>Ga0154020_10006211_pt1 | contig 14007 bp, 12 predicted proteins | sample Klosneuvirus_201_FD_109709 | JGI IMG/M metagenome (GOLD analysis project Ga0154020, IMG submission 109709) | Active sludge microbial communities from wastewater, Klosterneuburg, Austria - Klosneuvirus_20160825_MG | ecosystem: Engineered > WWTP > Aerobic digester > Activated sludge | place...
CTATTCTGTTACCTAATGCTACAAAGGCTTCAATTCGATCTTCTAATTTCATTTTTACTAAACTTTTAGGGTAGTTCTACTGTTTTGACAGTTGACTTTGCTGACGTATTTTTGTGACAAAAGTACAGGCAGAAACTTGAAATTTAGCGTAGGATGGCAATAAAGATAACGGACGAGTGTATTAACTGTGGGGCATGCGAACCCGAATGTCCGAATACTGCAATTTATGAAGGCGGGCGCGAATGGAATTGGGCAGGCGGAACAGCACTTACTGAAATAGAAATGGAGGATGGTTCCAAGGTTGACGCTAAGTCATCTCAGGCTCCTGTTTCTGATGAATTTTATTATATCGTATCAGGCAAGTGTACTGAATGTACTGGCTTTCATGAAGAGCCACAGTGTGCAGCAGTTTGCCCTGTTGATTGCTGTGTTCCCGATCCAGACATGGTAGAGGCCAAAGAAGAATTGATGGCCAAGAAATCGTGGTTGCATAACGAAGAGTTGGCGTAACAAGCTACCGCATCTTCGATCGTTTGATCATATACGCCTGCAGCACTTCAAAATATCCATCCTGAATATTAGCTGAAATAAAATCAATCTTAAGTTGATTGCATTTCATTTTCAAGGTGGCATGATAGTCCTTCAGTTGCTTTTCGTATTGATCTTTAATCTCGTAAGGATTAAGGGTAAGCTTTTCACCACTCTCCAGATCAACAAATTCATACGGTCGTTCATCGAATTTAAATTCGAGTTCGGTGTTGTGATCGGTTACGTGAAAGAGAATTACCTCGTGTTTGTTATGCTTTAAATGCTGAAGCGCCTTAAAGATTTCTTCTTCGTTCTCACCACCTTCAAACATATCGCTGAAAAGAATAATCAATGAGCGCTTATGAGTTTTCTCAGCAATCTCATGGAGCACATCAGCAACCCGCGTAGATTTATTTGGTTCTCCGGGAGATTTTAATTTCTTATCCAGTAAGGTAAAGAGTTTATCTAAATGCGTTGGGGTTGATCGAATAGGTGTCAACTCATCAATCTTATCCGAAAACAAACATAACCCCACGGCATCGCGTTGCTTATTGAGCAGATAGGCGAGGGCGGAAGCTGCATAAATGCTAAACTTCAATTTCTGATGACTGTCCTTTGGGTAATACATAGAGGAGGAGCAGTCCAAGGCAATCACACAACGTAGGTTTGTTTCTTCTTCATATTGCTTGGTGTAAAGCCTGTCCGTGCGTGCAAATACTTTCCAGTCGATGTGGCGAGTGCTCTGCCCTTCATTATAAAGACGATGTTCCGCAAACTCTACAGAAAAGCCATGGTAGGGTGATTTATGTAAGCCCGTGATAAATCCCTCAACGAGTTGTTTGGCCAATAATTCGAGGCTTCCTGATAACTTGATGTCTCCAATCTGCATAGGTGCTCCTAATATTTATACTTTCCTCTAATTAACAGCATAATTCCATGCAAAACGGATTATACTTTTTGCATTAGAAATTTTAAATACTACCTTCGATTTAGGCATTTTTACCCAAAAACCTAAACCAAAACCTGATAATCCGTGGAAGAGAACAAGACAAACGGCCGAGAAGAGATTTTCTCTGAGAAAGTGAAGGCAGGAAAGCGAACCTACTTCTTTGACGTAAAGTCAACCCGATCAAATGATTATTATCTTACCATTACCGAGAGTAAGAAAAGATACAACAAAGATGATGAGGGGTTTACCTACGAAAAACACAAAATTTTTCTCTATAAGGAAGATTTTAACAAATTTTTAGAAGCCTTGAATAACACCGTAAACCATGTAAAAACTGAATTGATGCCTGAGGTTGATTTCGATTCTTTCGATCACGCCCGTGAAAAGGAAGAGGAAGCTAAATCTCCAGCTGTGGATTCTGAATTGAAGTGGGATTAAAGATTTTACCTAAACCTAAATGGGACTAGCCCTGGTGAAAACCGGGGCTTTTCTTTTTATATTTTTTTTTGGCGGCCTTACGGGCTATACGTTACAAGTCCGCCCACGCGCTTTGTCAACGCACTTCGGGCTTTCCACTTCTATCCCGGGCCGGGGTTTATCCTTTTTTATAAAGTGTCGGCTTCTTTTTTAATCCGCTCTTTTCCTTCGATATCTTATATTTGCGCCCTGATTTAATAAAAAAGCGTCATGGGTTTAAAGTGTGGTATTGTTGGGTTACCAAATGTTGGAAAATCAACATTGTTCAATGCAATTTCAAATAACAAGGCTGAAGCAGCCAACTTTCCTTTTTGTACTATCGAGCCAAACGTAGGTGTAATCTCCGTTCCTGACGAACGCCTTACAATCCTTGAGCGCTTAGTAAACCCACAAAAAGTATTACCCACTTCGTTTGAGTTTGTAGACATTGCCGGGTTAGTAAAAGGCGCCAGCAAAGGTGAAGGACTCGGCAACCAGTTTTTGGCAAATATCCGCGAGGTTGATGCCATCGCGCATGTGATTCGGTGCTTCGAAAATGAGAACATCATACACGTAGCAGGTAAAGTAGATCCTGTGGGCGATAAAGAAGTAATTGATATCGAATTGCAGTTGCGCGACCTCGATTCAGTAGAGAAAAAAATTTCTAAAGTTGAGCGCACAGCTAAGAGTGGCGATGCCAAAGCAAAGAAAGAATTGGCCACACTAGTTGCTTACAAGGAAACCCTTCAGTCCGGGAAAAATGCGCGCAGCCTGGTTATGGATGCGGAAGATAAAAAGGCAATTGAAGACCTACAATTGCTTACCGATAAGCCGGTAATTTATGTGGCCAATGTTGATGAAGCGGCTATCCATACCGGAAACAAATTTGTTGATCAACTTAAAGAATTAGTGAAGCATGAGGGAGCCGAAGTGGTGGTGGTTTGTGCAGCCATAGAAGCTCAGATTGCGGAGCTTGAAAGTGTGGAGGATAGAGCTGTGTTCCTGGAAGAGTATGGGCTAAAGGAATCCGGACTAAGTCGTTTGATTCGTGCTGCCTATGACCTCTTGAATCTGATCACTTATTTCACTGCTGGGGTAAAAGAAGTTCGCGCCTGGACTATCCATAAAGGCTGGCGGGCTCCACAAGCAGCCGGAGTTATCCATACCGACTTCGAAAAAGGATTCATTCGGGCGGAGGTTATCAAGATATCTGATTATCAGAAATATAAGACGGAAGGTGGGTGCCGCGAAGCTGGCAAACTTGCCGTAGAAGGCAAGGAATACGTGGTTGAGGATGGGGACGTAATGCATTTTAGGTTTAACGTGTAAGTTTTTTTTACCTATTCACTTAAACTTTTTCTCAACACATTCGGTTTATAACTCTGATTTGTAGTACCTTAGCTGTCCGCTTATTTTTTTAACGCGGGGTTTGAGCAACATTTTTTACCCCTAAACCGGAGAGTACCGTGAGAATACGGATAGTATTTGCCCTGAAAAACAGAGGTGCCTATGTGCCCTTCCATCATCAGTTCCTGCTGGCGCAAACCATCAAGGGGTTAGTCATGCTAGGTAAAAACGAAAACTTTTTTTCGTACACGCAATACAACTTTTCAGGACTGAAAGGTCAGATAAAAATCAGTCGCAAAGGGCTGCATTTTTTCTCTTCCAAAGTGACGTTGGTTTTCTCCTCTTCCGATAAAGATTTTCTTGACTATTTTATTAAAGTACTCTTTGAGCAGAAAGAACTTTTGATCGGCAGCTTACAACTGGTTCCCGAATCGGTGGAGAATGAAGAACCGGTTTCAATTAATGACTCCGTTAAATTTCTTTGTTTGTCGCCAATAGTTTTAGTACCCGCATCTTTCAATGATGAAAGCGGCAAGCGCTTCATTAGCCCGGAGATGGATGAGTTTTCGGATTTGCTTTATGATAGCACTATCGCCCGCATGGAAGCAAGCGGTAAATATTCAGCCACGCAATTGGCCGACTTCTATAAATTTCAATTAGTTGCCGATAAGGATTACATCAATCGAATTCAGGCTTCTCATAAAAAATTTGCCCGTATCTACCCATTGTATGATCATGATGTGAAGTATGAGGTTCGAGGCTATACATTTCCATTTACTCTTTACGCTCCGCAACCCGTGCAGCAATATGTATATGAAAATGGGTTAGGGCATTTTTCCCATAAGGGATTTGGTATGTTAGATGTTGCTAACGCCAGCGCAATCAAAAATGAATTAGATCATGAAGTGAGTTACGCCTGAGAAAGGCGAATTACTTATGCTCCTTCTGGTAATGCTCCTTTAAAATATCTTCCGCAAAATCATTTGTTAAGTCCCGTACCACTGTGTGTACATGGTTTGCATTGTTCTGAGTATTGTCATACTCGATAAGCAACATCGGCCCTTGAATTCTGTAATAGTGACCTTTGCCAGGCGCAAGACTACCCGCCCACGCGAACGAAAGGTTATTGATGCCGGCCTTATCAATTTTGGCACGCAATGTTTTGGAGAACCCTAATTGATAGTTGCTCAAGTAAACATCGAGCAGGTTTATAAATATTTTCTTTTGCTCGGTTGTTAGCTCCTTAAAGGAGATTCCTTTGGGTTCCAGGCCATCTACTTTTGCCCTATTGCCAGTAATAATTTCTGAGGGTGCTGTATCCGAAAATCTTGCAACCGGTAGTTGAGCGGAGGTTAGGGAATTGACTAGTGAAAAACCCAACTCTGTTTCCGCTTTCAATACCTGCTTTCTGTCAAAGCCTTCTACACTTACAATAGCCGGATTGGTGCCAAAGAAGGAGGGTGTGGATGAAACAACTTTGTTATTTATCGAACTGAAGTTTAGTGAGATGTGGTGACCTTCAAAGCGCCAGCCCCAAAAGCCGTCCGATGGTTCACCAAATATGCAGAAGTGATAATTTAATGGATCGCGCATAGGACTGCCATCGGGCATTTTCATCTTGTTGTTTTCTATTTTAATAAGCACTTTATCAAGCTCCATAATTTCAGAAGCCTTTCTATAACCTTCTTTACCCAAAGAAGCTTTCAATAATTCAAGGGCATACCCGCTTTGCTTCTCAGTAAAGTCATTGAAGGTTGGACCTTTTCTGCTTATGGGAACGTAGTTCATGTTGTAACGCTCCGAATCGCTCAACTCAAAATGAGTCTTTGCTTTCAACTCGGTTGATAGCGAGTTTAAAAAGTCATTCGCGTGTTGCGCCAAAGTTTGTGCTTCAACATGACAAACAGCCAATAAGCTGATTGCAATTGAGATAATTGATTTGGTAGTCATGATAGGGAGTAAGTTAATAGCTGGTTTTACTTTTTTATGAGCTGACACTCGGAAGTGGTTGCCTCGGCCAGCATGTTCAAAACCAATTCTAAGTTGGTCATGTGGTCGCGAAGGTTTTCTTTTTTTAAGTTCTTATGTTTCTTGTATTGCTTTACGGATTTACCGCTCCATGCTTTGGTGATAATGCCGGTCAGCATGGCAAAGTCCATTCCCTTCTGCACTCCACGCTTTTCCCATTCATCCGTTAATTCCTTTCGGACTTCAATACTCTTTAGGCGTTGGTTTATCCATGCTTTAGTGTAGCCCTTTGCCAGATAAGTTTCCATAGTACGGTCGAAGCTTAATTCCGGGTCTTCGGTTTCTTCAATGCGTTCGTAGCCAACTCTTGCCAGCCAGACTTTGAAAGGTTCTGCTTTGGGAGAAGGAATGGACTGAATTAATCTCAAAAGTTGCTCGGTATCAGCTACATCGGTCAAGCGCATTTTGCCGTCCTGGGCTTCCATTTTCAAAGCGTTACAATTTGTAACGGTTTCATTTCCCTCATCTTTTAGGCGCTTTTTCATTACGCGCCAATACACTTGCGGATTTGGACTTTCCGTTAAGGCAGCAATTACATCCACTATCGCGAAATAGTATTTCTCTTCATCCTCATTCCAAGCGGAACGTATTTTTTTGCTTTCAAATAGTCTTATATCTGTCATGGGTATTTATGATTTCGCTTCCGTTTGAAAGTCAATTTTTACCAGTAATGCTTCTGAGCGAAAGGTCTTTTTTGGTGCCTTTAATTCAATAAAAATTAGCTGAAAATCAGGGGGTTGTAATCTTATAAACACAGTTTATGCACATTTTATAAACATCTTAAGCTGTTTTTTCACGTCACTTTGTATATAGAATAGCGCCTCCATTTACGGTCTCCACTAAAGGCAAGCTTTTTTTCATCTACCATTTGATAAAGTGTGGCTTTAACTTTCCGTATTGCAATTTCTGGCCCAATGCGCTGATGAATATCGGCAACGGAGCTATTCGGATAGGTTTGTATATCTTGATAAATCAGTTCCTTTAGTCGGTGATCTTCAATTTTCTTAAGATTCGTTTTCCCTTTAAAATCAACGCGCTTTAAAAATTCCGGATTAACAAAATATTCTACACCTTTTGTCTTTCCCTTATTTTGAATAAGCTCTAAATCGAGTAACCTCCCAAGCCAATCTCGAATGGCGTTTTGTTGTGGTAGATTTAAAACGTTGGAAAATTCGATGGCAGAAAGCGAGGTGTGTTGAGCGATTAATCCTAAACAGATAATTTCTCGTTGCCTTAATTGAAATTCTTCATTCGCTCGGCTCACTAATTTTACTACTTCATTTTTTAGAATCCGTTTTCGCACTGTAATGGTAACTCGATCTTCTCCTTCGGAGGGTAAAGGCACCTGCTTGCCGTTTGAGAGAAGAATCTCATACATCTTGTCAAACCCAGAGCCTTCACGTTCCATTAATTTTAGATCGTAGAAAACTTTTGCGAGATGTTCATTCCTCCGTACTGTTTTATGGAGCATGTTTTTAGGAGTAACACCTAATGGAAGCAGTCCTGGATTATGAACTTCCAATCTATCCGCATAGAGATTAATAAAAATGTCGCCTCTAGTAGTATACGGGCGGTGTACCAAAGAATTGGCGATAAGCTCACGAATAACTTCTTGCTCGTAATTGGCAATGAACTTTCTAAAAATACCATCCGATACTTCTACACCTTCCTTCCAATCGGGAATTTGTGACCATACCGCTTCTATCATTTCTTTAGGATTCAATGAAAAATCATCCCACACAATTTTATTTATTCGAGTTCCGCTTTCATCAAATTTCAAAAATTGAATTACAGGAGCATATAATAGTTTAGCCCTATCATTGCGCTTTCCTATCCATAGTATTCCCAGATTAGTGAGATAGTTACCTTCGCACATCAGGTAATGATCTATTAGTTCTTCTGGCGATTTTTGCTTTACAAATTCTGAAACACGATCACTGGCACGAACATCTAGAAAGAATTGCTGAAGTTTTTCCTCATCTATTTCTGACTTACTTACGCTACGCCCAACTTTAGTTTCCCATTGAAAAGCAGATTTATCGGTATAGAGTCTGCTCAGCTCATCTGGTAAAACGGGTTTGCAATCATCCGATATACGGATATAATAACGGCCATCAGTTGTGCTGGCAATAGTAGATGCACTAGGTAAAATTCTTAGCTCAATGTACTCCCCACCGTTTTCAGCTACTATTAATTCTGCATGAGTGGCAACATTTACAGTGCTTTCAGAAATACGTTTGCGGACACGCGCAGGAAGCTCGTTATCTATTTTTTGAGAAGCTGGGGCAAGGCATCATTATTCTCGATGCCAATATAAATTGTACCGCCTCTCGCATTGGCAAAGCACACACAATCTTTGGCTAGTTCTTTCCAATCAGGATTGATGCCCGCTATTACACGAAGCGATTTTTTCTCAATATGTTGTGTTTCCTCCATCGTTCGTTACTACTTTGGTTCGGGCTCTGCTGCCATTGAAAGATTCTCTTGTTCTATTTTGTAAGCACTACCTTCTTTCACACCCCAAACCTCATTAATCTTATCTTTTATCTTCTGCTCAAAAAGTTCAATCAGTTTTTTGTTGGCATTCACGAGGGCTTGTTCTTCTTCTATTTTCTGAACAATTATAGTTTGTTCATCAATTGGAGGAAGTGGAATGGTGATGCGATTTAAACTTTGTTGATTAAGTTTTGGTTGAGCTGCACCTGTAACATACATCGAAATATCAATTGAGTTCAGGTAGTATTCGATAAACTTTTGAGTCGAATAGCTTTCAAACTTTAACACATGAGCATGATTGTTTACCCATATTTTTCCGTCTACTGAAAAGGCAATTGGTGTAGAACGTGCTAATAGATTTGCACCATCTTCTGAAACGAGAAGTAAGCGCTCATCAAGAATAAAATCCTCAACATAGTCAACAATACCCGATGCGCCATAGTAAGGATATATTCCTGCTGTCCTATCTGATTTCGTAACTGGTTTTCTTTTCCCATCAAGATTCTCATACAGTCCACCCAACTCCACCATTTCCCACTCTGGTTTGATGGCGATGGTTGGTTTGTAATTGTTTACTACTTGCTTAGCTCCATCAATTATTTTTTGGTAACCTTCAATCTCGTTTACTATTTGCTGTTGGATAGAGAGCGGTGGAAGGGGGATTTCGAGTTGTGAATATTGAGAAATCCAAAAACGTTTATGTTCTGATGCATTAAATACAATTTGTTGCATCATATAGTACAGATACTTTATCTCTGCTAATTCTTTTTTAACTTTTAAAATCTTCATTGCAGAAGATTTTACTTTAAAATTGAAATCAACATATTTTGTTGCAGTTGTGAAGTCATCAAAAATAATAACAGGCAAATTGTCTTTAAAAATCCCATCTGTTTCATTGGTATAACCAAGTATAAATGTTTTGCCAGCAGTTAATACAGGTGTTTTAAAGCTGTCATCATAATTTTCGGATTCAACAATGTATTTTGTGGGTTGCTCATAATCCAATACATCTGCAAGTTTAACGCGGTCATATTCTGTATGAAATTCTTTTCCTGATAGATATCTATCTCCGCTCAAGACAATCTCTCTATTCTCTAGTATTACAGACTTTTCAACCAGCATTGCCAAGCTCGGCAATTCTTCCAAATCATAATCATTACTCAAACATTCTTTATACTTATCCAAGGTTTGCAACGCTAAAGGCAAATCATTCTTATCATGTTCTCTCCGTTGTGCGCCCAAATCAAAACCATCGTTATCAATCTTCAGAAACAAAATGTGTTTACTCTTTTTAGCCAATTGTTTATCAAGCAAGAGCACACTGGTTTTAACACCACTGTACGGTTGAAAAACTCCGGCTGGCAAACTGATCACGGCTATTAAACTATCTTCCACCAAAAGCTTTCGCAATTGCTTGTAGGCAGTTTGTGTTGTGGCTACAATTCCGTTGGGCACAATAATACCTGCACGGCCATTGCTGTTCAGGTGTTCGCCAATGTAATCGGTAAACAATACTTCGGCTTTGTTGGCTTGCACACCAAATTTTTTGTGCGGCCGTATGCCGCCTTTCGGAGTCATAAAAGGCGGGTTGGCCAATATCACATCAAAAGTTTCGTTCCAGCGGTCTTCGCTGCTCAGTGTATCGTACTCGTGTATTTGTGGTGTGGCAAAGCCATGTAAATACATATTGGCTAAACTTAAGCGCACCATGTCGGGACTTATGTCGTAACCCACAAAATTGATCGCTAATTTTTTTCGCTGGTCAGGCGTTAGTTTGTCTCCGTGTCGCTTGTCGGTATTCTGTTTTAAAATATGTTTGTAAGCACTTAGTAAGAATCCGGCTGTGCCACACGCTGGGTCTAACACGGTTTCATTTTTCTGTGGGTTCACACACGCTGTTACAAAATCTATGATGTGTCGTGGCGTGCGAAACTGCCCGGCATCGCCCTGGCTGCCCATTACGCTTAACAGGTATTCAAATGCATCGCCCAGTTTTTCGCTGTGGCTGTAATCAAATTCATTGATGTATTTGAGAAATAATTTCAGTGTACTTGGATCGCGATAAGGCAGGTAAGCATTCTTAAAAATATTACGAAACAGTTCGGGTATGTTCGGGTTGGTGTTTAGCTTTTCCAATGCTTCACTATAAAGCGCAAGCATCTCAGCACCGCTTAGTGAAGGATCAAATAATTTTCTCCAACCATATTTGGAGTATGTTCCCGTAAAGAATTTTGCTTTGCCTTTAAATTTTTCCACCGCTTCCTTATCCATGTCGTCCATGAATTTATAGATCAGTGCAAGCGTAATTTGCTCAATCTGGCTTTTCGGGTCGGGCACTTTACCTACCAACACATCACGGCAATCGTCAATATTCTTTTTGGTAATGTTGTCGAGCATTATTTTAGTTTTTTTATGGCTTTGCTGTTTACCAACGATTTCATCTGTACAATAGCCATTTCATTCAGTTGCAGCAGTCTTTCAGGTTGAGATAATTTTTGTTTTATAAGCATCGCATTAATGCTTTCCAAATTGGTTAATACGACTAACTGTTCTAAACTGGCCTCATCCCTTATATTGCCTTTCGCCTTCGGGTATTCGTCTCTCCACTGCTTTGCTATTTTGCCAAAGAGTGCCATATTGAGTAAATCGGCTTCATTGGCATACGCGAATGAAATTTGTTGTTTGCTGAGTTTAGCCGGGATTAAATTTTCTTTGATGGCATCGGTATGAATATGGTAATTAACTTTTGATAATGTTCTCTGTAAATTCCAATCTAATTTTAACCGATCGTTTTCATCTTCTTTTAGGCGTTGAAATTCTTTGATTAAGTAGAGCTTGAATTCGGGACTAAGCCAACTACCAAACTCAAATGCAATATCTCTGTGAGCAAAAGTGCCACCTCCATAACGTCCGGCTTTTGAGACAATACCAATAGCATCAGTGGCTTCAATCCATTTTCGGGGTGTAAGGTTAAAACTGTTCAATCCTGCCTGATTTTTAAAGGTTACGAATTCGTTACCTTTAAAATTGGGGTTGTTCATTTCCTCCCATATTCCTATGAATTCCAATGTATTGCGATTTCTCATCCAACTATAGATCATGGTATCATCACCAAAACCCTTCACCATATCTGTTAATGATATGTAATCGTTGTCTTCCTTTTGAATGATGGAAATTTCAGTTCCTTTTACGATGATTTTTCTATTCATATTTATCCATTAACGGGTCGAATTCGACTCCTTAGGCATTTAAAAATTTATTTAAAGGCACGTAGGTTTTAATGTAGTACGGAAGTTTGGTTTTCATTTTATCGTCCACGCGGTTAAAGTCTTCCACATTAAAAGTTGGGTTGTGATAGAGTTCTGTAAAATCCTGTTGGTCTATGATCTCCCGCACGTGCGGGTCGGTAACGTAGGCATGTAAGAAGTAACGCAATGCCTGAATATCGTCAATACCTTCAATGCTGTTCGTGCTTAAAAACTTATCGAACTCATCATTCAGCAAATCGTCTTTTCCCTTTATCTGATTACCAAAGTAAATTAACTCCAGTAGTTCGCGCCAACCAATTTTGCGGTCAATCTTTAACGACTTCCGTAATTTCTCTAAATCAAAATATTCTTCGGGCTTGTTATCGTATTTCTCTTTCGCCCTTGCCGTGGCTACTTCCACGTCTCCGGCTTCCATCAATTGCTTTATCTCATTATCGGTTTTCACCTTCTCTTCAAATTGTTGGAAGAACATCCGGTCAACCTTCATTCCTTTAAAGTCAACGAGCTGTTCGTGGAGTGTTGCAATCTTATCGCTCTCAGAATATTCGTAGCCTTCACGCTTGGGCTTGAATGGATCAGTGAAGGCCGGAACATCGTCTCCGGTGTCAGGGTTGGTCGGAAGTTTTAATACTTGATCGTATTGGTATTTCTCCTCGAAGTATTCGCACGTTGCAAAGAAGTCAAACAGTTTAAATGTTTTCTTATCAACAGAAATTATTTCCTGTTCGCCCGATTCATTTTTGAATTTATGGTCAAACTTATGAATCCGTGTTCCCCGGCCTTTGATCTGAATAAATTCTGTTGGTGAAAATATCGGGCGCATCAAACCAAGATTCAAAATGTTGGGGCAATCCCAACCGGTGGTCATCATACCCACGGTAACACAAACTCTTGCCTTGCTGGTTTTGTAACCATCAACCCAATTACTGAAACCATTTAGTTTGTCGTTACTAAAGTCAACCGTCATTTGCTGACTGTCTTTCACATTACTTGTTACCTGTATGGCAAAATCGCTGTTGTACTTGCCCGGAAAATAATGGTGCGCATATTCATTCAACAACTGCACGAGCCTTGCCGCATGGTTTTGAGAAACAGCAAATACAAGACCTTTACCAAATTCTCCGCTAATCGGGTCTTTCAATCCGTTTTCAATGAAAGTCTTGCAAAGCACACGGTTCGTTTCTTCTGAAAAGAATTTGCGTTCGAAATGTTGTTGCTTATAACTTACTTCTTCTAACACATCTTCCTTTTCTGTGGATGCAACTGTTATCATAATTCCGTAGCCTTCTTCTGAAAGCAACTTCGTGGTGATATCCGTACGGGCATCAACTACAGTAGGCTGAATGAGAAAACCGTCTTTGGCTCCATCGGCCAATGAGTAACGATACGTTGGCTGTCCGCTTTCACAACCAAATGTTGTGTAGGTGTCGAGCAACATTCTTTTTTCTAATTCCCTTGGATCGTCCAGGTCGGATGTGTCTACGTTTTTTAAATAGTCTTTTGGCGTGGCCGTCAGTCCAAGTTTGTAACTGAGAAAGTATTCAAACAAGGCTCTGCTGTTTCCGCCTCCTAAAAGTCTGTGCGATTCATCGGAAATGATTAAGTCAAAGTCAGTAGGTGAGAAAAGAGTTTTGTATTTGTTATTTACCATCAACGATTGAATGGTAGTAACTACAATCTCGGCTTTGCGCCAATCATTTTTCTTCTCCTTGTAAACTACAGTTGTTAAATCATTCTTGAGATAGTTGGTAAAATCCTTTCGCGCTTGTTCTTCCAATTCAAGGCGGTCAACTAAAAACAAAACGCGTCTTGCGTTTCCGGTTTTGTAAAATAGTTTGATAATCGCGGCAGCCGTTAATGTTTTACCTGTTCCCGTTGCCATCTCCAAAAGGAAACGTTTCTTTCCATCACTTACGGCTTGCTGTATCGCTTTGATGGCTTCCACCTGATAGTAGCGAAGGAAGCGTAGTTTGAGATTGGCAATTAAGTCCTTCTTCTTTTTCTCGTCTTTAAATTCAGGTATGTCTTTGTAGTTGGGAAGTTGAGTCAGCGCAACGTAATCGTCTTTAACTTCTTCAGTAACTAATTTTTTCGGCTCGGGATTGAATTGGTAATACTGCTTTATGGATTCTAAAGAAGGAAATGCTTGTATCTGTTCAGGATTTCCGGTTTCTACATTCCATAGATAATGGAGTGTTCCGTTTGAGAGTATTACGAATTTTACTTTCTGTGATTTGGCGTAAGCTCTCGCTTGTTCTTTTCCAACTAAAGGGTTGAAGCTTTCCTTTTTGGCTTCAAGTACAATGATTGGGTTTTGGTTCTCGTCCGTCAGCAAGAAGTCAATGAAGCCGTTCTTCGAATTTTCGAAGTCGTCACCGAGGTCGTCAAGTTTTATGGAAGACTCTAACTTAATAGTGGCCTTACCATCCTTGTCGTCAAAGAAACGCCAGCCAGCTTCTTCTAGAAGCTTGTTAATCTTAATCCTTGCTTTTGCTTCTTTGTCTGCCATTTATAGTCAATCTTTCAAATATAAGGTTATCTGACGTTAATTCGGAGGGGTGCGATGGGGATTTGGCTCTTGCCATAGCTTTGGATTGAGGGCGGGATGTGTGGCAATGTCAAGTGCCAAATTCGCTGGCAATTCGGAGGACAATCTTCTTAAGAATGCGAAGGGTCGGCTGTATTATTTTTTTGTCTGTCCCTCTTTAATTTTTTTTAAAGTCCAAGTTATTACGAAGTCGTTCACTTGTCCCCGTGGGAAATCTTTGTTAGAAAATTGTCGTCCGTTTTTTGGAACACAAATTTGTCTGAGCCCTATTCTGACTAACGTTTTACAAGTTGTTGATATTCAATTGTAATCCGAGGTCGTCAGAGGTTATATCAAACTTATGAATTAGCTTTTTCATTTCCATTACCTTGCGTTTTCTTTTTTGA
>Ga0154020_10006212_pt1 | contig 14007 bp, 12 predicted proteins | sample Klosneuvirus_201_FD_109709 | JGI IMG/M metagenome (GOLD analysis project Ga0154020, IMG submission 109709) | Active sludge microbial communities from wastewater, Klosterneuburg, Austria - Klosneuvirus_20160825_MG | ecosystem: Engineered > WWTP > Aerobic digester > Activated sludge | place...
ACGTGCTGCCGGGCTGCCGGTGCGCGTGGCTCGCGCGGTCGAGGCCCCCGACCACGCCCTCGATGTTGCCCACGAGCGCGAGGACCCGCTTGGTGCGCACGTCGATCGCGACGAACGCGGCCTCGGGACCGAGCTCGAGCCGGAGCGGGACCTTGGCCGGGGTGGCGGCGAGGCTCGAGGCGACGGGGGCGACCGCGCCGACCGAGCCACTCGCCGAACCGGCGGCGGCGGGCGCGGTGGGCGGCGGCGCGAGCAAGGACACGCGCAGCCGCGTGCCGAGGGCGGCCCACGCGCTCGGCGCGAGATCGCCCGCGTAGCGATCCTTGGCCTCGAGCTTGATCACGCCGTGCAGGTTGCCGACCGCCACGTCGATCGTGCGCGCCAGGTCGTCGTGCCCGACCACGACGCCGACGTAGACGTCTCCGTGGCCATAGCGTGGGGTGCCCTCGAAGGGCTTCTCCTGGGGCGGGAGCTTCTTCTTGGTCTTCGGGTCCTTGCCGTCGGCCGGATACGGAGGGAACGGCCCGAGCAGCTTCCAGCGCTTGTCGTAGGCCGCGGCGCCGTCGCGCACCGCCGTGCGCGCGAGCCGCTGCAGCGCGGGATCGATGGTGGTCTCCACCGTGAACCCGCCCTTGCGCGCGGCCTCCTCCCCGGCGACCTCCTTGATGGTCTTGCGCACGAGCTCCACCACCTCGGGCGCGAGATCGTCGCCCGTCTCGATCGCGGGGGCGAGGTGGATCTGCTCGACCATCGCCGCGTCGTAGGTGGTGGCGTCGATGAAGTTCTTGGCGCGGAGCTGCCCGAGGACGTGGGTGCGGCGCGCCTTGGCGGCCTCGAGGTTGATGCGCGGGTTGTACCCGTTGGGCGACGCCGGCAGCCCGGCGAGCAGCGCGGCCTGCGCCACGGTGAGCTCGGCGGCGTGCTTGCCGAAGTAACCGAGGGCCGCCTCCTCGATGCCGTACCGGCCGGCGCCGAAGTAGATGTGATTGAGATAGAGCTCGAGGATCTCGTCCTTGGAGAGCTCTTGCTCGATGCGGCGCGCGAGCAGGATCTCGCGGATCTTGCGGCGGTACGTGCGCTGGTTGTCGAGCAGCAGGTTCTTCACCACCTGCTGGGTGATGGTCGACGCCCCCTGCTTGGTCTTCTTGTTGCGCAGGTTCACCCAGACCGCGCGCGCGATGCCGATGTAGTCGAGGCCCTGGTGCTCGTAGAAGCCGGCGTCTTCGGCCGCGAGCACCGCGAGCTTCACGTGGGCGGGGAGCTTGTCGAGCTTCACCACCGTGCGCCGCTCCGTGTAGAGCTCGGCGAGCAGGCTGCCGTCCTTGGCGAGCACGCGGGTGACCTGCGGCGGGCGGTAACCCTTGCGCAGATCCGCGACGCTCGGGAGGCCCCCCTCGATGCGGCGGACCACCACCGCGAGGGTGATGGTGCCCGCGGCGGCGAGCACGAGGCCCGCGAGGGCGAGGCGCTTCAGCCAGAGGACCAAGCGTCGGCGCGCGCGCTTCTTGGCGCGCGAGGGCGAGGACGTGCCGCCTGTCGTCGTCCGCTGCTCGCGCGGCGGCTCTTCTTCCCCGGGCGCACCCGTGGGGAGGGTCGACGGCGAGAGGCCCGACGTCCCGGTTCCTGCGGCCTTTTGGGGCCGCTCGGAAGAAGACCGTCCACGATCGGCCACGTTCACGGAGGTAGCAAGGGAACGACGGCGGCGCGAGGGATGTTCCCTCGGTGTCAGGGCGCCGGCCCGTCGTCGTCCACCACGGTGACCCGGTGGGAGTACTCGTTGGGCTCGATCGGCCGGCCGCGCCGCTTGGCCCACTCGGCGGTGAACGCCGCGCCGAAGAAGAACATCTGCGCCGAGTAGTGGACCCAGAGGAGCAGCGCGACCAGCGAGCCCGCGGCGCCCCAGCTCGAGCGCACGCCCTTGCGTCCGAGGTACATGCCGAGGAGCCCGGCGCCGATCGAGAACAGCGTGGCCGTGAACGCGCTCCCGAGCCACACGTCGCGCCAGCGCACGTGCACCTCGGGCACCAGCTTGAAGATGGTGGCGAACAGCGTGGTCGCGACGAGGAACGAGAGGCCGTTCTCGAGCGCCTGCTGCTGGAGGGTCACGTGCAGCACGTTGCCGACCGCGTTGCTCACCGCGCTCATGATCGCCTTGAGGATCACCATGCCGAGGAGGCCCACGCCGACGAGCACCACCATGCCGAACGCGACCGAGCGGCGGCGCAGCTCCCAGAGCGCCTTCTTGCGAAAGCTCTCTCCGCTCCGGGACTGCACGCCCCACACGTGGTTGATCGCGTACTGCAGCTGGTCGAACAGCTGGGTCGAGGCGTAGACCAGCACCACGATGCTGAGGACGCTCGAAAGTGGGCCGGAGCTCGAGCGCAGCGCGGTGTCGAGCAGACCGGCAATGGTGTCGGCGCCGTCGCGGCCGACCCAGCGCGCGAGGTCCTCGGTGAGCGTGTGGCGCACGATGGCCTCGCTCGCGAGCAGGCTCGCCACGTGGATCGCGATGACCAGCACGGGCGCGATCGAGAGCAGCGAGTAGAAGGCGATGGCGCCACCGAGCAAGGTGCCGCCCTTGTTCGAGAAGCGCGAGTAGACGTCGCCCAGCAGGTCCCACGCGGCGCCGATCATGGGCCAGGCCCATCGTACGCGCAGCGGAAGCCCACCCAGGCATGCCGAGTCCCCTCGGGCAGCACCTTGCGCCAGCGCGCACGCAAGGCCGTCGCGTCGTCGTCCTCGAAGCTGCCGCCGCGCACCTCGCCGTGGTTCGGCGGCGCGCCGTCCTCGACCCACTCGGCCACGTTGCCGGCGAGGTCGTGCACGCCGAGCTTGGTCTGCCCCCAGGGCCGCGCGCCCGCCGTGTCGGGCGCGGTGGCGCCCTTGGCGCAACGACCGCGCACGAGGCCGTAGCTCGCGCGGAGGCAGAGCGCGTCGGGGTCGCCCCACGGGTAGCGGGTCTCGACGTCTCCGAGCGCGGTGCGCAGCCACTCGGCGTCGCGCGGGAGGCGGCCGCCGGCGAACCGACAGAACGCCCGCGCTTCGCCGAGGGTCACGTTCGAGACCGCCTGGCCCGGATCGCCGACCCTGGCGAGCGGTGCGCACGCGCCGGCCTGGGTGCACGATGCATAAGCGCTGTAGTGCACCTCGTAGGCGTCGATCCGGAACGTGCCGGTGACGGCATATTCGCCCGGCCCGACCGTGTCGTCCGGCGGCTTCCAGGCCGAGGTCCCGGCCGGAATGGTCACCTTGCGCCGCGGCGCGACGCAGTGCCCGTCGACGAGCGCGAGCCCCTCGCTGCAGCGCTTGGCGTCGACGCAGCGATCGCCGTCGAGGTGGGCGCCCTCCCCGCAGCAGCGGGTCCCGAGCGCGACCATGCCGGACGGGCACCGCGGCGGCCCCTCGGCCCGCACCTGGACGAAGAGGAAAAGGACGCCCGCGGCGATGAGCGCGGCCCCGGCGACGGTTCCGTCCTTCACGCGGAACAGCTAGGCCGGGGTCTCGGGGCTGTCACCCCGTCGTGGACCTCCGCGTGGGGGTCCGGCATCGTACCCTCGAAGGAGCTGGTCCCCATGGCAGGCAAGAACGTCGTCACGCTGAACGATCTCAACTTCGAGTCCGAGGTGCTCAAGAGCGACAAGCCCGTGCTCATCGACTTCACGGCCACCTGGTGCGGCCCCTGCAAGATGATCGCGCCGATGATCGACGAGCTCGCCGACGAGACGGCCGGCACCTACAAGGTCGCCAAGCTCGACATCGACGAGGCCCCCGCGACCGCCGCCAAGTTCGGCATCAAGGGCGTCCCCACGATGGTGGTGGTGAAGGCTGGCAAGGAGACCGCGCGGCACGCTGGCGCGAACACCTCCAAGGCCAAGCTCAAGGCCATGTTGGGGTAGTTCGCTGGAACACCACGGCGTCCCAGGTGACGCCGAGGGATCCGCCGAGGAACGTGTGGGAGGCCGAGGCCAGATCCGGCTCGGTGCTCCCATTCGTGTCTTGGTAGGTCGCCGAGCCGTAGCTGCCGAACGAAAGCCAGCCGGAGGCCACGAGCGCCAAGGTCGAGGCCACCTGGTAGGTGAGCCCGACCCGGATGCGAGGCTCGGTGCCGCGGAAGGTGGCCACGGCCTTGCCGTTGAGGTCGATGTCGAGCCAGCGGCGCGCAAGGGACAGCTCGCCGAACACCGAGAACTTCTTGGCGAGCTTCGGGCTCTCGAGCGCCACGCCGAGGCCGAGCGCGCGGGTCGACGCGGAAGAGTCGGCATCCAGCTTCCCGGCGCCGCTCATCGAGAGCCCCGCCCGCTGGCCGAGAAGGAACACCGTCAGGGCCGGTAGCACCCGGACGCCGACGTCGAGCTCGAAGGCGAGCCCGAAGCCCACGTAGTTGGCCTGATCCGCGTTGCCGTCCTGCTTGAACTGCGGAGCCTGTCCTCCTGCGGGATCGAACAGCTGTCCACCAGGGGACGCGTTGCCGACGTGGAACGACACCACGAGCGAGCGCGCCGGCACCAGATCGGCGGCGGGCTCCACGGGCTTCTTCGGCTCGGGGTCCTTCTTGGGCTCCGGGTCCTTCTTGGGCTCCGGGTCCTTCTTCGGCGGCGGATCCGCGACCGGCTTGCCGGGCTCCTCGAGCTCGACGCTCACGTCCTTGAGCTCCTTCTCGGCGACCGTGACCTCTTGCGGCTTGGCGACGAGGCCGTCGGCGCTCACCTCGACCACGTGCTTGCCGGGGTCGACGAAGATGGGCGTGTCGAGCAGCGCGCTCGCGATCGGCGTGCCGTCGATGCGCAGCTCGTACTTGCCCTTGCGGGGCATCGACACCTTCACGTGCACCCGCGGGACGCGCGGCCGCAGCGCGGTCTCGGCCTTCTTCGCGGCGTCGACGGCCTGCTTCTGCTTCGGGTCGCCCTGCCCCTCGAGGACGGCGCGGTTGTAGGCGTCGAGCGCCTCGACCCAGCGCCCGAGCTTCTCGGCGCAGTACCCCTCGTGGTAGCGGACCACCCCGGTCGACTTGATGGTCGCGACCTTGCGGAACATGCCGAGCGCGGCCGCGTAGTCCTTCTTCTTCTCGAGCTCGACCGCGTCCTCGAACAGCGCGCGCGCGGTGGCGAGCTCCTGGGGGGTGGCCTCGGCGTGGGCGTCGCGCGCGAGCGGGCCGACCACGAGGGTCAGGCCGAGCGTGGCGGCGACGATCCAGGGGCGCATCGGGCAGAACCATGCACCGGGATCGGCCCGGAGGGATATTTTTCTGCGTCGCGTCGCGTTCGCACCCAGAGACCTCGAGTGGGCCTTGACGAAACGAACGACCGTTCTATTGTTGGAGGTGTGACCAAGGGCGAAGACACCCGCAGCACCGTGCTCGACGCGGCGCTCGCCATGGCGAGTCGCGAGGGACTGGCCGGGGTCACCATCGGCCGGCTGGCCGAGCAGGTCGGCATGTCCAAGAGCGGGCTGTTCGCCCACTTCGCCTCGCGCGACAACCTCGAGGTCGCCATCCTGCAAGCAGGCATCGACCGCTTCATCGCGCGGGTGGTGAGCCCGGCGCTCAAGGCGCCGCGCGGCGAACCCCGCCTGCGCGCCCTCTTCGACCGCTGGATCGCCTGGGGCGACGACCTCCCGGGGGGCTGCATCTTCCGCGTCGCGGCGGTGGAGCTCGACGATCGCCCAGGCCCGGCGCGCGACCTCCTCGTGGCCTCCCAGCGCGACCTCGTGGACACCTTCTCGACCATCGCGAAGGTGGCGATCGAGGAGGGCCACCTGTCGAAGGGCCTCGATCCCCAGCAGCTCGCCTTCGAGATCTACTGCCTCGGCTACGGCTACCACCAGGTCGCCCGCTTGCTGCGGGACCCCGCCGGCCCCGCGCGCCTCCGCGCTGCCCTCGACCGATTGCTCCACGCCGATCGCGCGTGATCCAACCCCACGAACGAGGAGACCTCCGATGCACCCCAATAAAAGCACGACCGTTCGTTCTTATTCAAAGAAGCTCGACGGCCCGAGGTGACCGAGGGCCTCGGTCACACCCGCATCCTCCGCGACGCCGACGTGATCGAGCGACTCGCCACGTTCGTCGCTGGCTAGCGCGCGAGGTGGCGCTTGGCGTCGGCGAGGAACCGGGCGCGCGCGGTCGCGTGGTCCACGATCGGCCGCGGGTAGTGCTCGCCGAGGCGTACCCCAGCGGCGCGGAGCTCGAGCTCCGGCGCCTCCCACGGCGCGTGGAGGTGCCGCGTGGGCAGGCGCGCGAGCTCGGGCACCCAGGTGCGCACGTACGTCCCCTCGGGGTCGAAGCGCTGGCCCTGGGTCACGGGGTGGAACACCCGGAAGTACGGCTGCGCGTCGCACCCGCAGCCGGCCGACCACTGCCAGCCGAGGTCGTTCGCGGCCCAGTCGCCGTCGACGAGCCACTCGAGGTAATGGGCCTCGCCGCGGCGGAAGTCGATGCCGAGGTGCTTGGTGAGGAAGCTCGCGGCGATCATCCGCGCGCGGTTGTGCACGTAGCCCTCGGCGAGGAGCTGGCGCGCGGCCGCGTCGACGACCGGATAGCCGGTGGTGCCCTCGCACCAGGCCTTCCAGCCCTTCGGGTCGTCGCGCCACGGGAACCCCTCGAAGTCCGCGCGGAACGGCCGCTCGAGCAGCTCGGGGCGATCCCACAGCGTGTGGTGGGCGAACTCGCGCCAGAGGAGCTCGGTGAGGAACCGCTCGCGCGCTTCCTCGGGTGCCTCGGCGTCGCGCACCGCGCACCACGCGGCGCGGGGCGACAGCGTGCCGAACTTGAGGTCCTGCGACAGTCGACTCGTGCCGGCGCGGTCCATGCGGTCGCGATCGGTGTCGTAGGTCGCGAGCCCGGAGGAGACGAAGTCGGCGAGGCGGGTGCGCGCCGCGCGCTCGCCTGCGGGCAACAAGCGAGGGTTCTCGCGCAGGCCGAGCTCGGCGAGCGCGGGGCTCGACGCCGTGTCGACGCTGACCTCGAGAGGTTCCAGGGTCGGCGCGGGGAGCGGCGCCGCGATCTCGACGCTCTTGCGGAACGCGCGCGCGAACGGCGTGAACACGGAGTAGACGCCGCCGGTCTGGGTGCGGAGCGTGCCCGGTGGCGCGAGGGTCTCGCCCTCGTGGAGCACGAACGGGATCGGGCCGAGCGCCGCCGCGACGCGGCGATCTCGCTCGCGCCCGAAGGGCTCGCTCCAGCGCTGGGCCACCACGCGGTCGACGCGCAGGCCCTCGGCGAGGCGCGGGATCGCGTCGGTCGACTTGCCCGAGACCACGAGCAACCGACCGCCGAGGTGGGCGAGGTTGCGCTCGAGCGAGCCGAGCGCGGCGAGCAGGTGCTGCATGCGGTGCGGGAGACGGGCCGCGCGCGTCGGCGCGAAGAAGTACGGGTCGAGGCAGAAGACCGCGACGACCTCGCCGCGCGCAGCGGCCGAGAGCGGCGCGTGATCGGCGACGCGCAGGTCCTTGCCGCGGAACCAGACGAGGGTCCTCAGGCGTTGCCCCGGCGCAGGAGGTGGACGATCGCGTACGCGCCGCCGAAGAAGATGGCGACCGCCACCGCCCAGAGGAGCGCGCGGCCGATCAGCGCGAGCGGCGCCGTGGAGTCGGCGCCCGGTCCGCGGCCGGTCGCGAAGCGATAGACGCCTTGCACCCCGAGCACGTAGCCGATGGTGGCCGGCAACCCGGCGAGCCACGCCGCCCCGCGGCCGTGCCGCCCCACCTCGGCGTGCGAAATCGCCTGACCGCCGTGCTGCTCGGTGACGACGAGGAGGACGAGGCCGACGACGAGGAAGAAGGCCCCGAGCCCGATCATGCGCAAACCTGCCCGTCGGATGGGGCCGAGATCGACGAGCGTCACGGCGCGAGCATAGCGGATCGCGGCGTTTCATCATCGCGGCACCCAGCGCGAGCCCCGCATGTCGGTGTCGGTGGGAGTCGCGAGCACGGATCGCGAAATTGTTTCCGCAGTGGGGAGGCTTTCCGCAGCGACTGCGCGCAACCCGCGCCGGGCTCGCGCAAACGCCGCATTTCCGGTGCATCGACTGCGGCATCGGTCCTGCAACGTTCGATGATCAAAATCATGGACGAGAACCTCGACCGGTACCGCGCATCGTTGAAGGGGATCGAGACGTTGAGCGTGGCGGAGGAGCGCCTCCTCGCGCGCAAGTTCCGCGAGGGCGACCAGGCGGCGGGGGCGCGCCTCGTCACCTCGAGCCTCCCCTTCGTCATCACCATCGCGCTCGAGTACCGGCGCTGGGGCGCGCCGCTCGAGGACCTCGTGCAGCAGGGCAACCTCGGGCTGCTCAAGGCCGCGCACAAGTTCGATCCGGCGCGCGACTGTCGCCTCGTGACCTACGCGGTCTACTGGATCCGCGCCGAGATCCGCGACTACGTGGTGCGCGCCTACCGGACGGTGCGCATCGGCACCACCAAGGGCGAGCGCAAGGCGCTGCGTCTGTACCGCAAGACCAAGGAGGACGATGCCGTCGCGCTGGCCGCGGCGAGCGGCCTACCCCTCGATCAGGTCGAGCGGTTGCTGCCGGTACTGCGCGCCCGTGACACCTCGCTCGACGCGACGTTCGACGGCGAGGCGGCGAAGGTGGACTCGCTCGCCGCGGTCGCGCCCTCGCCCGAGGAGCAGGTGGGGCAACAGGAGTTCGAGCACGACGCCCAGCGGCGGGTGCGCGCTGCGCTGGCGACCCTGCCCGAGCGCGAGGCGATGATCGTGCGAGAGCGCCTGCTCGCCGACGAGCCGGTCACCCTCGAGGCGCTCGGACAGCGGCTCGGGATCAGCAAGGAGCGCGTGCGACAGCTCGAGGATCGCGCACGCGCCCGGCTGCGCGCCCAGCTCTCCGAGGCCGCGATGCACGCCGCAGCATGACGCGACCGCGCTGACGCGGCGGGACGAGAAATACTGGGCCGAGCTGGTATCGTAGGTGCAAGGGGTGGGACCTATGGAGCTCGTGACCGTTCACGTGGTGCCAGTCGTTCGCGGCTGGAAGATCGAAGCCGAAGGCAGCTCGCTGCCGACCTTGCTGCGCGAGTCGAAGGAGGAAGCGCTGCACGTCGCGCACATGATGGCGCGGCGATCCGACCGGAAGGGCCAGTCGTCCATCGTCGTGCACGACGAAGGCGGAAAGGTCGAGAGCAGCTTCCCGCCCCCGAGCGACGACACCGACGACGCCTGACCACGGTGCGAAGGCAGGTTCGCGGAATGGGCCTGCCTGAGAACGCGGTTACCCTCGCCGCCCGTCGCGCGATGCGTCATGATGGGCCGATGCCCGCCGTGCGTTGGAAGCCCGTGGCAGCGCTCTGCGTGGCGGCCTGCTTCGGGGGTTGCTTCAACGGTGGCAACGCCGGCGCGGGCGCCTCGGTCGACCTCGACGCCGCGACGATCGACGAAGGAGTCGTGGACGCCTCGATCCCGGAGACGGCCGATCTGCTGGAGATCGGACCGCCCTCGGACGCGGCCTTGTTCGAGATCGAGCCGCCCGATGGGGACGCCGAGATCGACGCCGCGTTCGACGCCCCCTACGAGGTGGAGCTCGACGCCGGCGGCGACGCGGATCCGCTGCTGCCCGGGTGTGCGCTCGGCACGTTCAAGGCCCACAGCTACGTGTTCTGCGAGCGCGACGCGACCTGGGACGAGGCGCGCACCGCGTGCGGATTCATGGGGCGCGACCTCGTGAAGGTCGAGGACGCCGAGGAGATGGTGTTCCTGCGCACGGTCATCGCGGTGAAGGGCCCGAACGACTGGCACATCGGGCTCAACGACCGGGGCAAGGAGGGCGACTTCCAGTGGACCGACGGCAAGAAGCCCGGCTACACGAACTGGCACAAGAACGAGCCCAACAACGGCTTCTGGATCTGGAACAACGAGGACTGCGTGACGGCCTACAAGGACGGCACGTGGAACGACGTGGACTGCGGCAACAAGTACGGGGGTTTCATCTGCGAGTCGAAATGAGCTAAGGCAGCGCCATGCCGAGCCTCTCCGACGCCCTCCTGAACGAAGACAAGAAGGCCACCGTCATCGCCGACTGCTGCACGCTCATCGACGAGGAGGTCGCGAGCAAGAGCGGGATCTCGGGGCTCGCGATCAAGGCCGGCTACGGCGCCGTGAAGGGCATCAAGCCCGGCTTCGTCAAGCAGGTGGTCACCGACTTGCTGCCCGAGTTCGCGAAGGCGCTCGAGCCGATCTGGCTCGAGGCCAAGGAGGCGAGCAAGCCGGTCGTCGCGCACTACGAGGCCAACGCGCCGCGCGCCGCCGATGCCCTGCTCGCCATCACGGACGCCAAGGCCAAGGTGAGCAAGAGCGGCGTCGTGAAGGGCACCTACGAGAAGCTGCGCCCGACCGCGAAGAAGCACGTGGAGGCCGCCGTCCCGCGCCTCGCGCGGCTCGTCGACAAGCACGGCGGCTGACGCCTACCTCCTTCGTTCTGACCGCGATCCGAGGCGTCCACCGCGGGGCCGCCACCCTGGACGGCATGGCCAGATTGGCCCTTTACTGGGCCACGGCGACTTGCTGTGATGCGGCCGCTCCGGCTTCCGGAACGAAAGGTAGGAAGATGCACTCTGATCAAGCCGCTTCGCGTGGGCCCCGGGCCGCTTCGCGTGGGCCGTCCCTCCGCGCATGTGTGGGCGCGCTGTCGGCGCTCGGACTCCTGTTCTCCGTCGGCCACGCGCGCGCGCAGCAGCAGGGCTTCGCCCTCAACCGCTACGAGCCCGCCGAGCGCGGGAGCGAGTGGTTCGCGCAGGACACGCTGGACCTGCGAGGGCACCTGCGCCCCGCCGTCGGCGTGACGGGCGACTTCGGCTACAAGCCGCTCGTCATCTACAACGCGGATGGCAGCGAGCGCACGGCGGTGGTGGAGCGGCAGCTGTTCGCGCACGTCGGCGCGAGCCTCGTGCTGTTCGACATGGTGCGCTTCGGGGTCAACATCCCCGTGGCGGTGAACCAGGCGGGCAGCGGCGGCACCGTGAACGGCACCACCTACACGCCGGCCGACAAGCCGGCGATCGGCGACATCCGCGTCGGCGGCGACGTGAAGCTCGTGGGCAAGTACGGCGAGGCGTTCACCCTCGCCCTCGGCGTCCAGGCGTTCATCCCGTCCGGCAACCGCGACCAGTACACGGGCGACGGCAAGGTGCGCATCGCGCCGCGTCTGCAGTTCGCCGGCGACGTCGACATGTTCGCGTACGCGGCGCGCATCGGCCTGAACTACCGCGGCCTGAACGAGACCTTCGGCAACTCGAGCACCGGCACCGAGCTCACGTTCGGCGCGAGCGCGGGCCTCCGCGTCGCCGACAAGAAGCTGGTCATCGGCCCCGAGATCTACGGCACCACGGTGCTGGTCGACGGACACGCCTTCGAGAAGACGGCCACGCCGTTCGAGCTCGTGTTCGGCGGCCACTACACCGCCGGCGACTTCCGCTTCGGCCTCGGCGTGGGCCCGGGCCTCACCCGCGGCTTCGGCGCGCCGAAGGTGCGCGCGCTGCTCTCGCTCGAGTGGGCGCCGGCGTTCGAGGAGCCCAAGGCTCCGGGCGATCGCGACGGCGACGGCATCACCGACGACAAGGACCAGTGCCCCGACGTGAAGGGCGAGCCGCCGACCGGCTGTCCGAAGAAGGACGAGCCCAAGGACCGCGACAAGGACGGCATCCTCGACGAGAAGGACGCCTGCCCCGACGTCCCGGGCATCAAGACCGACGACCCCAAGACCAACGGCTGCCCGGACAAGGACGGCGACGGGATCATGGACTCGGTCGACGCGTGCCCCGACCTCAAGGGCGTCAAGACCGAGGACCCGAAGACCAACGGCTGCCCGCCCGACAAGGACGGGGACGGCATCTACGACGCCGACGACGCCTGCCCCGACGTGAAGGGCGTCAAGAGCGACGACGCGAAGAAGAACGGCTGCCCGCCCGACACCGACGGTGACGGCATCATCGATCCGGAGGACGCGTGCCCTGACACGCCCGGCCCGAAGAACGAGGACCCGAAGAAGAACGGCTGCCCGGCGGCCGCGATCGTCGCGGGTCAGATCAAGATCCTCCAGCAGGTGAAGTTCAAGACGAACAGCGCCGAGATCCTGAAGGAGTCGGACGAGATCCTCAACGCGGTGGCCACCATCATGAAGGACCACCCGGAGATCACCGGGATCCGCGTCGAGGGCCACACCGACAACAAGGGCAACAAGGCCTACAACAAGGACCTCTCCAAGAAGCGCGCGGCCAGCGTCGTGAAGTGGCTCGTGACCAAGGGCAAGATCGACGCGAAGCGGCTCAAGAGCGACGGCTTCGGCGACGAGAAGCCGATCGACACCAACGACACCGACCCGGGCCGTCAGAACAACCGCCGCGTGGAGTTCCACATCGAGGGCAACGCCTCCGGCAAGGTCGAAGAGAAGCCCAAGAAGTGACCCGAGAGGCGCCCCTCGCTGCTCCGTTCTCCTCGTGGGGACCCGAACTGGGTCCCACCAGAGTGGGATGGTGGCGGTGAGGGGCGTCGCAGTTCACAGTGAATCTTCTGCGCCACTCTCCCACCCCGCGCGCCGGTGTCGACCGCGCTGCGCCCTTCCAAACTTCTCGCAGTGAGGTGTCCATGATTCAGCACAAGACCTTCCTTCCTCGTCTCCTCGCGCTGGGGATCGTGTCGGCCGTGGGCCTCGGAGCCTCGGCGGCCAGCGCCGCTCCGGTGAAACGCTTCGGCGTCGACCAGAAGGGCGACTTCCACATCATCGGCAACACGCTCGGCCACGACTGCCGTGGTGGCGTGCCCGCCCCGCTGACGGGGAGCGTCGTCGGCGCCTGCGGCTCGAACACCGGCGACAGCGCGCCCGACGTGTTCTGGCGCTCGGAGAGCCCGACCACCGGCGCTGAGGCCAACACGGGCATCGCCCCGGCCGGCGCGCGCAGCACCGCGCGCCTCGCCGTCCCGGCCGGTGCCACCATCACCTACGCGCGCCTCTACTGGGCCGGCACCGTGGCGCCGAAGACGCCGCTGTCGACCAGCGCCGACCTCAGCGTCACCCTCGACCGCCCGGGCAGCGCCGCGGCCCCGGTCACCGTCACCGCCGACGGCTCCAACGTCGTCGCGGTCGGTGGCTCGGCCTTCTACCAGTCGACGGCGGACGTCACCAAGACGGTGCAAGCGCTCGGTGAAGGCCTCGTCCGCCTCTCCGGCGTCGACATCGTCGACCTGCGCAACCTCAACAACAACACCACCTTCGGCGCCTGGTCGCTGGTGGTGTTCTACACGTTGCCCGGTGACCCGCAGCGCAACCTCGTCATCTTCGACGGCCTCGATCTCGTGCAGGGCGGCGCCCCGGCGACCGGCAGCCTCAGCGGGTTCCTCGTGCCGGCGGCGGGCTTCGACGCGAAGCTCGGCGTCCTCGCCTACGAGGGTGACTTCGACCTCACCGGCGACAGCCTCGAGTTCTTCACCACCGGCGCCGGCGGCGCGGGGGCGCGCCTCAGCAACGCGGCCAACCCGATCGACAACTTCTTCAACGGCACGCACAGCTACCTCGGCAAGGTCGCGAGCGACGCCACGCTGCCGGCGTTCCAGCAGAACACCGGTTACCTGCCCCGCCTGACCGGCGGCTCGGGCTCCATGAGCGGCGTCGACATCGACGTCGTCGACGTGACCGGGCGCCTCAAGGCGGGCGACACCTCCGCCACGGTCCGCGCGACCAGCTCGGGCGACGTCTACGCGCTCGGCATGTTCGTGACCTCGATCTCGACCCTCGAGCCCACGTTCGCGAGCAGCCTCAAGTCGGTGAAGAACCTCGCGGCGCGCGCGGGTGGTGAGACCCTACCGGGTGACACGCTCGAGTACACGGTCGTCGCCAAGAACACGGGCACCGACAACTCGGTCGGCACCGTGCTCGTCGACGATTGGCGCAACCTGCCGGCGGAGGTCCGTGATTCCCGGCCCTACCTGTCCTCGCTAGAGGCCGCGCTGGCGCTCGATTCGCCCTCGAGCCACGGCCTGCCGATCGATCTGGACCTCGTCCCGCAGCC
>Ga0154020_10006213_pt1 | contig 14006 bp, 10 predicted proteins | sample Klosneuvirus_201_FD_109709 | JGI IMG/M metagenome (GOLD analysis project Ga0154020, IMG submission 109709) | Active sludge microbial communities from wastewater, Klosterneuburg, Austria - Klosneuvirus_20160825_MG | ecosystem: Engineered > WWTP > Aerobic digester > Activated sludge | place...
TTAGAATCCTGTAACACGCCGGCCTTTAGCGACCTGATCAGAACAGTCTGAGTCAAGGTATCTTTGCAACCTAGTGAATCTTCAGCATAAAAGACCACAGTTTTTTCGCCATGTGTTTTATATGATTCGCACAAGGTCATTCCACTGTGGTTTGTATTGTTTTCAGACACCCATACAGCTGATTTTAAAGTGCTGTATGCAGGTAAACTGCTGTGGTTTTCAATGTTTGCCTCAAAGCAGATGCTTTCGTTCCGGCATGGTTTGCCGTTTTGGGTCAGCCGTATGCTGCGTCCGAAGCGCAGTTCCAGATTTTTGTACCGTGGGCAGGCATCCCGGCTTATCAGCGTTACTTTTACCAGACCACTCATGCCTGCAATGTTATAGCTGTGATAGAAACGGCTGCAAACAGAGTCTTTGTCAAAGCGGATGAAGTCGGATTTGCCATCGTTCCATTCAATAAACACCTGATCACCCATGTAAAACACACTGTCTTCAACGTGAATAACTGCTCTGAAGGGTTTGCAACTGCCGTTTTCCAACTGAATGGTCATGTTGTTGTTTCTGGCCTCTTTAACATATAGAAAACCGGGGGCAAAAATGGTGTCCATCCAGACACTGTCGCTTCTGTAAATTTTTATGGAATCGTCTCCAAAATCTTCTGCCCTGTCGGGTATGCGGTTTTCGAAAATAAAGCTGACACCATAAAGGCCCTTATAGGGTTTGGGTATTTCAGACGGAAATACTTTCCATGTTTTACCGGTATCCAGCGAAAAGAATTTTGGGCCGATTTCACCGGGGTTAAGCTTCAGAAAAGTATCGTACTGGCATATGCTTACAAATCCACCTCTGCAAAAACAGAGTTTGCAATGAAAATGCTCCATATTCTGAATCGTAGAATCAGAACAGCCGGCCAGTGTATCCGTTACTTTCAGCATAATCGGATTTTTAGCCCTTGGAATGGTATAGTCGTGTTTGCCATACCAGTCTCTCGATGTGTTGCAATTCTTGTATTTGTTGAGGTTTACAGCTCTGTGCACAATGCAGTTCTCGCCTTCCGGGTCTATCACACGCCATTCGTATTCTGCATGCTTTTTATTAAGGTTCAGTGACGTATCGATGAAGAAAACACGTTCGTCTGCCCCGCATTGTTTCCTGTTGAATATGTGCATTGCGGCCACTGGTCCTTTTACCCTGAAACTTGCCTGATAATCTTTGTAACATGGGCCTTTAGAAACCCGGCAACTGACCTTGTGCATTCCTGGTTTCAGGTTCAACGCTTTGGCGGATCCGATAAAATTCTGATCTGTATGTCCGTTAAGCTGTTGGTCGAGCATCCAGCTGTAGGAATAACCGCTGCCGGAGTTTCCTGCCTTAAATGCACCCGGGTCACCAAAGCAAAAAACTGAATCTGAAAGGCTGAATTGATTTTGTATGCTGTCGGCATCCAGAAATACGTTTATATAATCTTCGCTTTTACAGGTCTTGTCTGGATTGCTCAATGAAAGGTAAGCCCGGATGAATTTGCTTTTGGTGGTGGTAAAGCAGGTTTGCTGGCTGTATGCTATTGACTGGAATCCGCTGCTGTCAAAGTTCCAGATATAAATTTGTGAGTTGCCATTCGAAGTTTTGGAGGTATTTGAAAAGCAAACTTTTGCTTCGCCGCAGGCAGGATATGTTACGTCGGCCTGGATGCTGGCAAGTGTGCCGTTGATGACATTAAAATGCCCGGTGGCACTGGCTTTGCAGCCCCTTATATCTGTTATTTCTATTTTTATCTTATACCGGTCTTTCATTTGAAAGTGATGTCTGATGGTATCGTTTACACCAGGGTATAAATCGGTTTGATAATCACCGTCGCCCCAGAGTATCAGCCGCTTTTCAATGGTATGCGCCTGAATGGACGGTTTTGATTTGTCGATGGCTTTAAACAGATTTGTGTAGAGGCATGAATCGTTGCCAGGGTTTACGAACAGTTCAGCAGAGGGCAATTCATCTACATCAATAAGCACAGAGTCGGAAGATTTTGAACCATCGTTCATAACGAGTTTCAGCAAAACGGTATAAGTTCCGGTTTTCTTATACAAGTGAAAGGGTGCCGGACTTGTTGAACTGAAGCCATCGCCAAATTGCCACTGATACGTGCTGACACCTGATTTTACGGACGATCCGAAATATGCCAGATTGCCAATGCAGACATGTTTCGGGCTGTTTATTAATGCTGCAGCTTTTACAGAATTGCTGCATAAGAACACGATAAAAAGGCTGAATAGCCCTTGTTTAAGTGTTTTTGGCATAATGTTTAGTTTGCTCATCTTTCGTCCGGTTTTAATTTTTAGACACGTATTTTTTCAAAGGCGCTGCAATGCAGCTTTACGTGTGAAACTTTACCGATAAGACGAAATCTGCCACAAGATGGTGACATGCAGCCAGATAATTTTAACATTTGCAGGCATTAATGCCTGACAAGCTGTTGTTTAAGAATTTGTTTTCAGAACAAAAGAAAGATTTGGACTGGCCCAATGGCTCAGTTTTTCATCTTTTTCGTAAATAAAAAAGGCTTTCAGCATTGGATTTTTTTCAATCAGTGCAATGGCTTTTTCGAGTCCGAGTACCATACAGGCAGTTGCATAGGCATCGGCTTCAGCAGCCGTCGGTGCCAGTATGGTGGCACTCAGCAATTCATTGCGCGCCGGAATGCCACTGCGCGGATCGATGCTGTGTCCGTAGCGTTTGCCTTTACTAAAAAAGAACTGGCGGTAATTGCCACTGGTTGCCAGACTGTAGTTTTTAAGCGGTACCGTGCAGTATTCGATTTGCTTCGGACTGTTGATCATCGGCTTTTCAATTTTAATCGGCCAGTATGAATCGCGGCTGTTATTACCTCTGGCCCGAATTTCACCGCTGATGTTGATGTAGTAGTTTTTAAACCGGTACACAGAGTCGAACAGATCAGCAATAATGTCGGCTGCCTGCCCCGGGGCAATGGCATTGAAATTCAGTTTTTGGCGCGGATCAGCTTTAGCAGGTTTTCGCCCTTTAAAATCTACCAGAAAGCCAAAGCTGAGCGCTTTCAGGCTGTCTGTTTGCAATCTGTCTGCATTTTCCGGGTTTTGCTTGTTTTCACCAAAACCCCAGTAATTCATAAGTGCTGCAAGGCCGGGATTAAAGGCTCCGCCGCTTTCCTGATGAATTTTACGGCTCAGGGAATCCAGTTGAACAAAATAACGCCTCGATTTTACAAATGAAACTGAGTCGCTGACACTGAGCATGCGGTTGTTGTTGAATCTGGAAATGATGGAATTGCTGTCGTAAGTGCTCATCAGGTAATTGTAATACCCCAGCGTATATTCTATGTTCTCTTTCAAATCAATGGCACTGTCGTATGCAATTTCATACCCTGCGCCCATTGTTTTGCCTTTCAGAACCGTAAAACCATCAACTGTTTTTGGTTTATTGCTGCAGGCATTTGCGAACATCAAAACCGGCAATGCAAAAATCAGAAATTTCATTTTTTAATCATGAAATCACGGTTCTCTTTCATCACTTTACCGAATATATAATCCTGTATCTGAACAATCTCCTTCCGGTTGCCGTTTATAAAGGCATAATAGCTCTCGATGTCGTATGGCAGCGGATTGCCCGCATCATCGTATTGTATGTTTGAGTCGCGCTTAATGCCTTTTTTATGAATGTCCAGGATGGTACGCTGTCCTTTTTTATCGGTTACAACAATGCGCATCAACGGTATCGTCCTGGAAATGGAATCAATATCGGGTGCTTCCAGATCGATCGGAAAGCCTTCAAACGACAGATTTTCCCATAATCTGAGATAGGTTCTCAGACTGTTCAGATTAACGATCGTATTGTTCTTCATTGGTTGACCGGCAACGCTAAGTACAGGCTCGATACCATCATTGCTTATGGCAAAAGATGCGCCTTCGTTTTCCGGCCAGCTGATCTGAACAGACTTTATTTCTTCGGCTTTTAAACTGAAAATACTTTTACTTCTCCAGCCTTCTGTGTTGGTGTAGAAACGGGCACTCAGAAATCCATTGAATCCCGGAATATGACACACAAACGGTTCTTTGCCGTTTTCCATCATAAAATACGTGCCCATTTCTTCCGGCGTATTGTTGCCAACATAAAATACCTTAGAAAGCTGATTGTTTTCGTAAATTTCTACTTTGGTGCCATTCAGGGCAATGTCTTTTTTGACACTGTTGATTTCGTGCTTTGAAACAGGCCGTTTTACGCGCATTTTCCGAAGTCCTTCAAACAAAACATCGATCTGGTATATGCTGGCCTTGAAGCTGTCGTTCACGGTCCAATCAGACTTGCCTGTTTTTTTGAGAATAACAAATGCACGTGTGTATTTGTTGCTCATAAAGACCTTGTCGATTTTGTCTGTCGATGCAAACTCGAAATTGCGGTCGTTGCCGTTCAGTGTGTTGCGGTTGTTCCTTTTCAGGAGGAAAAACGCCAGTACCACAAGGGCAAGAGACGCCAGCAGTACCAATGATTTTTTATTCATTCAGATTCACAGGTTTAGACACACTTCATGCACATTCTGCTGCATCAGCGGCTGTAATTCGGCGCTTCTTTGGTAATTTTAATGTCGTGCGGATGGCTTTCCTTGATGCCGGCATTGCTGATACGAATAAACTGCGCCGTCTGTAAATCTTCAATGGTGGCTGCACCGCAGTATCCCATACCGGCTCTCAGTCCGCCAACATACTGATACAGCACTTCACCAACTTTGCCTTTGAAAGGCACAGTACCTACAATGCCTTCCGGAACCAGTTTGGATATTTCTTCTTCAGCATCCTGAAAATAGCGGTCTTTACTGCCTTCTTTCATGGCTTCAATACTGCCCATTCCGCGGTAAGATTTAACCATCCGGCCTTCGTATATGCTGGTTTCGCCGGGACTCTCTTCTGTGCCTGCAAACAAACTGCCGGCCATAATCGAACTGGCACCTGCAACCAGTGCTTTAACCAGGTCGCCGCTGTAGCGGATACCGCCGTCGGCAATCACCGGAACACCGCTTCCCTGAATCGCTTCCGCTGCGTCCATAACTGCAGACAGTTGCGGAACACCGATCCCGGCAATGATTCTGGTGGTGCAGATGCTGCCGGGTCCGACACCTACTTTTACCGCATCGGCACCGGCTTCAACCAGTGCTTTTGCCGCAGTACCTGTAGCGACATTGCCAACTATAACCTCAAGTTTGGGGAATGCCTTTTTAATTTTCTTCAATTCTGTAATAACGCCCTGTGAGTGACCGTGGGCTGTATCCAGTGTGATAACATCCACTTCGGCATCTACCAGAGCCTTAACGCGTTCAAGTGTATCCGAAGTAATGCCGACCGCTGCGCCAACAAGGAGACGGCCGAAATTGTCTTTACAGGCTTTCGGATGGCTTTTAACTTTTTGAATGTCTTTATAGGTAATCAGACCCATCAGTTTGCCTTTTTTGTCAACGATGGGCAGTTTTTCAATTTTGTGCTTCTGCAATATGGCTTCTGCTTTGGTCAAATCGGTGCCAATCTCGCTGGTAATCAGATTCTTTTTGGTCATAACATCTTTGATTTTCTTAGCGGTATTCCGCTCGAATCTCAGATCTCTGTTTGTGATGATACCGATGAGGTTGTGTTTGGCATCTATAATCGGAATGCCACCAATGTGATTTTCCTTCATCAGTTTCAGCGCATCTTTCAGGGTTCCGTCGTCTGTAAGGGTGATCGGATTCTGTATCATGCCGCTTTCGCTTCTTTTAACCTTTGTAACCTCTTTTGCCTGCTGGGCTATGGTCATGTTTTTATGGATGATGCCTATGCCACCTTCACGCGCCATAGCAATTGCCATGGTGCTGCCGGTAACCGTGTCCATTGCTGCAGAGATGATTGGTATGTTGATGCTGATGTTGCGTGTCAGTTTGGTTTTGGTTACTACATCCCTTGGGAGGATCTCACTGTAACGCGGTAAAACAAGGACATCGTCAAAAGTCAGGCTGTCGCCTTTAATTTTGTCAGAAAAGTCTATCGGGAGTTTTTTTGGCTTGGCCATGCAAATAATTGTTATGGTTATTTGCGGTGCAAAGGTACAATTTTATATTTATATTTCCAACCCAAACCCGTTTTTGTAAGCATCCATATGGTAATCCGCTGATACAGACAGAGTGAAAATTGCCGGATTGACATATTTGATTGCGGATGAATTTAGAATTAGCTTTGCCTCCATCAGATGAATATTCTAAAACACATACCCAACCTGTTCACGCTTGGAAACCTGAGTTGCGGCGTACTGGCCACTTTAAATATTTTTGAGGGCCGATACGAAACTGCAGCCTATCTGGTGCTGTTTGCCGCAGTGCTCGATTTTTTTGACGGCTTTCTGGCCCGCCTGTTTAAAGTAAGCGGTGAATTGGGCAAGCAACTCGATTCGCTGGCCGATCTCGTTACGTTTGGTGTTACGCCTTCCTTTTTGTTGTATGCCCTGGCCGACGAAATAGACGGTCCGGCCAGATTCGCCTTTTTGTTTCTGGCGGTTTTTTCTGCCTACAGACTGGCCAAGTTCAATCTGGACACACGGCAGACCAAATCATTTATTGGTGTTCCTACCCCGATCACAGGCATAATGGTCATGAGCTGGTCTTTTATTGACAACGGGGTCAGCGAAGATCTGTTCACCTACGAATATGCCTATGCGGCCTTTTGTATTCTGCTTTCTTTATTGCTCATAAGTGAAATCAGGTTACCTTCGCTTAAATTGGGAAAAGGGCCACTGAAAACGTACACCCAGCATCTGTTTTTGCTGATTGCAGGTATTTTGTCAGTTGTATTCTTTAATTGGATGGGCGTACCAATATTCTACGCCCTTTATGTATTGTCATCAATTCTGTTTAATTTTGCCACAAAAAAATCATCATGAAATTTTCTGTTGAAATAGAGGTTATGCCGCGCAAAGAACTATTAGACCCACAAGGCAAGGCGGTTACAAACGGTTTGCACAATGCGGGTTTTGCAGGTATTGACCATGTTAGGGTTGGTAAATGTATAACGTATCAGACCAATGCTGCAACCGAGCAGGATGCGCTTACGGAAGCAGACGAAGCCAGCAGAAAATTGCTTGCCAATCTGGTTATGGAAAGCTATTCCATTAAGGTAACACCGCTGGCATAAGGTCTGGCATGATTGATCTGGCCGTCATCGGAGGTGGAGCCGCAGGATTTTTTGCGGCCATTAATGCCAAACTGAAACACCCCGGTCTGCAGGTGGTCATTTACGAAAAAAGCAAATCGGTTTTGTCTAAGGTCAGAGTTAGTGGCGGCGGACGCTGCAACGTTACCCATGCCTGTTTTGACAACCGTGTACTGAGTACGTATTATCCGAGAGGTTCCAGGGAACTGATCAGCGTTTTTCAGCGCTTCGGTCCCAAAGACACCATAAAATGGTTTGAAAGCAGGGGCGTGGTCCTGAAAGCAGAGGCAGACGGACGCATCTTTCCGGTCAGCGACGATTCTCAAACCATTATAGATTGTTTTATGTCGGCCTGCAGAGAGTTGTCCATACCCATACTGACAGGTCATTCTGTTTCGGCTATCCGCAAACCGGCGCATTTCGAGCTGGACATCAATGGCGAAACCATACAGGCGCGCAATGTGCTGGCAGCCCCGGGCAGCAGTCCCGCATTCTGGCAATTGCTTGCAGACCTCGGGCATACGATTGTAGAGCCCGTTCCTTCCTTGTTTACTTTCAATATAGACCATCCCTTTCTGGCCGATCTTATGGGGCTTAGCATGCAGAATGCCACGGTTCAGCTGGATGCAGACAAATCATTACTGAAAACGCACCGTTTAAATGCAGCAGACCTGACCCAAAGCGGTCCTTTGCTTATTACCCACTGGGGCCTGAGCGGTCCTGCCATACTGAAACTGTCTTCAATTGCTGCACGCCTTTTGAACAGCGTTCAATACCGCTTTGAAATTCTGCTCAATCTGAGCAACTTAAAAACGGAAGATGCTTTTATACATTTGCTTAAGGTAAAAGCGGAACATCCCAAAAAACAAGTGGTGAACACGCCGCTTTTCGGCATTCCGCAGCGCTGGTGGCAGCGCATTCACAGCCTTACGTTTGACAGTACCTTCAATACCTGGTCTGATGTGTCTAAAAAAGACCTGCAAAAACTGGCTGAGCATCTAACGGCGTTCAGATTACCGGTAGATGGTAAAAGTACCTTTAAAGAAGAATTTGTGACCGCCGGCGGCGTAGATCTGAAAGCGGTGGACTTTAAACGCATGGAAAGCAAAATTATTCCCGGTCTGTTCTTTGCCGGCGAAGTGCTGAACATAGACGCCCTTACCGGTGGATTCAATTTTCAGGCTGCCTGGAGCGAAGCCTGGGTCATCAGCGAATCCATTAATTGAGTCGCTTCAGGGCTGCATTTTGCATTTTAAAACATCAGATAGGTAAGGCCCATGCCAAATCCGAACGGCATACTTTCATTCATGTTATTAAGGTCTTGTCTGTTATTCGCCGAAGACACATCTTTACCGTAATTGTAATTGAAGGAGGCCGATACACTGTAGAACATTCTTTGTGAAATAAATCGGAAATACTGCACATACGGGCTCAGATTCAGGCGCATATTCTGATAATGGCTGCCTTCCGGATTGCCTGTGCGCAGGCCGTTCATGTCTGAACTCAAAAACGCATTTCCCCTTAAACCTGCTTCCAGGTACGATCGGGTATCCGGCTGATACAAAACCGTAAATCCGGCATACAATTCATGTAAGAGCTGATCCGATTTATATTTGGGCTCGTTGCCGTTTGTGCTGAACCGTATTCCGCTTTTAAGGCCGGCCTCAAAGCTGCGTTGCACAAACAACCCCAGTTGTTTTGAATGGGAATACCGGAACGACAAGCCATTAAAAGAAGACCGGGAAACCGTTTCAGATTCCAAAGTCTGCTGTATTGCACTGTCCGGAAAATCAATTTTTGTGCGGCTTGAATTCCGGTTGCCGTCGTGTTCAAGGTTCAGCGACCAGCGCTGGCCCGAAACTCTGTTGAAGCGGTTTGCATACAGCCAGTTGTCGTTCATCGTGGTAAAATAGCGGATGCCATCTGAACTGCTCACCTGATTGGCTTTCAGAACACTGTCCAGCATGCTCAGCTGGTCTATGACCCTGAATCTGAAATCCATGTAGCGTCGGTTTCGTATCATGGTGATGCCCTTTGCTACAGCTTCCAGTTGTTCGTTGCTGTAGGCCCCTGTGCCGGCCTTTGCCTTCAGGTCGTTCAGCAGAAACATGGCGCTGACCGCATCGCTTACAAACTCCATCCGCCCCCGGCCTTTTCCAAGCGACAAACTGTAATTCAGGTCGGTTCTGGATACATTCATGCGATTAAAGATTATAATGGGGTCTGTATAATCGTTTTTGCTTGTATACAGCCGGTTACGGCTTGAAAAATTAAGTTCGGTAAACTGTTTCCCCTTGTAAAACCGGTTCTCGGTTCTGTAGTTTAATAACTGTTCTGTGCTGAATTGTTTTGAGCCATCGGCTGCCTTGCGCTTATCAATCCCGGCGCTGAAGCTCAATACCTGGGTATGCTGAAGACGTTCTGTATTGATGTAACGTTCAAAGAAAAAAGGCAGAAACAAATTGAACCGGTGTGTGTTTTCTTCAGTGGTTCGTGTGACAAGAGAATCCAAGCCAAACAGAAAGTCCTGGCGCTGGGTATATTGGCTTTGATTGCCACCCATACTCGGGTTTATGCCCATCAGTTGCCACTTTTCATAGCGGAAGCGGTAGCTGTTAAGGTCGTAGGTTTGCGCCGGCAAGGCTGTGCAGGCAGACAGGAGTATGCCGTAAATAAAGTGTTTCATGCGTTTTGTTTTGGTTTTAAATCAGTATGTTTTTATTGCCGCCAAAATCATTCCATTTTCAATTTTCCCAAGCGGGTGCTCAGGTTAATCCGGATATAAGCGGAATAGCTGTACTGAAAACGGCCGTATTCCTGGTCGTAGAACGGCTCAAGTCTCAGATCGAGCAACAGGTTTCTGTGCAAAGCCTGGGTATACATAATGCGCGACATGAACATATGCCTGACCCTGCGGAATTCGTACACGTTGTAAAAGTTGTAGTTGTTGTAGATCTGAGTGCCAACCGGCGACTGGTATTCGCGGCCTGCCCAGTAATTCAGCATCAGTTCGAAGCCCTTTTTTGAAAAGGACAGGGTATGCCACGAGGCATTGCCGTTTTTATATGGCTGTGTAATGTTGGGCGAAAAGTCGGCGCTGTGCAGCCAGTAATGCTCTGTGCGGATGTTCAGGTTGTTTGAAAAGTGCACACCCATTTTAAGGCCAATGGCGGTATTGACCCGCGAATAAATCGGGGTTGGGTTGCCGTTCAGCTGTCCGCCCCTATGGGCAAGTGTACCCTGAAATGGCAGTGAAATACTGACTTTATTTGACTTCAGCAAGGTCCTGTCTGCTGTAAAACCTGTGGTAAAGCGTTCCTGATTCAGGCTTGTGCGGTAGGTGGGTTCGTGCCATACCAGGAAATTGTTGAAGTAAAACACCCGGCTCTTGTAAATGCCTTGTATGCCGTTTTCAACCCGGTGGGTAATGGCCCGGTCTATATTGTACATGGGTTCTACAAATCCGTAATTGGTGCTGCCTTGCAGCATCCCGAAATTGTAGCGCCATTTGTGCTTGAAAAATGAGATGCAGAATACCGGCTGAACAGCAATGAATCCGGTGCTTCCAAAATCCTGACGGGTCTGAAAACCGGCTTTTAAAAGCACATTGTTGTGCGGCTGATAACTGAGATGGGCCTGAAACATGGACCCGAAAAGGGTTTGCCCCTTTTCTATCAGGTCGAAGTATTCGGTATTCCGGTAGTAATTGAACAGTTCTGTGTGCAGCCTCAGCGTCTGGGTATCGCCACGAGTAAGGCTGTCTTCCTGTTCGAAAATGCTGTTCCGAAGTTGAGCACTGGCATTTGTGCCAAATAAAATGAAACAGAGCGTCAGTAGTCGTGAATAGTGTTTGCTAATGTCCATAGATTCAATTGTCAAATGTAAGAATTTGGAACGATTATTGAATTTGGTAGCATTAAATTTCTGACGCATATGAAATTCCATCGTTTTTTCGCGCTTCTGGCCATCGTTACCACAGCTTCCGGCGCAGGCCTGGTGTTAAGTTCATTTACTTCAGGCCCTCAGTCGGACGCAATGGCAGACGAGGAGGTTTTCAAGTACCGCAAGGTATCCAATCAGGCCTTTACCTATAACGAAAAGCTTGAGTACAGAGTGCATTACGGCCTGATCAATGCTGCTTCTGTGGTTCTGGAGGTCAGTCAGGTGCCGGTTGAAAAACACGACCGTAAATGCTACAACATCAGAGCCGAAGGCAAGACCCTTAAATCTTTCGACTGGGCCTACAAAGTGCGCGACCGCTTCGAGACGTTTATCGATCAGGAAGCGATGGCGCCCATCAGTTACAACAAAAGCGTTCAGGAGGACAAATACACCGACAACGATCTGGTAACGTTTAAACACAACAAGAAAAAACTGTATGGGGTAAAGGGGGTTCTCGACATGCCTGCATATACACACGACATTATTTCTGCGCTTTACTATGTGCGCAACATAGATTTCAGCAAAGCCAGGGTTGGCGATAAATTTCCGCTGGATGTGTACCTCGACAACAAAATTTACAACCTCGGATTCAAATACGCCGGTAAAGAAACCATCAGCACCGACATCGGTAAAGTGAAATGTCTCAAGTTTGTGCCGACACTGGTGGTAGACCGTGTTTTTAAAGATCAGGACGACATGACCGTATGGGTCAGCGACGATGAAAACAAAATTCCGGTAAGGGTGAAAGCTAAGATTATGGTCGGATCCATAAAGGTTGACATAACCGGATACAGTGGTCTGAAAAACGAATTCCGTTCACTGGTGAAGAAATAATCCGTAACACCTGTCTCAGGTGGTAGAATAGGTGGTTCCCTCTTTGCCGTCTTTCAACTCAAAACCCAGACTAATCAGTTTGTTGCGGATTTCGTCAGACAACGCGTAGTTTTTGGCTGCTTTTGCTTCGTTGCGCATGCCGATCAGCATTTGCATCAGACCGTCTATCTGATCCGTATTGCCCTGTTTTTCAATTTGCAGTCCGAGTATGTCAAACACAAAGGTGTTGTAATGCGTCTTAAGCATTTCAAGTTCTTCTGCCGATACACTGGCATTCCCCGCAGCCAGATTGTTTATCAGCGTCACTATTTCAAACAGATTGGCAATCAGCACCGGTGTATTCAGGTCTTCGTTCAGCGCATCATAACATTGCGCGCACAAGGCTTTTACATCGCTGCCGTCCGAAGTGCCGGGTTTAATGTTTTTAAGGGTTTCAGCAGCGTTTAAGAGGCGGTTTAATCCTTTCTCAGAGGCTTGTAATGCTGCATTGCTGAAATCAAGGGTTCCACGGTAATGCGCCTGCAGAATGAAAAACTTCAGAGTCATCGGTGAATATGCCTTTTCCAGCAATGCATTCTTGCCTGAGAAGAACTCATCGATGGAAATGCCATTGTTCAGGGATTTGGCCATTTTCTGACCGTTCACGGTAATCATGTTGTGGTGCATCCAGTAACGGGCAGGCTGATGTCCGCTGCAGGCCACCGACTGGGCAATTTCCGATTCGTGGTGTGGAAAAAGCAGATCCATTCCGCCCCCGTGTATGTCAAACGTTTCGCCCAGATATTTTTTACTCATGGCCGAACATTCAATGTGCCAGCCCGGAAATCCTTTGCCCCAGGGACTGTTCCATTGCATGATGTGCTCCGGACCTGCTTTTTTCCAGAGCGCAAAATCGTTCGGATTGCGTTTTTCGTCCTGACCTTCCAGTTCCCGCGCTTCATTGCCTGCACCGGCGATCAGGTCTTCAAGTACCCTGCCGGACAGTTTTCCGTAATCGTTGGAGCGGCTGTAACCAATCACGTCAAAGTAGACGGAACCGTTTGATTCGTAGGCAAAACCATTGGCAATAATTTCAGAAATCATTTCAATCTGCTCAATGATGTGGCCGCTCGCGCGTGGTTCAATAGAGGCTGGAAGCACATTAAGGGCTTGCAGCATACTGTGGTAACTGTCGGTGTAGAACTGTGCAATTTCCATTGGTTCAAGCTGTTCAAGCCTGGCCTTTTTGGCAATTTTATCATCACCTTCATCGGCATCGTTCACCAGATGACCGACATCGGTGATGTTGCGCACAAAACGCACCTTAAAACCACTGTGTTTCAGAAAGCGGTGCAGCACGTCAAAAACCACCGGTCCGCGGGCATGTCCCAGGTGGGGGTGTCCGTATACCGTAGGGCCACATACATAGATGCCGGCAAGTGGGGCCATAAGAGGCTCAAAAGGCCTGATTTCACGCTTGTAGGTGTCGTATATCCGGAGTGCTGACATGTCGTAATAAAGATTGCAAAACTAATATAAAAAAATCCTATTTTTGTAAGCTTAGAAAATTTATGACATTCATTATGAGACGCATTGTATTGCTGGCTATTTTACTTTCACCGACTCTGTTTCTGCTGGCAGGAAAACAGCCCAAAGACACCACTCTGTTTACATACGGCAACAAATCGGTAAGCACCAGAGAATTTTACAAGGGGTTTACCAAAAACAAACACAAAGATTCCGGAACAAAAGCCTCGGAAGTTGACGAATATCTGGAATTGTATAAAAAATTCAAGCTGAAGGTGCAGGATGCATACGATCAGGGCCTTGATACCACAGAGAGTTTCAAATCTGAACTGGCTACTTATAGAAAACAGATTGCCAAGCCATATCTCACCGATAAAGTTGTGAACGACAAGCTGGTAAACGAAGCTTATGGCCGCATGAAATATGAGGTTAAAGCCAGTCATATTCTGGTGTTCGCCCGCCCGGATGCATCACCGGCCGACACCCTGAAAGCCTGGAACAAGCTGAACGACATCCGCAAAGAAA
>Ga0154020_10006214_pt1 | contig 14005 bp, 10 predicted proteins | sample Klosneuvirus_201_FD_109709 | JGI IMG/M metagenome (GOLD analysis project Ga0154020, IMG submission 109709) | Active sludge microbial communities from wastewater, Klosterneuburg, Austria - Klosneuvirus_20160825_MG | ecosystem: Engineered > WWTP > Aerobic digester > Activated sludge | place...
AGTCAATGACCCGCGCCACCGCGACCCCATCCTGCACGCTCACCAGCACGTTGTTGGGCTTGATATCCCGGTGAATGATCCCCTTGGTGTGCGCGTGCTGCACCGCGCGGCACACCTGCGAAAACAAGTCCAGCCTCCCCTCGATGTTCACCCCGTGCTCGTCGCAATAGGCCGTGATAGGCAGCCCGTTCACCAGCTCCATCACAAAGTACGGCCGCCCGCGCTCCGTAGCCCCCGCATCCAGCACCTTCGCGATGTTCGCGTGGTCCATCATGGCCAGCGCCTGGCGCTCGGCCTCAAACCGCGCGATCACCTGCACCGTGTCCATCCCCGGCTTGATGATCTTGAGCGCCACCTGCCGGACCATCGGGTCCCGCTGCTCGGCCAGGAACACCGTCCCGAATCCGCCCTCACCCAGTTGCCTCAGGATCGTGTACCGCCCGATGACCGACCCCGGGCCCTCGCCCGCGATGTCCCCCGCGCGGAACTCTCCCAGCGCCGTCGGCGTCCGCAAAAAGTTCCGGGCGTGCGCATGGTTGTGTACCAACCGCAGCACCTCAGCGAGCTTGTCCTTGTCCTCCCCGCACGCCCGCCGGATCAGCGCCTCCCGATCCCGCTCATCAACTTCCAGTGCGTCTGCGAAAATGTCCTTGACCGAGTCCTCGTTCATGGCGTTCCCGATGCTTTCGCGCCGCCCAACTCACCCAGCAGCCAGGCCCGCGCATATTCCCAGTCCCGCTTCGCCGAGCGTGGCGAAATGCCTAGCGCCTCGGCAACCTCTTCTAGGGTCAGGCCCGCAAAGAATCGCAGACGCACAACGTCTCCGGCCCTGGGGTCCTTCTCCTGAAGGCGAAGAATCGCGCCATCGAGTGCCTCAAATTCCGCCGGATCTGACAAACACGCCAAATCCGCCGCATCGCTGATCGCTTCCGTCCAGTCCAGCTTCGCCGCCCCGCCACCTCGCTTAATCGCCTTCTTCCCCTTCGCGTGGTCAATCAGGATCCGCCGCATCGCCTCCGCGGCCGCCCAGTAGAACCCCGCCCGCCCGTTCGGCCCCATCGCCACTCCCGGGTCCATCTTCATATACACCTCGTGTACCAGCGCTGTCGCCTGCAGCGTGTGCCCAGGCTTCTCCTCCGAGAGCTTCCGCTGCGCGATCGCCCGCAGGTGCTCGTACACCGTCCCGGAAAACTCAACACTGACGCGCGGTTTGGTCACCGATTCGGGTTCTGAACGCATCGAACTCTCTCCTCAGGCGATCGGGGCCGTGGAGTTGATCCATCACAGGTTTGCAAGGCCGCAAGGTGGCACGAGGGTAGCGAAAACCGCCATAACTGCAAGGTTCCGTGCCCCAAAGCCCGCCATTCCCGGGAAATCGACAAAACCTGGTCCAAAGGGGGGCTACGCCGCCGCGGACCTCGCCTAAGAGGGCGTCGTCACCTGCTTCTACGCAAACCCAAGTACACGGAGACCCAGTCATGAAGAAGATCAACGCCCTGCTCGCAACCGTCCTTGTCGCCGGATCGGCCCACGCCCAGTGCAATCCCGATCTCAAGCCCGCCCCAACCAGCTACACATTCAGCGGGGGAGTCAACGGCAACATCCTCTGCTCCCTCGAATGGGACCCCGACGGCGTTAGCGGTCCAATGGCCACCCGCCTGGTCGTCGGCGGCACCTTCACCAACGCCGAGGGCGGGTCGTTCAACCACATCGCGATGTTCAACGGCACCGCCTGGGAGCCCCTGTGGACCGGTATGAACGGCGATGTTCTCTGCCTGGCGATCGACACCAGCGACAACACACTGTTGGCAGGTGGCAAGTTCACCACCGCCGGCGGCGTCGCGGCCAACAAGATCGCCCGCTACAGCAACACCACCCAACGCTGGACCGCCATCGGCAGCGGTGTCTCGGGAACCGCCCAGATCAACTGCATCCACTACGACTCCCTCCGCGATGACATCTACATCGGCGGCAACTACGTCTCCGCCGGTGGCGCCAACACCGGCGCCCTCGCTCGCATTCACGGCACCACCTATTCGACCGTCGTCGGCAACTTCCCGGGAACCATCCTGGCCTTCGGGTATGAACCCACCAACCGCGACCTCTACATCGGCGGCCAGTTCGACGCTGTCCCCGGTTCTCCAAATCTGGTTCGGCTCAACATCCTCGGGCTCCAGTTGTTCGGAGTCAACGCCGGCTGCCCCGGCGGCGGCGTCTACTCCTTCGCCCGGTTCAACGAGGGCGGCGTCAACAAGATGGCCGTCGGCGGGACCTTCGGCGCCATCAATAGTGTCACCTACAACAGCATCGCACAGATCGATGAGAACGGTGTCATGTCACCAATGGACCGCGGCGTCGCGGGCCTGGCCTACAGCCTTTCCGAATACCGCGGCCAACTCACCGTCGTCGGCGCGTTTCAACTCACCGGGCGAGGCGCCGTCGCCAACCGCGCCGCCCAATGGAACGGACAGTCCTGGCAGCCCATGGAAACCGGCCTGGACAGCGCCGCCTACACCTGCACCCCCTTCCGTGGCGCCCTCTACGTCGGGGGTCAGTTCATCTCCGCCGGATCGGCAACCGTGTCCCGGCTGGCCATGTGGGACCAGACTCACTGGTCCGCGCCACACGCCACACCCACCGGCAAGGTGCTCTCGATGCTCACCGACGGCGTCAACCTCATCATCGGCGGCAGCTTCGACATGCGGACCAACAACGGAACGTCCGCGCACAATATCGTCCGCTATGGGGCCTCCGGATACACCGCCTACCAGAACATCGGCGGCTTCAACGGGCTCAACGGCCGCGTCAACGCCCTTAACCTCAAGAGCAACGGCCCCCAACTTCCCTCGCTCTACGCCGGCGGCAGCTTCACCACCGCGGGCGGCAATCCCGCGAGCAACCTCGCCGTCTGGAACGGCTTTGACTGGGCCCAGGTCAGCGATGGCGTCAACGGCCCCGTCTACGGCGTCGCTACCTATGGCTGCACCGGCACCATCAACCAGACCTGCGGCACCATCGCCGTCGGCTCCTTCACCGCGTCCGGCACCGACGCCGTCAACAACATCGTCCGGTTCGGCCCCGGCGCAGTCTCCAAGAACCTGGGCTCCGGCTTGAACGGCCCCGGCTACTGCCTCCTCAACTACGGCGGCAACCTCCTGGTCGGCGGCCTCTTCACCACCGCTGGCGGCCTGGCCACCACCAACATCGCCCAGTGGAACGGCACCAACTGGAGCAAGTTCAACAACACCGTCCTCAACGGCGCTGTCAACGCGATGGCCGTCTTTAACGGCGACCTCATCATCGCCGGCGACTTCACCACCGTGAACGGCGCGCCCATGCTCAAGATCGCCCGCTGGAACGGCTCATCCTGGTTCCGCATGGACTCGGCCATGCCCGCCGCCTCAGGTGGAGTTACGTCTCTGGCCGTTCACGAAGGCAAGCTCTACGCCGGAGGCTACTTCGTGAACACCCTCGGCAACGCCACCACCCTCGCTCGCTGGGATGGCGGAACCTGGGAAGCCCTGACCAGCGAACCCAACGGTACGGTCGAGGCGCTCTCTTCCGCCGGTGGCAAGCTCTGGGCTGGCGGCATCTTCAGCTTCGTCGGCGACGCCTACTCCCCGTTCCTGGCGGCCGCGGAGTGCCCCTGCTACGTCAACTGCGACAACTCCACCGCCGCACCAACGCTCAACATCAACGACTTCCAGTGCTTCCTGAACCAGTTCGCCTTGGGCGCGGTCTACGCCAACTGCGACGGCAGCACGGCGACACCCGTCCTCAACGTCAACGACTTCCAGTGCTTCCTGAACAAGTTCGCGGTGGGCTGCCAGTGAACTGACTGCACACGACTGCGGGCGGCCGCCTAACGGCGCCGTTCGCGGTTTCGAGCCTGGACCTGATTCCCCACGGGCAATGGTGGCAAGGGGATGTGAGCCGCGGACCTCGTCCGTGCCACGCAGCGCGGCGGCCGGTGTCACGACTGCCGCGACAGCACAACGGGCGAGGCTAGCCTTCCCCGCCCGTTGCCGGTCGACCCGAGTCAAGGATTCACGATCGCGCAAGCTCCTCCGATGCCGCTTACTTCTTAGGGGCTGGCTTGCCATGATCGTGCCCATCGCCTTCCTTGTGCTCTCCTTCCTTGTGATCGTGGCCTTTCTCGGCGCATTCCTTGCACGTGCCGTGACCTACGACGCGTATCGCGGTGCCTTCACGGACCCAAAGGTGCGCTTCATCGCCGTCGGCGGTGACAAAGTACTGCGGCTCGCTTCTCACCGGCTGGTTGGCACCCTGCCCCATGAGGATGGCCGCAAGTGCGGTCAACGTGACACCGCCGGAAAGACCAACCAGAAGGCCCTTAGAACGCGACTGAATCATGCGAACACTCCTTGCAATGCGGGCTCAGTTTGAGCCCTTGGGTGGGATATTGGACGACTGGGAAGGCCGCTCCGGTAGCTTCGGAGCCGGCGGCGGCGAGGTCGGAACCGAAGCGGGACCTGGCGGGGGGGTCAGTGTGGTCTCGACCTTGCTCGCTGATGTCGCGCTGACGATCGAGGAACCCGCCGCACCCTCGGTCCTGACCTCAAGCGGGCCGGTTTCAGGCAACTCCCAACCCTCCGCCACAGGGACCGGTTGCCCATTACGGTCGCGCCCCGTGATGATGCGGTAGATGGCCGGGAGCACGATGAGCGTTAGAAGCGTGCTCGAAACCAGCCCGCCGATGACGACAGTCGCCAGCGGTCGTTGCACCTCCGATCCTGTGCCAGTGGCGATGGCCATCGGCACAAAACCCAGCGAGGCAACCATTGCCGTCATCAGCACCGGCCGCAGTCGCGTCAGACACCCGCGGATGATCGCCATGTCGCGGTCAAGCCCTTCTCGCCGAAGTTGATTGATGAACGAGACCATCACCAGGCCATTCAGTACCGCTACGCCCGAGAGCGCGATGAACCCGACGGCGGCGGAAATCGAGAACGGCATGCCACGGAGCCAGAGGGCCACAATGCCGCCGGTGAGCCCCAGAGGAACGGCGGTGAACACAAGCAGAGAATACTTCACACTCTTGAACGTGCTGAATAAGAGCAGGAAGATGAGCAAAAAGCACATCGGCACGACGATCCTCAGGCGTTCCTTGGCGGCGACCAAGTTCTCATAGGTGCCCCCCCAGACAAGCCAACCTCCCGGGGGCAGCGTTACCGAAGCCACCTTCTCCTGGGCCTCTCGGACGAACGAGCCCAGATCGCGGCCTCGCACATTCGCCTGCACGACGATCCGCCGTTTGCCATTCTCGCGGCTGATCTGGTTGAGGCCCTCGGCAACGTCAATCTTCGCGAGTTGCCCCAGCGGAATGAACCCCATGTCCTTGGGTGAGGGCATCAGCCCCGCGCCGCGGTCCGCCGATGCCAGTGTAATCGCGGACTTGGCTTCACCCTCACCCAGCGGCAAGGGAATCGGAAGGCGCTCTAGCGCATCGATTTGCGCGCGAATCGAATCGGGGAGCCGGACGACCAGGTCGAAGCGGCGATCGCCCTCATAGACGATTCCAGCCTCTTTGCCGCCCATCGCCACCGCCACCACATCCTGAACGTCGGCGATGGACAGCCCATATCGCGAGATTGCCTCGCGGTCAATGTCCACGGTCATCATCGGCAAACCCTCGGTTTGCTCAACCTTGGCATCGGCCGCGCCGGGGATGTCTTGCAGAACGGTCAGAATCTGCTGGGCCGTGGCCTGCATCTTCGCGAAGTCGTCGCCGTACACCTTGATTGCCACATCACCGCGTACCCCCGCGATGAGTTCGTTGAAGCGCATCTGAATGGGCTGGGTGAACTCGTAGTTGTTGCCGGGCACCGTCGCGACGGTCAACTGGATCAACTGGATGAGCTTGCCCTTGTGGCCTTCGATCTTGAGTTCGGCGTGCTGTGGCTCGGCTCCTGCGCCGTGCCCGTGCTCGTCATGTCCTCCCCCACCGAGCCTTGCGATCTCCGCCGTCTTTGCCGCGATGAGTGTGTCGAGTTCTGCCTCGCTGCGCCACTCGTGTGTTGGCTTGAGGACGATGAACGTATCCGACACGTTTGGCGGCATCGGATCCGACGCGAGTTCGGCGGTGCCCGTCTTTGAGTATATGAAGGCCACCTCCGGCACCGTCGCCAACGTACGTTCCACATCCTTCTGCATCAACTGCGACTGGGTGAGGCTGGTCGCAGGTATGCGCATCGCGTGCATCGCGATGTCTTTCTCATCCAGCGTTGGAGCAAACTCCTGTCCGAGCGTTCCGAAAAGCAGCACGGATGCCGCGAACGCGACTACCGCGCCTCCCGCGACAGGCCAGCGGAGTGTGAGCGCCCACCTCAGCACCGGCTCGTACACCGTCTTGGCCCAGCCGACGACAAAGATGTCCTTCTCGCTCACCTTTCCCCGGATGACGATGGCCACCATCGCCGGGATGAACGTCAGCGACAGGATGAACGCCGCGATGAGCGCGAAGATGACCGTCATGGCCATTGGGTGAAACATCTTCCCCTCAACGCCCGACAGCGCGAGGATGGGGAAGTAAACCGTGATGATGATCGCCTGCCCGTAGACGGACGGCTGGATCATTTCCTTTGCCGCGACCATCACCTCGTGCAGGCGTTCCTGCAGCGTCAGCCCGCGGCCTCCCGGGCCTCCCGCCAGAGCGAGTTGATGCTGCTTCTCAGCCAGCCGTCGGAGGCAGTTCTCCACAATGATGACCGCCCCATCCACGATCAGGCCAAAGTCGATGGCACCCAGCGACATCAGGTTTCCGCTCACCTTGTTCTGCACCATCCCGGTCGCGGTCATCAGCATGGAGAGTGGGATGGCCAGCGCACAGATGACCGCCGCGCGGATGTTGCCCAGGAGCAGGAGCAGCACGATGATGACCAGGATCGCGCCCTCAAGCAGGTTCTTCTGCACCGTGGCGATGGTGGCGTCGACCAGCTTCGTCCGGTTGAGCACCGTCTTGGCATGGATGCCCGGCGGGAGCGACTTCTGAACTTCGTTCATCTTGGCATCGACGCTCTGGGCCACAGTCCGGCTGTTGCCGCCCAAGAGCATGATCGCCGTTCCAACGACGACTTCCTCGCCGTTCTCGCTCGCCGATCCGGTCCGCATCTCGCGTCCGACGCCAATCGCCGGCGTGCCGTCGACGTCCCTGGCCGCGATGTCCCGCATCCGGATCGGCACCCCGTTGCGTGTGCCCACCACGATGCTCTCGATCTCACCCGCTTTCTCTATGCGGCCCGTGGCTCGCACGACGTAACTCTCGCCCTTGTGCTCGATATACCCCGCGCCGGTGGAGGCGTTGTTGCGTTCCAGGGCTTCGATGACGTTGTGGAACGTGAGCCCGTACGACACCAGCTTCATGGGGTCGGGCTGGACGTGGTACTGCTTGACGTACCCGCCGATGGCATCCACACCCGCGATGTCCTTCACGCCCTTAAGTTGCGGCCGGATGATCCAGTCCTGCACTTCTCTGAGATACGCGACCTGCTCTAGCTCCGTCGTCAGCAGCCGCCCCTCCGGCGTGAGGTACGAGCCGCCCTTCTGCCATCCCGGCTTGCCGTCGCTGACCGGCGCGCCCGTGCCGTGCGGGTGCTCGTATTCGACGGTGTACATGTAAATCTCGCCCAGACCCGTCGCGATCGGCCCCATGAGCGGCTCGACGCCGGGCGGGAGCGACTCTCTGGCCTCACCCAATCGCTCGCTCACCTGCTGCCGGGCAAAGTACACGCTCACATCATCATTGAAGACGGCCGTGACCTGGGCGAATCCGTTGCGCGAGATGGAACGCGTCGACTGCAAACCCGGAATGCCCGCCAGCGCGTTCTCCATCGTGAACGTGACCTGCTTCTCCACCTCGAAGGGCGAGAGCGAAGCGGCCACGGCGTTGATCTGCACCTGGTTGTTGGTGATGTCGGGTACCGCGTCGATCGGCAGGTTCTTGAGGGAGTACGCCCCGAACGCCGCGACCAGCGCGGTAATGATGAGGACAAACCACCGGTTCTTGACAGAGAAGTGGAGGATGGCTTCAAGCATTCGAGTGATCCTCCTTTCTTAGTGCGCGTGCGCCGCGGAGCCCTTGCCCAGGTCCGCCTTGAGAATGAACGTTCCGGCCGCGACGAACTTCTCCCCCTCGACCAGGCCCGAGTAGATCGGGACCAGCCCGCCCACCGTCTTGCCGATGGTGACGGACCGCTTGGCGAACGTGTTGGGTTCACCCTCGACGGGCACGAAGACCGCCGGGCCGCCCTCGACGGTTTGCACCGCAACGTCAGGCACCGCCACGACGAGGACCGGGTCTGCCCCCAGTGTGGCACTGGTCACGATCTCGACCTGCGCGAACATGCCCGGCTTGATCGGAAGGTCCTTGGTGGCGACCTCGATACGAACCTGCGCGGTTCGCGTCGTCATATCCACCATGGGAGAGATGTACGCCACTGTGCCCTCCAGCCTGGAATCGGCGGACCCAATCTTGATCCACGCCTTGGCACCATTGGTTATCTCGGCCAGCTTGGCCTCGGGCACATCCGCCAGCACCCAAACATTGGCAAGATTCGCCAGAACCATGATGGCCTCGCGGTCGGGGCTCACCAGTTCACCCAGTGTCACCTCACGCTGTACGACTTGGCCATCGATAATCGCGTGGATCGCGTATCTCGGGGCGACCTCGCCCGTCTTGAGAAACTCATCCACGGCCGCCTGACCCATGCCCAGCAGGTGAAGCCGGTTTTCGGAGGCGGTGACGGCGGCGTCCGCCGAACGTTGGGCCGCGACCGCGGCCTTGTACTCGGCCTCGCGACGCTGAACTTCGGTGAGAGTTGTCCCCTGTGTCTGGTCGTACAGACCCTTGGCGCGGTCCCAAGACGCCTTGGCCAGATCAACCACCGGCCCGGCCGAATCCTTGGCCACCCGCTTCTGAAGCAGATCGGCCTGTGCTTCGCCAAGTTCCGGGCTCTCAATGATGCACAGCTCATCGCCCTTCTTCACCTCTTGGCCCAGACGGACCTTGATCTCAACCACTCGGCCCCGAAGCGGTGAGCCAACGTGGGCCATGGCTTCTGCGTTGAATGCGACGCGAGCCGGGGTCACGATGGTGGGCCGCAGCGCCCACAACTGCGCTGCCTCAACCTTTACGCCGTACCGCTCAACAGCGTCGGCGGTCAGCTTGACTTCATCGACGTGGTCTGCTTCGCCACCCTTGCCGTGATCGTGCCCATCACCTTCGGCGTGCGCAACCTTTGCCGCACCATGGCTATCACCGCCAGAGCGCTCCTTGCACCCGGAAGCGGCGAGTATCGCGGCGAGCGAAATCACCACCGCAATCGCAGGAATCGTCAATGGTCGCAGGATATTCCCGGCTTGGATGTGGTTGTCATGAGGCATGAGTTCTGCTTTCAAGTGGTTGGAGTTGACGCCAACCAGCGTTGTGGCAAAGGATCACTTGCCGGGACCCGGCACGGCGGTATCGGTGTTGACGGTGACCTTGAGTGCTGCGGATGGGCCGGGACCGCCCACGGAGCGTTGCAAGCGGATCGCCGCGATAGCCGCCTTGCGGTCAAGCTCAACGGCTCTGGCCTGGGCCGCCCGCAAGTCTTGCTCCGCAAGCAGGAGCGCCGTCGCGTCGCTCTGGCCCGCCCGGAATGAAGCGTCGGCCAGCGACCGGCGTTGCTCGAGCAACGGGACAAGTTCTTGCCGCACACGCCGAAGATTCTCACGGGTGTGAGCGAGCGACTCCCACGATCGACGCACATCTTCGATGACCTGCCGCTTGGCCAGCACCAGTTCGTGGCGGGCCTCGATCTGCTCCGCCGTGACCCGCTCGGAGCGAGCTTGGCCCATGTCGAAGATCGGGATAGGAACGGAGACTTCGGGTCCGGTCTGCCATGGTCCATCATGTTGGGTTTGCAGTCCTGCACCGGCGCCATCCAGGGGCAGGAGGCGGGCCAACGCCAGATCGTCCCCCAGCGCTGCCAGCGCCCAGCACCGCTCCTGAATCTCCGGCCGAGACCCAAGCCCGGCATCGATCCACGCGCCCTCCGCGATATCGGTCAGTGTCGGAGGTACCCATGGTTCCAGTTTCCACGCGGCACCGCCCGACGGCCGCCCGATCAGCCGCGCCAACCGAAGCCGTTCATCTCGAAGCTCCTGTGTCGTCTCCGCGATGTCAACTTCCAGTTCGACCCGCTGCGTGTTCAGGACCGCGACATCCTCACGGATTCCCTCGCCGACCGCGAGCCTCGCTTTCGCCAACTCCACCGCTTTCCCAACCAAGGCCCGACGCTGCTCAAACACCGGCAGCAGTTGCTCCAACGCCTGCACCGACACGTATCGCTCCTGCACCTGGGCGACGGCGTCGATGGTGATGCCAACGGCCGCCGCCGATGCCTGCCTGAGCCGATGGTCGGCAAGGCTGGATCGCCTGGGAATCCTGAGGATCGAAACCAAGTCCTGGGCAATCGACGCCTCGACGATGGGCTGGCCGCCTCCTTCCGGAAACCGGATGACCAGATTGAGGATTGGGTTGGGAAGCAGCCGGGCCTGCTTTGAATCGGCAAGCGCGATCCGCACTCGGGCCAGCGCGGCCTGGATGGCAGGGTCCGTGCTAACGGATAACCTGACAGCCTCAGCAAACGTCAACGTACCGGGGTCACCTTCCTCATCGTTCGGTGAGCCTTCAACGTGAAATGTGATGGCTTCAGAAAGCCCAGCGGCCGCTCCGGCGACGGTTTCGGTTTTCACCTCCGGCGGCCGCATTGAGTGGCAACCTGTCAACGAAATGATCACCAGCACGCCGGTGCCAAGCGCCGTCAGCGTTGGTGGCAAGAGCGGTCGGACAGCCCTGAAGTCAACTCGGTCGGCTCGAATGTACATCGACATTGATCCATCGCTTGGTGAAGGAGCACACCCAGAACGCGCCCCCGCCGATACAGGCCGGGAAGTTGGTCAACCAAGACCAAGCGCGCACGATGAGCTTGGCCCGCAGCTGCTCTTTCATGAGCAAGGCGAGCGCGCAGGTGCCCTACACCAACATAACGATGGACCGGATGCACGCGATGTCGGGCGGTGCCGCCGTGGCCCGAGTGCCTGCACATCGCACAGATAAGCCTTGCGACGGGCGATCGGCCGGAAAGAAAACTGCGGCCAACTCCGGCTGCGGCAGTTCAGCGGTAATGGTCCAAGCCGCGGCCCTTACGGGCGATGCGCCCAAACTGGACTTGACCGGCTCGTCCTGACAAGGATTCGTCGTGCTTGACTCTGGATCGTCCGAATGTTCCGGCGAGCAAGGCTTCGCGCATCGGCCCATCTCATCCCGGCCGCAGCCACCCCATTCAAGGTGCGAGGTTCCATTCGCTTCCTTGCAGTGGACCAACAGCCCACCAGCCACGGTTTGGAAACCGGTGGCCAGCATGCAGATGACCGCGATGACGCGATGCAGTAAGTGTCGATTCATGGAGTTCTTGAGACGATAGGCGCTGACTTGGTCATCATAAAACCACCCAGCGCAGAACAGGTTCTTCATCGGCGCGACCCTATTCCCCACTGAAGACCCTTCTTTGAATCGTTGATGGGCAGAACGCCCAATTGTGAGGCCAGCACGTCAGTAGGAAGCGGACAACATTGTGCGGAATAGGCTTGAAGGGTCGGATCGCCGCGCATCCGGCATGTGGTTGATCGGGCGAGGTGGGTGCTTGCATGCGGCCTCTGGCGAGATTGTCGCGGCCTCCCCACAACGAATAGGTGGCCGGCAGGACAAAGAGCGTCGACAGGTAGTCCGTGAAGATGACCTGCCCCCCTGAAACCGGTCCAGCCCGGAGTGTAAGACTCAGAGTGGAGTGTGTTCAGGGGGAAAGGTCAGGGGGTCCGTCGGGACTGTCATCGCACCTGGATCAGGATTTGGGGGGCAGGTCACTTGCTCTCCCAAACGAGATACTGCACCTCTCTCGCCTGGTCAGTCTCGGTACACATCGTCTCATGCGAGATGATGCTCAGTGGCAGAACGGTCGCAATCGAGATTCCTGACGCTCAAGACCAGATCGAGCGGATCGTGGCGACGTGGGAGAAGCGACGTTCGAAGTCGAAATGACTCGGGCGTCGTTCTTTCTTCTCGCGAATAGAAAAAGCTCGATCTACCGCCACCTTCTTTGGCCGATTCTCCGCCCTGTCAAAGTGGGCTGGTTGGCTTATCCAAGCCGCTGACCTGCACGAAAATTGACAAACAGGATGTCGAGATCCACATTACCAGGCCACGGTGCTTTGTGGAACTTGGCAGGTGAAACCCCGAGATCGAACCCGGCGTACCCTTCGAGCGTCAAAGAGAGGTACCGAAGTCAATTCACAAGGAGCTCCCGATGGCTTGTCGTTGCGGCGGAACGTTTCTGACCCCCATCTTGGCGATCGCAGCCCTCGCCGCGGCGGGAGCCGGCGGCTACAAGTTGATCAACGGCTGCGGCTCGTGTTCAGACAAGAGCACGCCGGCCGCGCTGGTTTCGACAACGACCGACGGCCCGGGCTCTTGCAGCCTGTGCCCCGGCGAGATGACCGCGTGTCCAGCGGGCGTACAAACAGTGAGCGCAACCGAGCCCCTGAGCTGCTGCACCGAAGGAAACGCGGCCAAGGTCTCGGCCGTTGCCGCGGTCTCCGCGAAGCCGGACGGCTGCTGCATGTCCAAGGGTGAGGCGAACGTGAAGACGGTTGCCGCGACCGAAGATAAGCAGGCATGCAAGGAAGGCACTGATGGCTGCTCCGGCGACGGCAAAGATGGTTGCTGCGGCGGGTGTGACGGCCAGAAGAAGTCCGAAGAAAAGAAGGCCGATGGCACTGTCGCAACCAGCGGCAAGTAAACCGTGATATTGATATTCAACCGGCGGCCCTCTTGTTCACCGTTCGCGGCGGGCGAGAGGGCCGCTGTGTTGTGAACACCCACGGCAAACCGCGATTCGCGCCACATGCCGCGGACCACCGAAATGACGTTGGAGCGCGAGAGGCTCTCTCACAGCGTGCGGGACATGAAAAGCCATTACGCTCTTCGGAACTGGGATGCCTTGGATCGTGCGACCGACCTCTTGGAGGGGGTGTTCCGGCTCCCCGCCGATCCTGGAGTGGCAGCCGCCTGAAGCTCCTTGAAGGGGCGCATCGGACTTTGGCAGGAGCGAGTGGACCGTCAAGTCCTGCTCGACGGCAGTGGACGGCTCGGCATCCTTTCCCTGTAAACTCACCTTCGAGCAATGCGAGTCTCCGATGGCACGGCTCGCCTGCGATTGTCGAATTCCTCGCCTCCTATTCGGAAGTTTCACAGATGGCGTACAACGACCCTTGGGGACTCGGCATCGATGTCAAAACATGGAACGCACTGCTTGCGGCGGGGCCTCCGTCCCTCACGCACGAACTGTGGTGTGCGGCAATTCGGGCCGTGGCTGGAGCGATCCTGGCAGATGCACGCGCCGGCGAGGCGTCTGGCCCCGAGCTCGAAGATGATGCACCTGACGAGTTGGTCGAGAGCTGGCAAGAGGAGTCGATGCCGAGTTCGGCAACCATCGCCGAGGTTCTCGGCGATGATTTGCGCCTATATCTCAGCGACCTCGGCGTGTCGTGGGATGAGAAAGTCTCGCTGGTCGGAGAGGCGTGCGGCTCGGCGTTGGATATTGCAGATGACCTCCACGGCCGGCTGGAGGGGCTCCCAGACGCCCAGGACGCCATCACCGAAGAGACTGTCGAGGACTTCTACGCCGAGTGGCGGACTCGTTTTCTGGAACGGGTTCTCCGCGAGACCTCGGCTCTGCGGACGCGAGAAAGACCGTGACTCGCCGTTGGCCCCGCATGTGAACGAATCCAGAGCATCGCCTCGAATAACGGGTCAGATGGCGGGTCAGGGTGGGTCAAGCCGTCTCTGACTTAAGCCAATGAAAAACGCCGCAAACCCTTGGGATTACGGCGTTTACTTCGAAGTGGAGGCAAGGGGACTCGAACCCCTGACCTCATCCATGCC
>Ga0154020_10006215_pt1 | contig 14005 bp, 13 predicted proteins | sample Klosneuvirus_201_FD_109709 | JGI IMG/M metagenome (GOLD analysis project Ga0154020, IMG submission 109709) | Active sludge microbial communities from wastewater, Klosterneuburg, Austria - Klosneuvirus_20160825_MG | ecosystem: Engineered > WWTP > Aerobic digester > Activated sludge | place...
GCCATGCCTGGCTGCGAAGTCGCGGACGTCCTGGGTGATCTTCATCGAGCAGAAATGCGGTCCGCACATCGAGCAGAAGTGCGCGAGTTTCGCGCCTTCCTGCGGCAGGGTCTCGTCGTGGAATTGCTTCGCCTTGTCCGGGTCGAGTCCCAGGTTGAACTGGTCCTCCCAGCGGAACTCGAAACGCGCCTTGGAGAGCGCGTTGTCGCGCACCTGGGCGCCGGGGTGGCCCTTGGCGAGGTCGGCGGCGTGCGCGGCGATCTTGTAGGTGATGATGCCGTCCTTCACGTCGTCCTTGTCCGGCAGCCCCAGGTGCTCCTTGGGTGTCACGTAGCAGAGCATGGCGGTGCCGTACCAGCCGATCTGGGCGGCGCCGATGCCGCTCGTGATGTGGTCGTAGCCGGGGGCGATGTCCGTGGTGAGAGGTCCGAGCGTGTAAAACGGGGCCTCGTGGCAGTGCTCGAGCTCGAGGTCCATGTTCTCCTTGATGAGCTGCATGGGCACGTGGCCGGGACCCTCGATCATCACCTGGCAATCGTGCTTCCAGGCGACCGTGGTGAGCTCGCCCAGGGTCTTCAGCTCGGCGATCTGCGCCTCGTCGTTCGCGTCGTAGATCGAGCCCGGGCGCAGTCCGTCGCCCAGCGAGAACGACACGTCGTAGGCGGCCATGATCTCGCAGATGTCCTCGAAGCGCTCGTAGAGGAAGCTTTCCCGGTGATGGGCGAGGCACCACTTGGCCATGATCGAGCCGCCGCGAGACACGATCCCGGTCATGCGATTGGCCGTCATCGGGACGTAGCGCAATCGCACGCCCGCGTGGATCGTGAAGTAGTCCACGCCCTGCTCGGCCTGCTCGACGAGCGTGTCGCGGAAGATGTCCCAGGTGAGCTCCTCGGCGCGGCCGTCCACCTTCTCCAGCGCCTGGTAGATGGGCACGGTGCCGATGGGCACGGGGGAGTTGCGGATGATCCACTCGCGCGTCTCGTGGATGTGCTTGCCGGTGGAGAGGTCCATCACCGTGTCCCCGCCCCAGCGGATCGCCCACGTCATCTTGTCGACTTCCTCGGCGATGGAGGAGCCCAGCGCCGAGTTGCCGATGTTCGCATTGATCTTCACCAGGAAATTGCGCCCGATCGCCATGGGCTCGATCTCGGGGTGGTTCACGTTGGCCGGGATGATCGCGCGGCCGCGGGCGACTTCCGCGCGGACGAACTCGGGCGTCATCGTCTCCGGGAGGGCTGCGCCGAAGGATTGCCCCGGATGCTGTCGCCCGAGAAGTTGCGCGATTCGCTCCCCGGCGGGGCCGGCGGAGCGCAGGCCCTCGAGATACTCGCGCCGGCGACCGTTCTCGCGGAGGGCGACAAACTCCATCTCGGGCGTGACGAGGCCGCGGCGGGCATAGTGCATCTGGGTGACATTGGCGCCCGCTTTCGCGCGCCGCGGCCGTCGCTTCAGGTCGAATCGCAGCTCGGCGAGCTTCGGGTCGGCAAGGCGTTCGCGGCCGAAGCGCGACGTCGGGCCATCGAGCACCTGCGTATCGCCGCGCTCGTCGATCCAGCGCGCACGCAGCGCCGGCAGCCCCGACCGGATGTCGATTCGCGCCTCGGGGTCCGTGTAGGGACCGCTGGTGTCGTAGACGTAAACGGGTGGATTCTTCTCCGCGCCCATGGCGGCCGGTGTGTCCGACTGCGTGATTTCGCGAACCGGCACGAGCAGGTCGGGACGCGACCCCTCGAGGTAGACCTTGCGCGAGCAAGGCAGAGGCCGGACCGCGGCATCGTCTACGTGGGCCGAGGCGGCGATGAAATTCGGATTGGCGTTCATGGTTGCGCTCCATCGGGTGCGGCAAGGAGCGTCGGGCGGGGCCGTGGCGCTCCCTACGCCGGCATGACCCGGGTCAGGTTCAAAGGGACTCTCTCACCGGACCGCGGCCCGGACCCCTGCGTTCGGACTGCAAACGCTACCGGAAGGTCCCGCGCAGCGCAAATGTTCCCGGCGCGGAGGCGCCGGCGATCGACCGGCCTGCGCTTGACGGTGTAATTAGTCGATTGTATAGTTTCGCGGCCGACAGAGCTCGCTCATGCCTCGCCCATCCCGACACCTCGATCGAGCCCTTCTCGCCGCCGGCCGGGAACTGCTTCCGGTGTTCGGCTGCTCGGGGCTTACCATTCGGCAGGTTGCCGAGGCCGCCGACGTGAACATCGGCATGTTCCACTACCATTTCCGCACGCGCGAGATCTTCCTGCGCGAAGTGATGCAGGGCGCGTACGAGGAGATGTTCTCGCAGCTCGCCCTTGGTGGAGAACGGGGGGCGGGTTTCGCGGAAAGCCTGAGGACTTCGCTTCGCGTGCTCGGACGTTTCCTCGAGGCCAACCGGGCGCTCGTCGGGCGGATACTCGCTGATGCGCTGAACGGGGAGACCGTCGCGCGCGACTTCCTCAGGGACAACCTGCCCCGCCACGTCCGCGCGATCCTCGGGCTGGTGAAGGCGGGGCAGGCCGCCGGGGAGCTGCGGGCCATGGACCCCACGCAAGCGTTCGCCTTCTGCGCGGGCGCGCTGGCGATGCCGATCCTGATCGGCGGCGCCGTCGCCGAAAGCGGCGCGCTGGATGCCGGCTTCGCAAGCCAGCTGCAGGGAGCGGTTCTCACGGACGAGGCGCTCGACGAACGCATAGATCTCGCCATAGCGGCGATCGCGGCCGGACCGGGCCGCCGGAAAGGAGTGCGATGAGAAGCTCATGGCTTGCCGCAGTCGTCGTCTCGGCCGCCGCCTGCGGCGCGCCGCAGGAATCGACGCTTCAGGGTTACGCGGAGGGCGAATTCGTGCGGGTCGGCGCGCCCTTCGCCGGGACGCTGGTGCGCCTGGAGGTCGCGCGGGGCGACCGGGTGAAAGCCGGCGCTCCGCTTTTCGCGCTGGAAGCCGAGAACGAGGCCGCCGCAAGGCGCGAGGCGCAGGAGCGTCTCGCGCGCGCCCAGGCCCAGCTGGATAACTTGCGCAAGGCGCGGCGCCCCTCCGAGATCGATGCCGTTCGCGCGCAGCTCGCCCAAGCGCAAGCCGCCGAGGCCCTGTCCGCCACCGAGCTCAAGCGGGAGGAGGAGCTGGTCGCCAAGGGCTTCGTCAGCCGGCAGCGGCTGGACGAGGCGCGCACGGCGCTCGTGCGCGCCCGCGCCCGGGTCGACGAGCTCACGGCGCAACTTGCCACATCGCGGCTGGCGGCCCGGCCCGACGAGATCCGGGCGGCCGAAGCCGAGTCCTCCGCGGCCCGAGCCGCGCTCGAGCAGGCCGACTGGCGGCTGAAGCAGAAGTCGGCGGTGTCGACGGTCGCCGGAACGGTCACCGATACGCTGTTTGTGCGCGGCGAATGGGTCGGCGCCGGCCAGCCCGTGGTCACCTTGCTGCCGCCGGAGAACGTGAAGGCGCGCTTCTATGTTTCCGAGCCGCGACTGGGCTCGGTGAGCGTGGGGCAGGCGGTGGAATTGCGCTGCGACGGCTGCGCGGCGCCGGTGTCGGCCGCCGTGACCTGGATTTCTCCCCAGGCCGAGTTCACGCCGCCGGTCATCTACAGCCGGGAAAGCCGCGCCAAGCTCGTCTACCTGGTCGAGGCGCGACCGGCGGCCGCGGACGCCGCGCGCCTGAAGCCGGGCCAGCCCCTGGACGTGGTCCTGCGGTAGCGCGCGCCATGGCCCGCAACGCCCTCGCGATAGACGTCGATGGCCTCACGAAGCGCTTCGACGACAAGGTGGTGGTCGACAACTTCGGGCTCCAGGTCCCGAGCGGCCAGATCTACGGCTTCCTCGGGCCCAATGGCAGCGGCAAGACGACGACGATCCGCATGTTGTGCGGCCTTCTCACGCCCGATGGCGGCAGCGGCACGTGCCTGGGGTTCGACATTCTCCGGGAGTCGGCGCGCATCAAGCGCGAGGTGGGCTACATGACCCAGCGATTCAGCCTCTACGAGGACCTCTCGATCGGCGAGAACCTCGAGTTCGTCGGGCGCATCTACGGCATGGCGGACCGGCGGCGCAGGGTGGCCGAAGCGCTGGAGCGCTTGGGTCTCGCCGCCCGCCGCGGACAGCTGGCGGGGACGCTCTCCGGCGGATGGAAGCAGCGGCTGGCCCTCGCCGCCTGCCTCCTGCACGACCCGAAGCTCCTGCTCCTGGACGAACCCACGGCCGGCGTCGACCCCGGCGCCCGCCGCGAATTCTGGGAGCACCTGCACGAGCTCGCGCAGGGCGGCATGACCGTGCTCGTGAGCACGCATTACATGGACGAGGCGGAGCGATGCCATGCCCTCGCCTACATCGCCTACGGCAAGCTTCTCGCGAGCGGGACCGCGCAGGACGTCGTCGCGAGCGCCGATCTCACGACGTGGGCGATCGAGGGCGAGGGCCTCGCCGCCGCCGCCGCGCAGCTTCGCGGCGCTCCCGGCGCGGAGATGGTGGTGCCGTTCGGCGCGCGAATCCACGTGAGCGGAACCGATGCCGGCGCCCTGGCCGAGAGCGTGGCGCGCGCGGCCTCCGGCGCGGGCCTCCGGGCGACCCGGATCGAACCGGGGCTGGAGGATGTCTTCATACACCTCATGCAGCGCGCGCCCGAGCCCGTCACGGCGGCCCGCGAGGCGCAGGCCTGATCCATGTTCGCCTGGAGCCGGTTCGCCGCCGTCGTCGTGAAGGAGTTCGTGCAGGTTCGCCGCGACCGCCTCACTTTCGCGATGATGATCGGCGTGCCGGTGATGCAGCTCGTGCTCTTCGGCTACGCGATCAACATGGACCCGAAGGGGCTTCCGATGGCGGTGGTCGCCGCGGAGGCGAGCCCGTTCTCCCGCTCGCTCGTGAGCGCCCTCGAGGCGAGCGGATACTTCCGCGTGGTCGCGCAGCCCGCGAACGAGTCCGACGCGGAGGCGCTCATGGCGCAGGGCGACGTGCAGTTCGTGCTGCACCTGCCGGCGGACTTCTCGCGCAAACTCGCGAGGGGGGAGCGTCCCGTGGTGCTGGTCGAGGCCGATGCATCGGATCCCGCGGCCACGGGAAACGCGCTTGCCGCCATCCAGTCGATCAACGCGAGCGCGCTCGACCGCGACCTTTCGGGCCCGCTCGCCTCCCTGAGGACGGGAGCGCCCGCGTTCGAGCTTCGCGTGCACCGTCGCTACAACCCGGAGGGCGTCACGGCCTACAACATCGTCCCGGGCCTCATGGGCGTCGTCCTCACGATGACGATGGTGATGATGACCGCGCTTGCGATGACGCGCGAGAGGGAGCGCGGGACGATGGAGAACCTGCTCGCCACGCCGGTGAGGCCCTTCGAGGTCATGGCCGGAAAGATCGTGCCCTACATCCTCATCGGCTACGTCCAGGTCGTGGTGATCCTCGTGGCCGCGAAACTGCTGTTCCAGGTGCCCATGGTGGGAAGCCTCCCGCTCCTGTCGGCCATCCTGGTGCTGTTCATCGCGGCCAACCTCGCCGTGGGATTCACGTTCTCGACGCTCGCGAGGAACCAGCTCCAGGCCATGCAGATGACCTTCTTCTTCTTCCTGCCCTCGATGCTGCTTTCGGGCTTCATGTTCCCGTTCCGCGGCATGCCGGGCTGGGCCCAGGCCATCGGGGAGGTCCTGCCGCTCACGCATTTCCTGAGGATCGTCCGCGGCATCCTGCTCAAGGGCAATCACGGGTCCGACATCGCCCTGGAAGTCGCCGCCCTCGCCGCGTTTCTCCTCGCCGCCGGCGCCGTGGCGCTCGCCCGGTACCGGGAAACACTCGACTGAGCCCGCCGGGGGACAGCCGCCTTGTTTCGCTTTGATACAATTACACTTTTTCCCGCCCCACGACTCCGGCTACCATGAACGTCGAGCAGGCCCGCTTCAACATGATCGAGCAGCAGATTCGGCCGTGGGACGTTCTCGATCCCGACGTGCTGGGCCTGCTCTTCGAGATGAAGCGGGAGCGATTCGTGCCCGCCGCCCACGCGGCCCTCGCCTTCGCCGACCTGGAAATCCCGATCGGCCACGGTGAAGCGATGATGCCGCCCCGCGTGGAGGCGAGGATCGTGCAGGAGCTCGCGGTTCGATCGGAGGAAACGGTGTACGAGGTGGGCACGGGATCGGGTTATCTCGCGGCGTTGCTGGCGCGCCGCGGGAGGCATGTCACGAGCGCGGAGATCCACGGGGACCTCCATGACCGCGCGGCGGCGAACCTTGCGCGCGCGGGACTGCCGAACATCACCCTGTTGCAGGGAGACAGCGCCCGCTCGCCGCTGGGGGAGTCGGCCTACGACGTGATCGTGCTCACGGGATCGACGCCCGAGTTGCCTCAGGGCTTTCTCGACCGGTTGAATCCCGGCGGGCGCCTGTTCGCCGTCGTGGGCGATCCCCCGGTGATGAGGGCGCTGCTCGTCGAACGGGCCGCGGGAGGAGCACTCCGGCAGAAGCCGTTGTTCGAGACGATCCTGAAGCCCCTCGTCAACGCGCTTTCGCCTGCGCGCTTCCGGTTCTGATGCGCCACATGGGGCCGACCCAGCTGCAAACGTGGCTCGCGGCCGCAAGCGGCCCGGCCCTGCTGCTCGACGTCCGCGAGACGTGGGAATTCGAGCTCTGCCGCCTGGACGGCTCGCGCCTCATCCCGCTTTCGCAGCTGCCCGCGCGAATCGGGGAGCTCGACCAGTCGCGCACGACGGTGGTGATCTGCCACCACGGCGTGCGCAGCCTGCGCGCCGCCGCCTATCTCGAGCATTGCGGATTCGACGACGTGGTGAACCTGAGCGGCGGCATCGACGCCTGGGCGCGTACCGTGGACCGCGGCATGGCCGTGTACTGACATTCGCCGGGGGCCTCCGGTGGAAATCCGGATGGCGTTCCCGCCGCGTCTTACCCCTAGCAGAACAACCAACGGAAAGACCTCCATGAACCCCAAACGACTCGTCCTCCTCCTTGCCGCCGCGGGCCTCGCCTTCTCGGCTCGGGGAGCGGACCTTCTCGGCGTCTATCGCGACGCGCTCGTGAGCGACCCCGTCTTCCAGTCGGCCCGCGCGCAGTACCAGTCGGGCCTCGAGGCCCTTCCGATCGCCCGGGCGGGGTACCTGCCGAGCGTGAGCGGAACGGCGTCGGCCTTCCGGAACCAGGTGGACACCTCGGCCTCGGCAAGGACGGACTACAACACCCAGAGCTATGCGGTGACGCTGTCGCAGCCGGTCTTTCGCTGGCAGAACTGGATCGCGATCTCCCAGGCCGAGCAACAGGTGCTGCAGACCGAGGCCACGTTCGCCTCCGCGAAACAAGACCTCATCGTGCGCGTGGCCCAGGCGTATTTCGACGTGCTGCTCGCGCAGGACAACGTGGCCGTGTCGGAAGCGCAGAAGAAGGCGATCTCCGAGCAGCTGGCGCAGGCCAAGCGCAACTTCGAGGTGGGCACCTCCACCATCGTCGACACGCTGGAAGCCCAGGCGCGCTACGACCAGGCCGTCGCGAAGGACATCTCCGACAAGAACGACCTCGAGGTGAAGAAGCGCGCCCTGCAACAGCTTCTGGGCAAGCCTTCCGACGGCCTCGCGCCGCTCAAGGAAGCCCTGGAGCTGCCCACGCCGAAGCCCGCCAACATCGAGGACTGGGTGAGCGCGGCTTCGACGTCGAGCTTCTCGGTCGCGGTGTCCCGAGCCGCGCTCGAGATCGCCGGCCAGGAAGTCGAGCGAGCCAAGGCCGGCCATTACCCGACCGTGGACCTGTCGGCGTCCTATACCCATTCCAGGGCGCCGACCCTGAGCCTGGGCACGAGCGAGATCACCACCAACAGCGGCGCGCTCGGCCTGCAGCTATCGGTGCCGCTCTTCGCCGGCGGCGCGACGCAGTCGCGCGTGCGGCAGGCGCTTGCCGGTCGCGACCGCGCCGGGCAGGACCTCGAGAACACGCAGCGCACCGTGGCCCAGTCGGTGCGGCAGAGCTATCTCAACGTGACGAGCGGCATCGCGCAGGTGAAGGCGCTGGAGCAGGCGTTGGCTTCCACGCAAAGCCAGCTCGACTCGACCATTCTCGGCCGCGACGTGGGCGTGCGCACCAGCGTCGATGTGCTGAACGCGCAGCAGCAGGTCTTCCAGACGCGGCGCGATCTCCTGCAGGCCCGCTACGCGTACATCCTGAACACGCTGAGGCTCAAGGCCGCCACGGGCACGCTCGACGAGCCGGACCTGGAGCAGGTCAACCGCGCGCTGGGCCGCGGCTAGCGGCCAGGCGCGGGACGAGCCACGCCGACAGGCGCGCCATCGCGCCGCGATTGGCTTGCGCGAAGCGCTGCGCGCGAAGACCCATGTCGGCGCACCGCCGACGGTCGCCGAGCAGCGCGAGCGCCATCGCAACCGCTTCACGGGCGTCCCGGGCCCTAAGCCCGGCCCCTTCGTCCAGTGCGGCTTCCGCGGCGCTCTCGAAATTGAAGGTGTGCGGGCCGAAGATCACCGGCCGCCCGACCGCGCAGGGCTCGATCAGGTTCTGCCCGCCGTAGGGCTTGAGGCTGCCGCCCACGAAAACGACGTCGGCGACCGCGTAATAGGCGAGCATCTCGCCCATCGAATCGCCGAGCGCATAGCGCGCTGCGGCCGGCACGGGCCGGGCGAGGCTGCGCCGGGCGACTGGCGCACCACCACGGGAAAGCAGGGAAGCGACTTCCTCGAAGCGCTGCGGATGGCGCGGCACGACCACCACCAGCACGTCGGGCGCGGGATCGGCTTCCTCGATCGCTTCCACGAGCAGGGATTCCTCCCCGTCGCGAGTGCTCCCGACGACCCAGATGCGCCGACCGGGTCCGAAGATCGATCGCAGGTCGCGGCCGCGCGCCTCGATGTCCTCCGGGACCGCGAGGTCGAACTTGATGTTTCCGGTCACCGCGACGTCCTTCGCCCCGAGCGCTTCGAGCCGTCGGGCGTCCTCGAGGGTCTGCGCGGCCACGCCGGCGAGGTGGCCGAGCGCCTCGCGGGCGAGCGGGGCCACGCGGGCGTATCCGGCCGCCGAACGCTTCGAGAGCCTCGCATTCACCAGGAAGACGGGTATGTCGCGCGCATGGCATTCGCCCAGCAGGTTCGGCCAGACCTCAGTCTCCAGGAGCACGCCGAAGGCAGGCCGTGCCCGGTCGAGAAATCGGCGCACGGCGAAACCGAGGTCCCAGGGCAGCCAGGACCGCATGACCCGATCGCCGAAGATCTCCACTCCGGTGGCGCGGCCCGTCGGCGTCATGTGCGTGAGCAGGATGGTGGCGCGGGGATGATCGTGCAGCAGGACGGCAACGAGCGGCTCGGCGGCGCGGGTTTCTCCGACGGAGACGGCGTGAACCCAGATCACCGGGCCGTCGACCGGGCGCGGCGCGCCGCCGAAGCGCTCGCCCAGGTGCTCGAGGTAGCGAGGCTCGCGCCTTGCGCGCCAGGCGAGGCGTGCCACCACGAAGGGAAGCGCGAGCCACAGGAGCGCGCCGTACGCCAGTCGCGCCATCATGCCGGCGCGGCCGACCCGAGGAGAAGACGGACGACCTCCTTCACCGTGGGAGCCTTGCCCGGTCCGCCAAGGCTCACGGCGCGCTCGCCGCCGTGCAGCCCGGTAAGTCCGGGTTGGGTGGCCACGTAGAGGCCGACCGTGGGCGTGCCCAGCGCCACCGCGAGGTGGGTGAGTCCCGTATCGACGCCCACGACCGCGCTCGCGTGGGCGAGGAGGGCCGCGGCTTCCGGAAGCGTCAGCGCGGGCGCGGCGATCGCGCCCGGGGAGGCCGCCGCGAGCCGCGACGCGGCCGCGCGCTCCGAGTCGGACCCGCCCGGATAGATCGTGGCGATGGCCTGGGATTCCAGGCTTGCCGCGAGCGACGCCCACCGGTCGTCCGGCCAGCGCTTGGCCGCGCGGCTGGAGGCGTGCAGCGCGACGACGTAATCCCTGGAAGACGTCCAGGCCGGCGCGACCGGCGGCGCGGAAAGCCCGTAGTCCGGCGGGCCCTCGGGCTCGTAGCCGAAGACGGCGCCGACCAGGCGCCGGTTGCGGTCGACGGCATGGAGCTTCCTCGGGACGGCGAGCGTCTGGTCGTAGAACCGGGCGGCCGCGCGCTCGCGAATGCTGCGGCGGTCGTATCCGAACAGGACGCCGCGCGCGAGCCGCGCCACGGCCACGCTCTTCAGCAGCCCCTGCGCATCCACGATCCAGTCATAGGGCTTCTCGCGCAAGGCGCGGCGCGCGGCCGAAAGCGCTCCCCACGCCGACGGCGCGAGGAGGCTGGAACGAAGCCGCCGGAGTCCGACCGGTATCACGCGCGTCACCGCGGGGTGAAGCCGCACGAGGGGCGCGTAGGCCTCCTCCACGGCCCAGTCGATGGCCACCTCGGGACGCTTCGCCCGAAGGTCGGAAATGGCCGGAAACAAGTGGATCACGTCGCCGAGCGAGGAGAGCTTCACGAACAGGGCGCGCGGCGAAGGCATGGCGCATTCTAGAACGGCCGCGACGGCCGGGTCGAAGGCCGCCGTCCGGCGGCACGGTAATATGCCCGTTTCGCCTCCATCGCCGCCGCAAACGTGACTCCCCAGCCCGAAAAGCTTCCCCTCTCCGTCGCCGTCATCGCGCTCAACGCCGAGGCCCAGATCGGCGAGCTTCTCGACAGCGTCGGATTCGCCGATGAAGTCCTGGTGGTCGACTCCGGCAGCACGGATGCCACGATGGGCATCGCGCAGTCCCGCGGCGCCCGCGTGATCCGCAAGGAATGGCTGGGCTACGGTCGCCAGAAGCAGTTCGCGGTGTCCTCGGCGGCCAACGACTGGGTGCTCTGCCTCGACGTGGACGAGCGCGTCACGCCTCGCCTCGCGCAGTCGATCCGCGAGGCGCTCGCCGACGGCCGCTTCAAGGCGCGGCGCATGGCGAGGCGCAACCGTTTCCTCGGGGTCTGGCTGTCCCATGGCGAGGGATACCCGGACTGGACGCTGCGGCTCTTTCACCGCGCCCACGCGAGCTGGTCCAACGACGAGGTGCACGAAGCGGTTCTCACGACCGCCGAGGTCGGTCGCCTCGAAGGCGACCTGCTGCACGATTCGGCCGAGGACGTCGAGACCTACATGACGAAGCAGAACCGCTACACGACGCTGCATGCCCAGGCGCTTTATCGGCAGGGCGTGCGTGCCGGCTACGCGAAGCTCTTCCTGAATCCCCTGGCGCGCTTCATCAAGTTCTACGTCCTTCGGCTCGGCTTCCTCGACGGCGGCGCGGGCTTCGCGCACGTCGTGATCGGCTGCAACAACACCTTCCAGAAGTACCTGAAGCTGATCGAGCTGCAGAAGGCGGGCGAATGACCATCCTCGTCACCGGGGGCGCCGGATTCATCGGATCCAATTTCGTCCTCGACTGGCTCGGCCGCGAGGCGGGGCCGGTGGTGAACCTCGACAAGCTCACCTATGCCGGCAACCTCGCGAACCTCGCGTCGATCTCGGCGGACCCGAGGCATCGTTTCGTGCACGGCGACATCGCCGACCAGCCGGCCGTCGAGGCGCTGCTCGCCGCCCACCGGCCGCGCGCGATCGTGCACTTCGCCGCCGAAAGTCACGTCGACCGGTCGATCCACGGGCCCGGCGAGTTCGTCCAGACCAACGTCCTGGGCACGTTCAGGCTGCTCGAGGCGGCACGCGGCCACTGGCAATCGCTCACCGGGCAGGAACGCGAGTCGTTCCGGTTCCTGCACGTGTCGACCGACGAGGTCTATGGTTCGCTCGCCGAGGACGACCCCGCCTTCTCGGAGACCACCGCGTACGCGCCCAACAGCCCCTATTCGGCCTCCAAGGCGGCAAGCGACCACCTGGTCCGCGCCTACCACCATACCTACGGGCTCCCGGTCCTCACGACGAACTGCTCCAACAACTACGGGCCCTACCAGTTTCCGGAGAAGCTGATCCCGCTCATGATCGCCAACGCGCTCGAGGGCAGGCCGCTCCCCGTGTACGGCGACGGCAGGCAGGTGCGCGACTGGCTCTACGTGGGAGACCATTGCGAGGCCATCCGGATGGTGCTGGCGAAGGGCCGTCCGGGCGAGGTCTACAACATCGGCGGCAACGCGGAGAAGCGCAACTTGGACGTGGTGCACGCCCTTTGCGACGCGCTGGAGCGCCTTCGCCCCCGCGAGGGGGGATACCGGGGCCTCGTCGCCTTCGTGTCGGACCGCCCTGGTCACGACCGGCGCTACGCCATCGACTCGAGCAAGATCCGCGCGCAAGTCGGCTGGGCTCCTCGCGAGAGCTTCGCGAGCGGGCTCGCGCGAACCGTATGCTGGTACCTGGACAACGCCGCCTGGGTGGCGCGCGTGAGGAGCGGCGAGTACCGCCGCTGGATGGAGAAGAACTACGAGGAGAGGGCGTAGGCGATGAGGAAAGGAATCATCCTGGCCGGAGGCTCGGGCACGCGGCTCTACCCCGTGACGCAGGTCGTCTCGAAGCAACTCCTGCCCGTCTACGACAAGCCGATGGTGTACTACCCGCTGTCGACGCTCATGCTCGCGGGCATTCGCGACATCCTCGTCATTTCGACCCCGCGGGACACGCCGCGTTTCGCGGAGCTTCTGGAAGACGGAAGGTCCTGGGGCCTGTCGATTTCCTATGCCGTGCAGCCGCGCCCGGAAGGTCTCGCGCAAGCCTTCCTCATCGGCCGCGACTTCGTGGGCAGGGACCCCTCGTGCCTCGTGCTGGGAGACAACATCTTCTACGGTCACGATCTGGGCGCGCAGCTGGAGAAGGCCGCCAGCGGGGACAGCGGCGCGACCGTCTTCGCCTACCCCGTGAAGGACCCGCAGCGCTATGGCGTGGTCGAGTTCGACGTCGCGGGCAGCGTCGTCTCCATCGAGGAGAAGCCGGCTGCGCCAAAGTCGCGCTATGCCCTCACCGGACTCTACTTCTACGACAACCGCGTCCTCGACATTGCCGCTTCGATGAAGCCCTCGCCCCGGGGAGAGCTGGAAATCACCGACGTGAACCGGCGCTATCTCGACATGGGGATGCTTTCGGTCGAAGTCATGGGCCGCGGAACGGCGTGGCTGGACACGGGCACGCACGAAAGCCTGCTCGAGGCCGCCCAGTTCATCGAGACCATCGAGCGCCGGCAGGGCCTCAAGGTCGCCTGCCCCGAGGAGATCGCCTGGCGCCAGGGCTGGATCGACGCGGCCCAGGTCGAGCGGCTGGCCGAGCCCCTGCGCAAGAACGCCTACGGACGCTACCTCCTCGAGGTCCTGCGAGAGCGGGTCTTCTGAGTCCGCGATGAAGGTGATTCCGACCGCCATCCCGGACGTGATCGTCCTCGAGCCGAAGGTGTTCGGCGACGATCGCGGGTTCTTCTTCGAAAGCTACAACCGCCGTGCCTTCCGGGACGCCACCGGCCTCGACCCGGACTTCGTGCAGGACAACCATTCAAGGTCGGCGCGCAACGTGCTGCGCGGGCTGCACTACCAGGTGCTGCAGGCGCAGGGCAAGCTCGTGCGCGTGACCCAAGGAGAGGTGTACGACGTGGCGGTCGACCTGCGCCGCTCTTCCGCGCATTTCGGGAAATGGGTGGCCGTGAGCCTGTCCGCGGCGAGCCGCCGCATGCTCTGGGTCCCGGCAGGATTCGCGCACGGCTTCGTGGTGACCTCGGACTACGCCGAATTCCTGTACAAGACGACCGACTACTACGCGCCGGTGCACGAGCGCACGCTGTTGTGGAACGACCCGGCGCTCGCGATCCCCTGGCCCGTCGAAGGAGGGCCGCTGTTGAAGGCCGGCGACGCCGCGGGAACGCCGCTTGCTGCCGCGGAGACCTTTCCGTGATGCGGATCCTCCTGACCGGCGCCGACGGGCAGGTGGGATTCGAGCTCGCGAGAACGCTGGCCCCGCTGGGTGAATTGCGCGCGATGGGGCACGCCGCGCTCGACCTCGAGAATCCCGATGCGCTGGTGGCGGCGTGCCGGTCGCAGAAGCCCCGACTCATCGTGAACGCCGCGGCCTACACGGCCGTCGACAAGGCGGAATCCGAGCCTGACCGGGCGC
>Ga0154020_10006217_pt1 | contig 14004 bp, 8 predicted proteins | sample Klosneuvirus_201_FD_109709 | JGI IMG/M metagenome (GOLD analysis project Ga0154020, IMG submission 109709) | Active sludge microbial communities from wastewater, Klosterneuburg, Austria - Klosneuvirus_20160825_MG | ecosystem: Engineered > WWTP > Aerobic digester > Activated sludge | place...
ACGATCTTCCCATCGAACACATCGATCACTTGCGGCTTTCCGGTTTCCACGGTACCCGCGATGATCTGTGTAGAGAGTGCGTTGAGCAGTTCCTTCTGGATCATGCGTTTGATCGGACGTGCACCGAACTGAGGATCATATCCTCCTTCAACGATGTGTGCAACCAGTTCTTCGCTCGGTGTCAAGTGAATGTCCTTTTCCTCGAGTTTGCTCATCAATTGATCGAGCTGCAGTTTGACGATCGACTTCACGTCGGTCTTGCTCAGTGGGCGGAACATGATCAGGTCGTCTATGCGATTCAAGAATTCCGGGCGAACCGTTTTGCGCAAGAGGTCCATCACTTCGGCCTGGGTCTTCTCAACCACAGCTTCTAAATCCTTCTCTTTTAGGTTCTCGAAATTTTCTTGAATGATGTGAGAGCCGATGTTGCTCGTCATGATGATGATCGTGTTCTTGAAGTTGACCACGCGCCCCTTGTTGTCGGTGAGGCGACCATCGTCAAGCACTTGCAAAAGGATGTTCCACACATCGGGGTGCGCTTTTTCGATCTCATCGAGCAATACCACACTATAAGGTTTGCGGCGCACGGCTTCGGTCAGTTGTCCACCTTCTTCGTAGCCGATGTAGCCCGGAGGCGCGCCCACCAAGCGACTAACCGCGTGGCGTTCCTGGTATTCGCTCATGTCGATCCTCGTCATGGCGTTCTCATCATTGAACAACACTTCGCTCAGCGCTTTGGCCAACTCGGTCTTGCCCACACCTGTGGTCCCGAGGAAGATGAACGAACCGATCGGACGTTTCTCATCACCCATACCTGCACGGTTCCTGCGCACAGCATCTGCAACGGCGCGCACGGCATCTTCTTGTCCGATCACACGTTTGTGCAGTTCATCTTCGAGTTCCAGGAGCTTGGTGCGTTCCGCTTCCAGCATGCGGCTCACGGGAACACCAGTCCAACGGCTCACGACATCGGCGATCTCCTCCACATCCACTTCCTCCTTGATCATTTTGGAGCTGACCTGCATTTCAGCGAGGGCGGCTTTGGCATTGGCCAATTCATCCTCCGTCTCCTTCATGCGGCCGTAGCGGATCTCGGCCACTTTTCCGAAGTCGCCTTCACGTTCAGCTTGTGCGGCATCGAACTTCAATTGCTCGATCTTGTCCTTGGCGGTATTGATGTTCTCCACCAGATCGCGCTCACTTTCCCAGCGCGCTTTCATGCCATCGCGTTTCTCGCTGAGTTCCGCGAGTTCCTTGTTGATCGTGGTCAGCTGGGAATCGTCGTTCTCGCGCTTGATCGCTTCCCGCTCGATCTCCAACTGCATCACTCGGCGATCGATCTCGTCCAGCTCTTCCGGCTTGGAGTTGATCTCCATCCGCAGTTTACTTGCTGCCTCATCGATCAGGTCGATCGCTTTGTCCGGTAGGAAACGATCAGCGATGTAGCGCGTGCTCAACTCTACAGCGGCGATGATCGCTGCATCCTTGATCAGTACCTTGTGGTGGCTCTCGTACTTCTCCTTCAATCCACGAAGGATACTGATGGCATCCTCGCGTGAAGGCTCGTTCACCATCACCTTTTGGAAGCGCCGTTCCAGCGCCTTGTCCTTTTCAAAATACTTCTGGTACTCGTTCAAGGTGGTCGCTCCGATCGCCCGCAATTCGCCACGTGCAAGGGCGGGCTTCAGAATGTTGGCGGCATCCATCGCACCCTCGCCGCCGCCTGCGCCGACCAGCGTGTGGATCTCGTCAATGAACAGAACGACAGTGCCCTCAGAACCGATCACTTCCTTCACGACCGCTTTCAGGCGTTCTTCAAATTCGCCCTTGTACTTGGCACCGGCGATCAACGCACCCATGTCCAAGCTGAAGACCTGTTTGTTCTTCAGATCATCGGGAATATCGCCGCTCACAATGCGTTGCGCGATGCCTTCGGCGATCGCCGTTTTACCCACGCCGGGTTCACCGATCAGGATCGGGTTATTCTTCGTCCTGCGGCTAAGGATCTGCAACACGCGCCTGATCTCCTCATCACGACCGATGACCGGATCCAGCTTGTTCTCCTTCGCCAATTGGTTCAGGTTCTTGGCATACTTGTTCAGCGCATTGTAGGTCTCCTCCTGACTTTGGCTGGTCACCTTTTCGCCTTTGCGCAATTCGTTGATCGCGGCCACGAGGTCCTTCTTCGTAACGCCATTATCTTTCAACAATTGGGCAATGGTATCGCCACTTTCGAGCACGCCGATAAGTAGATGTTCCACACTTGCATATTCATCGCCGAATTCCTTCAATGCGGCCAAGGCTTTGTTCAGCGTGGTGGTAGCATGGCGCGAAAGGGAGAGTTGTCCTCCGGTCACTTTCGGGTAGCCTTGCACAATGCGATCCAGCGCCTGTTGCAGCGCGGGCATGTTCACGTTCAGTTTCTTAAGAAGGAAAGGCACCACATCGGTGTCCACTTCCAGAATTCCCTTCAGCAGGTGGCCGTTCTCCACCATTTGCTGGCCCAAACCGGTAGCAATGGTCTGTGCTTGTTGAATGGCTTGCTGGGAACGGATGGTGAATTTGTTGAGGTCCATGATAAGTAAAGTCAATGTGAAGTTCACCGACAGCTATCAAATGACGCTCCAGATGAATGGAAAGGACTTTTCGACAGGTGCGGCCAGAGTGGCTCTGGCAAAATTTCAGGTGGCGGTGAGTTTGAATGACAGAATTGCAGGTGGGATTGTAATTTCGCGAGACCTTGTATTTTCGTAGGAGAAATGCGAACCCTGATCCGGTGTCTGACATTACCAGTTGGTCTTTCACAGATGCTAGATTATCAAATGCCGGATTTGAGTCCTATCGCGTATGGTTATTTTGCTAAAGCCAACGACGTAATTGGTCGCGACGGTGGAGTTACATCACTTTCGAATTACACCCAACATGACAATTGACCAAGACAATCACAAGGGAAGTTTAGGTGAACTTGCAATTCCACAAATTGTCAATAAGGTCACAGGAGAAATATTTGACTCTCAAGAATTCTTCCTTGAGCCAGAGGAAAAGATATGGGCTGCACGACTGGGCTTGGTGCAAGGAAGTGTAAAGCACCTACCTCCGCACTTTGTTTGCCTAGCATGCGGTAATAAAGTGAAGATAAGAGGAAATTACCAAAGGAATAATCATCAAGTCAGATATCATTTTGCGCATCTTAGGGATAGTCAGAATTGTCCGTACAAAACGGATATAGGCAAGAATCAAGATACTATACGAAGAATGAAATATAATGGTGCCAAGGAAGGAGGAACACATCTAAAATTGAAAGAACGATTGGAATATTCTTTAAGACAGACCGAAAACATAAGCGATATTAAGGTAGAAAAACGTCAAGTATCAATATGGGATACTCTGAAATGGCGCAAACCAGATATTCAATGCCAATTTGGAAATAGAAATTTAGTCTTCGAAGTTCAAGTTTCAACCGAATTTGTTGAAGTAATAGTATCACGTCAAGTATTTTATACTTCTAATCATCAATACTTATTGTGGATTCTTCCGTATTTTCCAACGAATTCAGAATTGCAGCGCTTTACCCATAAAGATATTCTCTATAGCAATAATCGGAATGTTTTTGTCCTCCCTCAAAATAATGAAGCGACTCCGAGTGGACACCCTCTTAAATTAGAAGTCCATTTTCAGGTGCCAGCAATTGTTGATTGCGCAATTTGCGATACGTGGCAATCGGTTGAAGTGCCCATTAATGAAATCACTTTTAATAAATCAACATTCAAGTGCTTTTACTATGACTATGATGCTGCGCGAAAATTACTTGATTTAAATCTAACGGAACAAATCGCCGTGCGAGAAGCCAAGAAGGAACTCGCCCAGAGCAAGAATGACCAATGGAATCTTTTTCTTCAAGATATGATGTTGAAATTGAAGGACTCTAAATTGACTAGTACTATCAAGGACTCTAAGAACTATTTTAATATATCTGTGCTATATGAAAATGGTTACAGGCCTTCTAAATATGAGATGGACGTACTCAAATACATTTATTCAAAATACAAGGATGAACAGGGTGCATTCTTTTGCGATGGCCCTGCGTACGTTTTATCATGGATATTCCTGCACTATAAGCTCAAACAGAGCAAAGATCATCACATACTCGCTCGAATGGAACGGGCTGTGTTTGGAATCTTGTCAATGAAGCTGGGCAAACCAATTGGTTTTGCATATGATAAACTAATTCAAGTTGCACATCAAATGTATCCCATTCAAAGGTCATGCATTAATACCTTTATCAAATCTATAACGGTATATGAAAGGGAACAAGCACTTTTTACAGATGATACATCGGGCAAATGGAAGCTTAAACTTATACAGATAAATTCAGAATCTACAATACAGGACTCCGAAAAGAACAGGGTTTTAAAGCTTATATTTCCAGAATTATCCGATTAGGTCCACTCTGCCGATCTCCTCTCATAACGCCTTTTTCGGCTTACGACGACCGCTATATCTCCTTCAGTAAAATCTAAGCATCACACGCGGTACGCGATTACCCACAATTCGAAGAAATGTCGGTTGGCAAAGCATAGATCAGGGCCAATTCGACGTTGAAAAGAATTCGAATCGTCAATCGTGCAGGTGTTCCTTGGAAACTATGCTCACGGGAGAGCTTAACGGTCGATCGTACCATGGATTGGAATCATGCGACCGCTAGTCCGGTAGTACCGATCAACGAGCGCGTTCTATTTTCGCCGCCACTTCTACCATGGAATTCGCTTCCATAGCTGCGGGCGATCGCAACGCATTCGATACCTTGTTCAGGGCGCATTACAAGCCGCTCTGTGCATTCGCAGTGCAGTACGTCAAGGATCGGGATGTTGCTGAGGATCTCGTACAGGACCTGTTCTTCCGCCTCTGGCAGGACCGTGAAAAGGTGAACATCACCACCTCGCTTAAGGCCTACCTCTTTACCGCTGTGCGCAACCGATCACTGAATGCCGCAAAAATTAGCGCGCGAATGCGGCCGTTGGAACATGCCGACATGGGTAGTGCATCGGATGGAATGGATGAAGAGGATCGGCACACCGAAAGGGCCGCCCGCGTACATGCTGCCATTGAACTGTTGCCGGAGGAGCGGAGGAAAGTGTTCAAAATGAGCAAGCATGACGGCAAGAAATACCAAGAGATCGCCGATGAATTGGGGATCAGCATCAAGACCGTGGAGAACCAGATGGGTAAGGCATTGAAAACGTTGAGGGTAGAGCTGGCCGACCTCTTGCCTTCAGCAACTGTAGCATGGTTGCTCTGGTTTTTCGGCAACGGATAGGGGTTTTCGAAGAATGGATTGTCATAAGGTTGAACACACGTGAACAAAGGACCACATATCGATAGCGAACTGCTGGCACGTTACCTCTCCGGGGAGAGCGATGCTGTGGAACGCGCTGCCGTGCAGCAGTGGGTGAGCGAGGATCCGGCCAATGGGCAGGAACTCGAAGCCATGCGCGCGGTTTGGGACCTCTCCGGCGAAGGATACCGCATGGAAGTGGATGTGGAAGCCGCGTTGCGCAAGGTGAACGAACGTATCGGTCAGGAGAGCCCTACGAAGGTGATCCCGATCCAGCGTCGCGTTCCCATTGTCCGATGGCTGGCGGCGGCAGCTGTAATTGCCGGCGTTTTCATGGGTGTTCGTTTCCTTTTGACGAACAACTCCATCACCCTTATGGCCACCACCGAATACCAGCGAACAACACTGCCGGACAGTAGCTCCATCACACTTTCACCCGGCTCAAGCCTTAACGCGCAACTCAAGAAAGAACGAAGGATCGATCTTGTAGGAGAAGCCTATTTCGAAGTGAAGCGGGATGAGCAACGTCCATTCGTCGTTGAGACCGACGGGGTTACAGTAACCGTATTGGGCACCGCGTTCGAGGTGAGCGCCTTCGATACCAGCAACAGCGTTATGGTGCGCGTTCGCCATGGAAAAGTTCGTGTTGTGGCAGGCACGGACAGCGTGGTGCTGCAAGGCGGCGAGTACGCCCGCTATAACAAGGATGCACACTTTTTGGAACGCATGCCAGCACCGCCATCCGAAGTATGGGGCGATCGCATCATCCAATTCCACGATACGCCGTTGGCGCAAGTGGTGGAACAGTTGCAGACACTCTTCAAGGTCCGGGTTCAATTGGGGAACGACGCGCTGTCGCGGTGCAAACTCACGGCCACTTTCGAAGATGAACCGATCGACTATATCCTGCGTGTGATCGCGGATACTTACGGAGCAACGCTCAATATGGAGGCCATTGGCAGCTACACCCTCAACGGCGATGGCTGTTAGGCGCCCCTGGTATGCGCTCTTCTTCCTATTGCTGACCGTTCCGTTGCACGCACAACGGATCCTGGAACGGCGAGTGCAAGTGATCGCCAACAATGTGCGCTTATCAGAGGCTCTGTCCTTGGTAGCACGCGATGGTGCATTCCAATTGAGCTATAACGCAGCCAGTGTGAATGAGGATAGCCTCGTCAGAACCACGCTGAATGGTTCGGTGGAAGAGTCTTTGCACGCGTTGGTCGGCAACAGGTTCCAATTGAAGGAGACGGGGAACCACATCATCCTGTTGGGACCAGAAGGTCACCGTGATAAATTTCAGGTATCGGGAACCGTGTATGATCAAAAAGTGGGTGGGCCGGTAGTTGGCGTGTACGTGCATGAGGTGGATGGCAAGGCCATGGAGATGACCGATGCACTGGGGACCTTCAAGCTCTCAGTTTCCGGCGAGCATGACCGCACGGCCATCCTCTTGATGCGAAAGGAGTACCACGATACGGTCGTATACGTAGGGCGGGATGGGGCCTTGGGCCGTGTACCCATGCGAAAGCGTGCTATTATGGAACGTATCGAACCCTTGTGCATACACGAACGCTGCCAGGTATCGGACCTAGGGGTAGCGCGCTTGCTGATCCCGAACGCCCAACTGGATCAAGGTACGGACCTTTCATTCTCGGAAAAGCGGAATTGGCAGATCACCCTGATCCCCACGGTAAGCTCCAACGGACAAATTGCCCCAGTGGCTGTGAACCGATACTCGTTGAACGTTTTCGCCGGTTATTCACGCGGGTTGAACGGGATCGAAGTGGGCGGTTTGGCGAATATCGAAAGCCATGACGTGGTGGGTCTGCAGGTAGCGGGCCTCACGAATTTGGTGGGGCGTAACACGAAGGGTGTACAGATCGCAGGTGGCATCAACCACACGATGCGCTCCTTGGAAGGCGTGCAGATCTCCGGCATCGGGAATACCGTTTGGGATACACTTTCAGGAGTTCAGATCACGTACGGTGTCAATGTTGTGAAAGGAGGTCTGCGGGGTGTGCAGATCTCCGGAACGTGCAATTTGGCCACGCAGAATGTGGATGGGACCCAGATCAGTGCAGGGATCAATATCACTCCGAAGGATGTGCGCAAAGCCCAGATCTCCGGCACGGGCAACTATGCACGTAATGTGAGCGGAGCGCAATTGTCGGTTGGTGTGAACATTGCTCGCGATACGGTGGGCGGTGGTCAAGTGGGTTTCGCGGGGAACTATGCACGCCATGTCACCGGTGGGCAATTCACCTTCGGGGCGAATATCGCTCCGGGCAAAGTGAGTGGTGGGCAAGTCGGTTTCGGACTGAACTATGCCGGATCCGTTACCGGTGGTCAGTTCTCTTTCGGGGCCAACGTGGTGCCGGGCACGGTGGAGGCCGGACAGATCGGTTTCGGCTTGAACTATGCAGGCAATATCACCGGTGGCCAGTTCGGTTCCGGGTTGAATATTGTCGCTGGAACAGCGAAAGGAGCGCAAGTCGGTGCCTTGAATTTCGCCCGCCATTGTACGGGAGGTCAATGGGGCTTCCTCAACTTCAGCGATTCGCTTTCGGGCTATTCGATCGGTCTCCTCTCATTTTCATTGAAGGGATATCACCGGTTCGATGTGATCACCAACGACGTGATGCCATTGAGCGCTCAATTCCGCACTGGCACACGTGGCTTTCACAACATCCTCGGCTTTTCACCACAAGTAGAACCCAATGGGCGTTGGGGCTTTCTCTATGGGATCGGCACCGAACCAAGGATCGGCAAGAACGGTTTCCTGAACATCGATCTTACAGGAGAGCAGATCGTGGAACAAACCGAATGGGTGGATGCCATAAATATCATGGGAAGGTTCAGCTTGGCTTACGGCCACAAGCTCTTCGGTCCAATGGTGTTATCGGCCGGTCCGGTCGTGAACATGCTCGTTACCGATTGGCACGATCCCGAAAGTGGACTTTACCTCAGTTCATTGCCACCCTCCGATCCCATGTACGAAGAACGCGATGGAACTACCCGGATCAGTGCCTGGTTGGGTTGGAAAGCCTCTTTAGGGGTGAGGTTTTAGAAGGGAGTAGGGGTATTCGGAGTTTCGGTTGTCCTACACACAACAACCAAACAAAACAAAACTCGATGAAACTCGATCTTTCTTATGCTCTAGCAGCCGCACTGCTCATTTGCGCACCTCAATTGTCGAATGCCCAGGAAACTGAGCGCAACACCAATGAACAAGCCCCGCGTACACTGATCGGCGGTCAAGGCAAAATGACCCACGGCGGTTGGGCCGCACCTACCGCATCGTATACACGGATGCTCAAGCAGGATGCCATGTTGGTAGGCCTCCGCGGTGGCTGGTTGGTGAACCACAGACTTACTATTGGCGTGGCAGGGCACGGTATGGTAACAAGCCTCGGCAATAAGGCCTACGACAATGCCATTATTGAAAGCGGAAGTTTGCCCGGTCGGTCAAGTCGTTTCAACATGGGTTATGGCGGATTGTTGATAGAGCCGATCATCGCCTACAAGTCACCCATCCACATCAGTTTGCCGATCATCATTGGTGCAGGCGGTTGCGCGTACACCACAGGATATCCTTGGAATGAAGAGCACCATGACGGCACGGGTGACCACCACGACTTCAACTACCGCGATGATGCTGCGGCCTTCTTCGTGATCGAGCCTGGGTTGGAACTGGAGATGAACCTCATTCCATACTTGCGCATCGGCGTTGGTGCTTCGTATCGGTACACAACGGATATCGATCTGCCCGGTACAGCGAAGGATGCCTTGCACGGCCTCACCACCGGGGTCAGTATCAAAGTGGGCAAGTTCTGATAACCCTTTTATGTTGGCTAACGGGCCGGATCGTTCAGGGAAAAGTTCCCGATACGATCCGGCCCAATTAATTTTTAGGAAGGGAGTAGGGGTATTCAATTCAGCGCTTGTCCTATAATCCCGGATTATGCAGTTGGGTTCGTTGCGAGGGCGAAAAGCGTAATGGCAGCAACACTTTCGGCGAGAAGCAATAGCCTAAGCTATTCTGCCGAGGGGAAAGTGGGCGAAGCGCATGCTGCCGCAGCGATTTTTGGCCGTAGTAGAACTTCAACTGCTTATTCCGGGATAACCACAAACCACCAAACCATGTCCGTGCGCATTCTTCAGATCATCTTCAGTGCGATCCTTCTTCTCCTTGTCCAGCAATTGAAGGCACAAGGGAACCAACAAACCATTCGCGGCACTGTTCTCGATAGCGATACCAGACAACCCTTGATCGGTGCCACGGTGATCGTGACCAACTCCGATCCACTGAAAGGAGCCACGGCGGACCTCGATGGGAATTTCACGATCGAAGCGGTTCCCACAGGTCGGGTCGATCTACAGATCCGTATGCTGGGCTACGAGGAACAGAAACTTTCCAACCTGCTATTGAACAGCGCAAAGGAATTGATCGTTGCCGTACGCATGCAGGAATCTCTTGTTCAGTTAAAGGAATTCGAAGTGAAGCCGGCAGAACGGAAAGGCGAAGTGCGAAACGACATGGCAACGCTAAGCGCGCGCAGGATAAGTGTGGAGGAAACCTCACGTATTGCAGGTGGTATCAATGATCCTGCACGCATGGTAAGCAGCTTTCCCGGTGTAGCGGGCGATGCCACTGGCGACAACTCGATCATTGCACGTGGCAATTCGCCCAAAGGTGTTCTGTGGCGTTTGGAAGGGATCGAGATCCCAAACCCGAACCACTTCAGCGATCTGGGCAGTACCGGCGGCCCGATCAATGTGTTGAACAGCGATATGCTGGACAACTCCGAGTTCTACACCGGAGCATTCGCTCCCGAGTATGGCAATGCGTTGAGTGCGATCTTCGACATGCGTTTGCGCGATGGCAATGACAAGGAGCGAGAATACACGTTCAAATTGGGTGTTCTGGGAACGGACCTCACTGCTGAAGGACCGATCCCAGGTGTAAAGGGCGGGTCGTACCTCGCCAACTTCAGGTACTCCACACTTTCGTTATTGGATCAGGCCGGTATCGTGGATTACCAAGGCGTTCCAAAGTACATGGACGGTTCCTTCAAAGTGAAGCTACCTACGAACAAGAACGGGACCTTCTCCTTGTTCGGATTGGGCGGCACGAGCCACATCATCCAGAAGGACGAAAGCGAAGCTGGGGACACCCTCTTTTCACGTGCTGATTTCGGCTCGCGTGTCGGCGTTCTGGGACTCACGCATACACGAACACTGGGCGCGAACGGATTCGTTTACAGCACCGTATCGGTCAGTGGGAACAGCAGTGCAACAGAGTACGATGAAAGCGAAGTGCCGGGAGAAACACCTTTGACCCGCAACCACACGGATGAGCTTGGAAAGTGGACATTACGCGCATCGACCGTGGTGAACAATCGCCTTAACGCGAAGCACAAATTGCGCAGCGGCATCATCCTTTCCTTGGAACAATTCCGGATGGGATCTTCCAGTTTCGATCGCGAATTGGAACGCACCATACCCGAACTGGATGCCCATGGCGAGGCCACCACGGTACAAGCCTTCACCAGTTGGAAATGGCGCATGAACGAAAAGTTGACGATGACCAGTGGGGTCCACCTGCTGCATTACGCGCTCAACGGAGCCACCAGCGTAGAGCCGCGCGTGGGCCTCAAGTACCAGTTGCATCCCGGCAAAGCCCTGAGTGTTGCGGGCGGATTGCATTCGCGCACCGAGCCTATCATGAACTACAGGGCCGAGACCACCAACGATGCCGGCACGACCTATCGACCCAATGAACACCTTGGTCTTACAAAGGCGGTCCACGCGGTGATCGGCTACGAGCAAATGTTGAGCGAGGACATCCAATTCAAGGTTGAAGCCTACTACCAACACCACTTCAATGTACCTGTGGAGAACGACCCCAACAGTTCATACAGCCTAACGAACTACACCGGCTGGTTCACAACTACTCCATTGGTGAACAAAGGCGTTGGTCGCAACTATGGCGTGGAGCTATCGCTGGAGAAGTTCTTCACCCACGGCTACCATTTCATGACCACGGCATCCTTGAGCGATACACGGTACAAAGCGCTTGATGGCGTTTGGCGGAATTCCCGTTTCAACATGGGTCTTGTGGCGAACGCCTTGGCGGGCAAAGAGTGGAAGATCGGAAGTAAGGACAAAGTGCTCACCACAAGTTTCCGGTACTCGATCCTGGGCGGTCAATACGGAACACCGATCGACCTACAGGCCAGCCAAGCAGCAGGAGAGGAGGTTGCCGGTGGCGCGCCATGGAGCAAGAAGGGTGATCCGATCCACAAGTTGGACCTCATGATCGCTTATCGTGTAGGACGCACGAAAGTGAGCCACGAGATCAAGGCCGATGTACAGAACGTGCTGAACGGCAGCACACGCGTCTACACGTATTACGACCGCCGGACCGGAACGATCCAAGGAGCACCGCAGCTAGGAATGCTGCCCGTGATCATGTACACCTTGCGGTTTTGATCACAGCACCCGCTTCACCATCCGCAGCTTGTGCGAATAGGTCTTCTTTTCGCGATCGAAGATCCCTTGTTGGTCCAACTTATCGATACGAACACGGCCGCTGGAATGGGCGATCCGCAGGTCTCCCTCTTCTGATCGGGTAAGCACCATACCGACATGGGTTATTGCACCTTCCTCATTATCGAAAAAGGCGAGATCCCCCGGTTCAACAAGGTCCAAGAGCTCGACGATATCTCCTTCCTCAGCTTGCTGAGAGGCATCACGATCCAGATAGATCCCTTGGAAAATGAAGAGCATCTGCGTCAATCCTGAGCAATCGATGCCGGCAGGTGTACGGCCGCCCCAGAGGTAGGGAGCACCTAGATAAGGGTGTAGGTGCAACTCGATCAATTCCGCACGTGTGGCATCGGTCGGTCGGTTGGTGATCGCCTCAACGGGAACTCGACGATCCTGCCAAGTAATGAGGCCATCGGTGTAAAACGGAAGTACGGAGCCATAGGGCAAATACACTTGCCTTTCGCCTAGGTCCACGATTGCCGATAGGTCTACTACACGCAGGTCGGGTTCGTTGTTGGGTGTGGTACAAACTGCGATCTGCTTATTGTCCACCCAACCTTCGTAACCATCATGGTCGAAGACCAATTTGGTCCAGTTCGGAAGGCGTTCCAAGACCTCCGCGGTTTCTCCGAAGAGCCATTGGGTCACCATTTCGGAACGATCCGAAGGTTCCTTTCGGACCGGAACAATGGAGAGGGGACAGATCACGGCTTTCATGGGACAGGATCAGACAATGAACTAAAGCATTTCCACTACGACAGCACTTGCACCGCCACCACCGTTGCAGATCCCAGCGGCACCATACTTGGCTTTGTTCTGCTGAAGTACGTTCAGGAGCGTAACAATGATCCGTGCACCGCTGCACCCCAATGGGTGTCCGAGTGAAACGGCACCACCGTTCACATTCACTTTGGATGGATCCAAGCCGAGCATGTTCGTATTGGCTATCCCAACAACTGAGAATGCTTCGTTCAACTCCACGTATTGGATGTCACTCATCTTCAACCCGGCCTTCTTCACAGCGATCGGCAATGCTTTGGCGGGCGTGGTCGTGAACCATTCCGGCGCTTGTTCGGCATCGGCATAACCGATCACCTTCGCGATCGGCTTTAGACCTAGTTCCTTGGCTTTATCGGCACTCATCAAGACCAAGGCAGCTGCACCATCGTTGATCGTGCTGGCATTCCCGGCCGTAACGCTGCCCTCCTTGGTGAAGACCGGCTTCAGCGCTTTCAACTTGTCGAAGTTCACGTTCTTGTATTCTTCATCCTCACTGACGATCACATCGCCCTTGCGGCCCTTCACAGTAACGGGCACCACTTCATTCTTGAATTTCCCGTCCTTCCATGCATTGGCACTGCGGGTATAGCTCTCAATGGCAAAGGCATCCTGAGCTTCTCGGCTGATCTTGTTGTCCGTTGCACAGAGGTCCGCGCAAACGCCCATGGCCTTTTGATCATACACGTTCAGTAGTCCGTCCTTGCTGATGCCATCGATCAAAACCCCATTGCCGAAGCGGTATCCGTAACGAGCGTTCTCTACGTAGTAAGGTGTGCGGCTCATGCTCTCCATACCTCCAGCCACCACCACGTCATGATCTCCGAGCAGGATATCCTGGGTAGCCATCATGATCGCCTTCATGCCACTTGCGCATACCTTGTTCACTGTGGTACAAGCCACCTCATCCGGTAGACCAGCAGCCTTGGCCGCTTGGCGTGCCGGTGCTTGGCCAACGTTTGCTTGGAGCACATTTCCCATGATCACTTCTTGAACCGCGGAAGGATCCACGCCGGCTTTCTCCAAAGCACCTCGGATGGCCGCTGCACCAAGTTCTGTAGCTGGAACCTCCGCCAAGGAGCCTCCGAAACTGCCTATTGGTGTGCGAACTGCTGAAACGATCACTACTTCACGGGCCATGGAAATCAGGGGGTTTGGTAAAATTTGAGGCCGCAAAGGTAACCGATGCAAAGAAGATGGTGCCCATATCGAAGGTCCTTCTATCTTTGCCGCCCCGCCGAACGTGGTGGTGCCCAAAAGGAGAGGTGGGTGAGTGGCTTAAACCAGTAGTTTGCTAAACTGCCGTACGGGTTATTCTGTACCGGGGGTTCGAATCCCCC
>Ga0154020_10006218_pt1 | contig 14004 bp, 12 predicted proteins | sample Klosneuvirus_201_FD_109709 | JGI IMG/M metagenome (GOLD analysis project Ga0154020, IMG submission 109709) | Active sludge microbial communities from wastewater, Klosterneuburg, Austria - Klosneuvirus_20160825_MG | ecosystem: Engineered > WWTP > Aerobic digester > Activated sludge | place...
TCGCGTGACCCGGCATGTTGAAACCCAGTCGCGTGAAGTCGGAAATTGTCCGGCCAGACGCAATTCTCAGTGAGGAGCATGGATCATGAATCTGCAGAAATCGGTTGTGGTGGCGATGTTGGCGGTCGCTGGCGTCCTGAACATGGCGGAGCGGTCGGCCGCCGATGACATAAATTGGACGCACAATCTGTACGAGAGTTGGTTGCAGGCCCAGCGAGAGAAGAAACCGTTGGTGGTTTACTTCAGTTGCAACTGTGACGAAGAAGTGTGTTGGGGGCGTCGCCTGGATCAGGAAGTGTTAAAGACCGGCACACTGGACGGATTTGCGAATCAGGCGATCTTTGTCGAGGCTCGCCCAAAAGACGAGGATGACCATGGCAACTATGCCCAGTTGAAGACGGATCTGGACATCAGTCGGGCTCCCAGTTTCGTCCTGTTGGATGTGAGACCCGACAGCATGTCAGAATGCGGCCGAATCATCGGATTCCTCAAACCGCAGGAATATCATGCGAGTGTGACCAAATTGTTTGAGTCCTGGGATGAGCGGCATCCTGAAGTGATCAGGCCGGTGAATGTAGAGAATTCGTTGATCCCGCAGGGTTGGTCAAGCTATCTTAATCGCGGTCTTGGCTTTCAGGCCACATTTCCCAGCGAACCCAGCGTTGTACTGGTAGACGACGCTTCCCAGACATTCAAAGTCCGCTCGACGGTGCCAGGTGGAAACAGAGAGTACACAATTCACGTCCAGGATCTTTCGCCGGACCTCCGTGGCGATTCGGAAGTTGGTGAATGGCTCCGGGGATGGGCCAACGCCTGTGCGGTTGCTGAGCAGGGCGCAGCAACGGACATCATGCTGCTCGACCATGCCGTCTCAACAGCCTGTCAATTTCACATTGTGAACCACGCAGGACGCCGTGTTTTCGCCGTTCGAGTCTTGCTGGATGGTACGAGGCTCTATACGCTAAGGGCGAAGATCGACGGCGACGGGGCCGCCGAACTCCCGGCTCAGTTTTTCCTTCAGTCGTTCCAGCCGATTCGCCAGCCAGAACAGGTTGCCGTTGCCGATTCGCCAACACCGTAAATCGATGCTGCCGACTGCGGCTCAGTATTCGACGTCGCAAACGAAAAGAAACTCAAACTGTGAAAAAGGGGACCTGTCATGTTTCGCCTGCTGATTTGTGCTTGCTTCGCTGGAGTATTGACTTCGCTCTGTGAATCCGCCGAGCTGGAGAAAATTGACCTGTTCATGATCCCTGAAGGGATCCGAGAGCTTGCTGACGAAGCCGCCCCCGAGGTCATTTGGCAGCATGCGTTTCAGGAGAGAAACGGAATCGACATTCAGACTGGCATGAGCGAAGACTGCTGGCTGCTGATGGGGCTAAACTCAAAGCAGATCCACGTTTATATATGGTACACTCCGTACGCTGATTCGCCGGAGGTGGGCACTGAGATTTCCTTCGACCAGATGCCGGATGTCGTCCGCGAAGCGGTGAAATCTGATCGCCCGAAAATGATCCCGATGGTAGTCTATGCCGTTCGCGAATCAACAGGCCCGGCGGCCGAGACATACTACCATGTCCAGGGTGAACCCCGTGGCGGCGAGACAATGCTGGCACGTTTCAATTCCAAAGGACAATTGCGTCAGACCAATCTGGTGATTCCGGCGTACCCAAAAGACAGGTTTCAAACAGTGACATCTGCGGCGGGGCGGTTTACCATCGAAATGCCGGGCAACCCGCAGGAATTGGTAGACGAATTTACCAGGCCCGCCGATAAGGTTCAGTTCCAATTCCACAGGTTCGTGATTGAGACTGGCGCAGACACAGGCTACCGCATCGTCTACTTCGATTGGCCGGATTCCGATGTTAAAGGCATCGAACCACAGAGACTCTTACAGGCATTCCTGAAAGGCGATCTGAAGCCCACCGACAAGATTGTCGAGGAGCGGGAGATCACTCTGGACACGGACAACATTCCCGGGCGCTATTTCCTGATCCAGTCGAGTCCGCAGATTTTTTTTTCACGCGAACAAGTCTACCTGTCAGGGAACCGGCTATACCGCGTCACGGCGAGCGACACCAAAGAGTCGGTCGCTTCCGATGACGCAAACCGATTTTTCGATTCGTTCGCGCTCGCGAGAGCGACGGAACCGAATCGCGGCTTTCAATTTTCCGACTGGTTAACAAAACAGCTTCGCGATGAGGCGATGGCCATGACGGACACCGCAGTCGTTGAACCGAAGTTTTACCATCCCACCGGAGCGTACGCCCTGATTTTGCCAGAGGGCTGGAAAGCCTTTGGGCGAGTGGATGAATCAAAGGGATACCCGTATCACATCTTCCAGGACCAACACGCACGTGGCGACGGTATTGGATTCCATGTCAGGGTCTATGCGATTCCGATTCCACCTGGATTTCGTCCTACACTCGACGCATCCGTGCCGTTAGCGAATTCACTTGCCGAAGGACATCTCAGTTTGACGACGGGCTCGGTTGCCAAACTCGGTAGTCTCGATGGTCGGGCCTTCGCTGCTTCCGGAACAACGCTCAAGTTTGAGCTGACAGGAACGAAACTGGAAACAATTGATGTACAGCTGCGCGGTGAATTACAGATCGCCGTGGGTCAGGACTATCTGTATATTGCCACGGCGATGGCTGCGGAGAAGGATTGGGAAATCCTGCGGCCCGGGTACGACAGGATGTTGGCCGGTTTCACCATCCCGGACCGACCAGTCTTCTCGCGCGAACGCCCTGTAGTACCGGAACGTCTGGAAGATGTGGCCGAGCGAGTGAAGCCCTCTGTCCCGCAAATTCTGATATTATCCCGACTCGACCCGACTGATCTCGACGAAGACAAGCTGGTGAACTTCGGATCAGGATCCGGGGTTATCGTCACCACGGACGGCTATTTAGTAACGAACCGACATGTCGTGGAAAGAGACGTGTATACCGAAAAAGAGACCAACAAATCTTACTACCGAATCACATATGATCCTGTGAAACTGGTTTGGGATGCGGACACCCAGCTGCTCCCCCAATTCGCGGATGTCGTCGCCGTCAGCTACGCGTGGGATCTGGCGCTGCTCAAGATTCGTGGTGAAGAAGAGCAATGGACTCCGATACCGTTTGCCGACCCGGCCAGAACCAAAATCGGACAAAAAATCATGGTCGCCGGGTGGCCCAGTCAGTCTGATACATTGGATCCGGTGTTTACAGTGAATGAGGGTACGCTCACCGCCATTCGACGCAGAGGGGAAGACGGCGGCCCGGAGATGTACACCCACTCGGCACGAACGAACTGCGGCAACAGCGGAGGGTTGGTTTACAGTTTAGACCTCGGCGGAGTGGTTGGGATTCACTCTGCGGGATTGATCAGCACAGCGCATGAATTCCAGGACTTGGTCGCACACGCCGCAGTACCATTAGCGCGTGTTTTCGAGGAGTTCCCGCAGCTGATTCCAGGGCCACAGCCTCCGCTACTGATCAGCGACCGCGCGCTGCGGGCTGCGACATACTTTCAGGCCCATCGTTGGGCTGCGGCCCAGGTCGAATGTGAGAAAATGCTGCAGAATCAATCCGATGTTCATCTCACCAACTGGCTCAAGCTCCGCATCCTCGCGCAACAGGGGGAACCGAAGTCGGTCACAGAACCGTACTTCAAAGCCGTTGAAGCTGACCCGGCGACAAAATTGCAGGCTTCCCTTTGGAGGGGCCAGGCTGCTGTACAAAACGCAGACTGGAATGAACTGCGGCGAGTTCTGAATTCCTCTATGTTGGAAGAGAAGATTCCCGATGAGTTGTACTTTTACATACTCGGTCGTTTTCCGGGCGAGTTGGAGAACAATCAAATCCGGGATTCAGGCACGGACATCACGCAAGAAGCTGAAGTTGCAGTGATGCACGCCATGAACGGAGTGCGGCGATGGATGCTGGAGAAACGGGTTACTTCCCTGCCAGCCGCCGAACAGCCGACGCCGGAACAGATCAAGGAGTGGCGAGAGCAACTCGGCAAGGGAGTGACCGTTTGGCCCTCGTGCTTTGAGATGGCAACGCTCTATTCGGCGTACATGGAAGCCGCATTGGGCAATACGGAAGAGGCCGATATGTTATTTACGCAGTCATTGGGTGCCGGTCGGCGGGATCGGTTCTACATTTCCAACGCGGCCTACTATTGCCTGCTGAGGAACATGCCGGTCGAAGCGTTCAATCTGGCGTCGGTCGCTCACTCTGCTGTCTCGCCAGGGACGCACTTCATGCTTGGCCAGTCGATGCGACAGGTGGCCAGCGGTGTACGCACACTCGACCTGAACGACAAGAAACTGGCCGAGGGGGCTGAGCAATTAGGTCAGCAGGCCAAGGACCGCGGTCTGATCCCATCAGATACAAAGGTTGAGAGTCTGGCGGATCAGTTGGACGCCGCAGGCAGACGACTGGAGGATGAAGCGCTGGTGCGGATCCTCCATGACTCGCAGGATCCTGAATTGGAAGGACAACGGAAGAAACTTCCGGAAGGCCTGCAACAGGAGGACAACTGGTGGGGGCCTTTCGTGTACCTGCAACACAATCGCATCTGGAAGTGGCAATCCGATGAGATGGACGAACATTGGGAGTGGGTGCAAAGCGCCGGCTATCAGCTCGGAATTCCTTTCCAGCTTTACCGAAATCAGAAGGACTAAATTTGTAAAACACGGCGGACGGTCGTCGCTCGTGGTAAATCTCGTCAGAGGAAGTTCAGCAGCAATGACATTTACATGCAATTGAGTATCAGGAAATCATCAGCGTTGTCTTACAGCGACCTTGCCAAACAGCGTTGATTCGGAGTCAGTTGATGAACATACAGACTTGTCCGAACTGTCACATTTGTGTAGTTCCAATGCGAGATGGCTTGTGTCCATCGTGTCACAAAAAAATGTTTGACCAGCACCACACGCCAGAGAGTTCCTCGTCGGATGAACCGATCACCGTTCCGATTGGGCGCGCAGGAGCGTGGCAAGGGTCGCGGCCACCAATTCGCGTCGCCAGGCTGAAGGTCTGGGACACGCTCTTAGCAGGCGGAATGGGCAGTATGATGGCCATCTTCCTCGGCTGCTTTGTGGCAGAGTTCCTTGGCATTGGAAGGGAATTCGCATTCTTTCGCGGCAACATACGATTGCCCATCATGATTGCATCGGTACCGGTTGGGGCGATTTCATGGCTTTTGCTGTCGCTTGCAGTACAGGCAACGGCAAACTCCGACAACGTCGGAGCATCGTTGCTGCGATTGCTGCACTGGTTTGCGGGCTTACTTCTTTTTCTTGCATTTATGGGCTTTTTGGTGACGGTGATTTATGTCAAGTTGCTGCCGCTGCCCGAAAAGCAACGGCCGGATGTCGAGAGACTGCAGCCGTCATCTCTCAATCGCTCGAAAAACTGAGAGCATTCCACTTTGGGGCTACTGATGAGCTTCTTTGCACCTCATTGCCGAGAACACAGATTGTGTTTGAGGAATTCAGCATCATCGGGATGAATAGGGTCCATCAGATGTCAATCGTGTTTTTTTCAAAGAGCCCTGAGTATGGCTGGCTTTCGAATTTCTCGGAGCATGGGTTTACCTTAAACGGAATTCGCTGGCCAAGTGTCGAGCACTTTTACCAGGCGCAGAAATACGCTGGGACGGACGTCGAGCACAGGATTCGCGGGGCCGACACGCCGCTGAAGGCCCGCAAGATCGGGCAGGACCGGTCGCTCGTGGTCCGTTCGGATTGGGATGCAGGCAAGGAGGCAGTGATGCGACAGGCTGTCTCCGCCAAATTCTTGCAGAACCGGCGACTGAGCGACATGCTGGTCTCCACCGGGGATGTCGAACTCATTCATGAGTCGGGAAGCGACTTTTTCTGGGGCCGCACTCTGGACGGGGCTGGGGATAACCGGCTCGGTCTGATCATCATGGAGGTCCGCCAAACCCTTCGAAAGCCTGACTAGCCATTTTCCGCATGCGAATCTGCGTCGTCGAGAGTCATTGATATTACGACGGCTTCCGATTTTCGATATGGGGCTAAAACAAGCTCAGCCGCGCGCCAAGTGTGTGATGTCCTCACTGTCGGCGGCCTGGCAAACAATGTTTTGAAGATTTTTTCAGAAAAAGATGCCCTCGCTTCGGTCAATGGATCGCTAAGTCCATAGACCGTTCATCCAGCTGAAAGATGGCGGCTCCGTTCACGGTGCCCCATTGACGGGCGAATTATCGCTAGGTCAATGATGGCACTGTGATCCTTGAATGACGGTGGTACGATCCAGATCAGCAACGAAGCCTTGAGTTTCTGAATTCGAGGCATTTCGACGACACAACAATATTCAATGGGAGGCTTACAATGTTTGAACCTTGCTATCGTTTCAGGTGCCTGATACTGGTCGTGATACCAGTGCTGGTCTTTGCGTATCAGCCAGTTCTTGGAGCCGAGTTGGTCAACAAACGCCATGTGCTTTCCGTGGGAATCGATCGCTATGAATCGAAAGAACTAAACCCGCTGTTCAGCTGCGTCAATGACGCCAGGAGAATGTCTTCGCAGTTCGAAGGTACAATTGAAGCAGGTCTCGGGAAGGCTCTTCGCCCGCCCCTCCTGGATGCCGAGGCCACAAAGGCTCACATTCTGGAGGCACTGTTTCAACTCGGACAGTCCGTGCCAGGGAAGAGCCCCGTATTGATCTATCTCAGCGGCCACGGAACTCGCCTTAATCAAGGGTGGTACTTCTGTCCTCATGACTTTGATGGGCGACAGGTCGAGGCCACAGCATTGTCCGGTAAGGAATTGCGAGCCGCAATGGTGCCATTGTACGCGAAACAGTGCGACGTACTGGTCATTCTCGACTCGTGCCATGCCGGCGAGTTCGTCAAGGAATGCGAGGACGACTTCCGTTCTTTGGACAATGCTGAATCTGGAAGTCTGATCGTGATGGCATCGTGTGCGCCGACCCAGGAAAGTTTCGGCAGCGACCGCCACAGTCTATTCACTGACAAATTGATTTCGGCCCTGGAACCCGCAGCTGACATCAACGATCGGCAATTCGGGTTACTGCCAGTTGCGGATATCTGGATCACGTTGAACGAAGTCAAAAGAAATCTGAGTCGCAATATCCGACGAGCCATCTCCCGGAAACCAAAGCTGCCCGGCATAGCACGAGTGGAACAGGAATTTCTCATCGACTGGTCGCTTTCCGCTACGGACCACAACGTGTTGATGCATTATCAGAAGAACAAATTCGATGGAGTGCTTGTTGATCGCAATTTGGATTTCATGCATTTCGCCGCTCCGGATTTGCCGGTCTCGACAAATTCAGCGTCGATCCTGGGAACGTGGGTTTCAACCCGTCGGCTCGTCGTTCCAGCCGAAGATCCAACGCAGCCGCCCGTTGAATTGGCGGATTCTGATGGCCAGCCGCTGCTGGAGGTGCTACTCCTCGAGTTTGATGGTAAAGGCAATTACTTCGCCAAATCGCAGATCGGCAAGTCGGCTCCGATTTCTACAGCCGGTCGTTACGAATTTGAACCGGGTGGCCCATTCCGGCTGGTCTATGGCAACGGTGCAGATGTCCTCGGGTTAAAGTCACTCACCACCGAAGAGCTGGTCGTCGAGTTTTTTTCCCGCGCTGAATACTTTGGACCAGACGCTCCCAAACCTGAGACGATAGTCTTCATCCCGTATCAGCTCGGTGAATGACTCTCGAGATCGTCCAGCAGATTTCACGAAGAATCTCTTTTTTACGCCCATCAGTGAGACAACCGTATCACCATGAGCAGAGAACTCGAATTCGCTGAATATCTGGCCGAAGAGGCCGCCTTTCGCGCGTGGCGTGAGTGGCTGACGAGTTCCTTGAACCAGCACCCTGACATTCTCGCCACAGCTTCCCCATGGGAACGCGAGTGGCTGGAAAGCTGGCCGGATCGGCTGGCCAATCAGTGGGTCGCCCGGGACTCGCACTTCAATCCACCTCCAACTCCTCTGACTCGAAAGCATGTCGAACGGTTCTTTGGACGCATCAGGTGTTTCGGCTTGGTGCAGGGGATCGTCTGCATGGTTGAGGCCTTAGCTCGAGACAAACCGAGCGATCACGATTATTGGGCTGACCAGGAGGCACTTGAGGAGTGCCTTCCTGGTGGCTTCATTGCTGCCATCCCTTTCCTTCTGAAGGCTGTCAACTCCGGGGTGCCAGTGCAAGACTGGTGGCGCTGCACGGCAGCGCCGCGTCCCAGATCGCGATGACATCATCGCCCGCCGATGCCAGCAACTGACCATCGGGACTGAACGCCTCGAAGTTCACGTCTCGAGAGTGCCCTTCGAGCGTGAGCAATTCCTGTCCATTGTGGGCATTCCAGGCTGTGGACTGCGCCCCGCAAGTGCGAGAAGCCGCAGCATTTCACTTATGCAAATCGCAGAGAGAGTTGAGCGTAAATGCGGGAGCCCGTGACTTGGATAGCCTGCTACCGCGTTCCCATGAATGGTGCCAGGAACCTTTGCAGCTTGACGATGGCCTGGCTCCAATAGGTATCGACCGTATCGTGATGGACACCGAGGAAGTCAGCGATTTCACGATGAGTGAATCCCGTCAGCTTTAACCAGGCTGTTTCAGCTTGTCGTTCCGGCAGACTTTCGATGGCAGTTACTAAATCAAGCATCAAGTCGCGCAATCGTTCGTCGTCTGTTCCGATGTCGTCGGGAAGCAGCTTGATTTTGTCCCCAGCTCCATCAATGACGCGAACTCGATCCAGCAAGACTCGCTTCATCTGAAGTCGCGCAAGCCCAAAGAACATCACCGGCGAAGTTGGCTTCACATCGTCCAACGCTCGCGCCAGCCTAGGGTAGGCTTCGCCAAGTACATCAGCCGTCCACATTTCAATGCGTGCCTCCCCACCGAAACTTCGAAGCAGTTTGCGGGCAATGACCATGAGACGCTCTGCCGCCAGGTTGACCAGCGCGTCTCTGGCAGTCGGATCGCCAGCCGTCAGCCGGTCCAAAAGACTTTGCAGCATAACCGTCGTTGATTCTGGTTCTGGCATCAGTGCGACTCTGCTTTAAAGGTGAACGCCGCGATGGCAGTCATAAAGGCTTGGTTAAGGATGGCGGATGGATTCGAATCGACGACGGCGGCATGCTTGGGACAAATTTGGCGTTGCGCAAGTGCTGTTTTGTCTGGAATGCACCGCCGTCCCAGATTCTATCAAATCGCCGGATGATTTGTCCGTGTCCGAAATGATTGACCTCCGTTTTGTCGAGAAGGGGGGGCTTGGAGGAGAATTTGTGGAATGGTGTTCATGAGATGTAGGCTGAGGCCGTTGAGCAAACGGTTCAACAACGCCTCAGCCAGCATTCGTTAACGGATGATCGAGTTTAATCCCGCCGCAGCAGACATGGTGACAAAGCAGCAGATCCATAGCAGCGAGTGCCTTATTTCCCTAAATCTTTTACTGATTAAGGAATTCGAGGCCCTCGATAAGGATCAAATCACGCTGTTGGATCTGACGCACAGCGGAGGAACGACAGTCGATCTCATGGACGGTTTTTGGCGTAGGGACACCGAATGTGCAGAATCGATACGGCAAACAACGATACGAAAACTGCAAACGCCATCGGACGCGATTGGTGGCGAGTTGCTACAATCGCCGCAGCTACGGGCCTGGGATGATCTCGGCTTCGACCCATCAGAGACCCGAAGGCACATCCGACCCATCACCAATTCAACCTGGGGTTCCTCCATGCGTACTCACAGAAAAAACAACGCTTGGTTCTTCGTCAGTGTGCTTGTAATCGGCTTGGCTGGCCCGACGCAGGCGCAGGACGTGAATCTGCTGATCGAACGGGAGAAGCAGATCAGCGGGCTAATTGAAAAAGGAGAATATAAACGAGCCGAGGATGTGGCCGTCGAATTGCTCAAGTACACCGAACAGAATTTTCAGCGGCAGCCGAAATTTATCGGCTTCGTGCTGAACCACTTGGCCGCCGCATATTGCCAGAATGATAAATACGATGAGGCTGAGCAGGCGGCCAAACGGTCGATTGATATCCTCCGTAAGCACGTGGGAGCCAACGATGTCGTGCTAGCTTACCCGTTCACGAATTTGGGCGCCACCCTTTACCGCCAAGGGCGATACGACGAAGCCGTGGAAGCACATCAAGAGGCATTGACTCTGCAGCAACGGCAAGATGGTGCAAGCCTGGGTGTGGCGCAATCGCTTGAGAACTTGGGACTCTGCTACGGCGACATGGGGCGCCGCGGTGAGGGTGAAAACCTCATAAAGCGCGCATTGGCGATCCGTCAGAAACTGCTCGGAAATGATCACGTCCTGGTGCTCCAGACTCTCTACAACATCGGCGTCGATCTTCGTCAGCAAAACCGCAACGAAGAAGCCAAGGAGTACTTGGAGCTCGCCCTCCAAGGCTATACCAAGAAATTCGGCCCAGATTCCCCCAATCTACCGAAGATCCTTACAAACCTGGCCAGTGTTGCCAACAGCCAAGAGCATCTCGACAAAGCTGAACAATATATCTTGCAGGCAACCAAGATTAGCCGCATGACACTTGGCGACGATCACCCCCTGGTCGCCGCGGACTTGGAGCTTGCGGACTTGTATAGCCGGCAAGATCGGAAGGCCGAAGCTGCCAAGCTCTTCCAGAGTGCCATCGCTTATCACGAAAGAAAAGGTCAGGCCGATAGCTTGGCTGCAGGCCTCGCTTGGCACGGCTTGGCGGGTGCGCTCGAAGACCAAACTCAAGAACTGGCCGCCTCGGACAAAGCCTTGGAGATCTTCACCGGCAAGAGTGTCGATACGGACACCTTGATTCGGGCCTACATGCGACGTGGCTTCACCCGGTATCTGGCCGACCGACCCGATGCTGTCGAGGACTTTCGCAGCGCGATGAAGCTGAGCGAGTCCTTGCGGGCAACGTTCTCGGGCACCGACCAAAACCGTTCTGAAGCGTTTGGCTATTACACGCAATCCTACTGGTACACAGGCCATTGTGAGTTGCGAGCGAACCGCCTCGGTCCCGGCTTTGATGCCTTTGAGCGAATGCGATCTCGCACCCTGCTCGATCAAATGGCGGCAGCCCACGTGGATTTGCTCGCCGGCATTCCTGCCAGCGAAGCCGCGTCCCTGCGGGCCGGCCAAATTCGTGTCGAAACTCGGATCGCCACACTGGAAAAGCAGGCCGAAGTGCTGGATAAGCGGAAGGACATGAGCCAGGAAGATCGCGATTCGCAACGTGCAAAAATCGGTCGCGACTTGGCGGGCGCCCGGTTTCAACTCGTGGAAGCCTACGCCGCCATTCACAATGCGAGTCCCGCGATTCGTCAAACCGTGAACAAGGAGTTCAATCCCGTATCTCTTGAGACTCTTTTTCATTGGCTCTATAAGCGCAAGACGCTGATGTTGTACTACAGCGTCGGGCCTAACGGTACGTCCGTTATTCAAGTGGGACGCCCGGAACTGCTTACCGGGCAGTCCGTCAAGCCGACTGCCGAACAAGCAAAGATCCTGGGCATCGATCAGGGCTCCCTCACCTACACGGTCGTCCGACAAATCTTAGAAGGAGACGAAGGGGCCTTGCTGCCGGTAATGTCCGATCCCAAGCGTCAACAGGATCCCCAGCAGCGCGCCGTGGCCGAAGAGAAATTGGCCGTGCTTTACGAAATCCTGATCCCGCCCGCAGAGCGACAGGCTGTAACCAGCGGGACGTACGATTGCCTGATTATCGTGCCGGACGGGCCGTTAGCGCGACTTCCTTTTGAAGCTTTGGTCACGCAGCGCAGGACTGCGGACGCGGAGCCCAAGTACTTGCTCGATGTCGGTCCGGCAATTGCTTATGCCCCGTCCGCGACCATCCTCATGAATCTCGCCTCGCAAAAGACGACCGCCACGGTCCGCGATCGCAAACCGGTTCTCACCGTGGGGGATCCGGCCTATGGTGAGGCAGGGGCCGAAGTGACGGATGCCCGGAACCTTGACAGTCTTTCCCCACAGATGCGTTACGGTCATCTCGTCGGCACACCCAAGCGGTTGCCTGGCACGGCCGCTGAATCCAATTTCAGTGAAGAAAGTTTACAACGAAGCCGGCATTCCCGCTGGACAACTGCTGGAAAAAGAGGCCACCGAGGCGAGCGTGCGATTCAATGTGGCTGGGAGACGAGTGATTCACCTCGCCTGCCATGGGATGGCCGACTTATCGTACGGCAACCTGTTCGGCGCTTTGGTGCTGACACCAGGGCCAAAAGGGAGCGAAAACCAAGCCGATGACGGCTTCCTGACGCTGGCTGAAATCTACAACCTGGACCTCCGCGGCTGTGAGTTATCGATTCTCAGCGCCTGCGATACGAATTATGGCCCGCGGCAAGAGAACGAAGCCTTGTGGACGATTAGCCGCGGCTTCCTGGTGGCCGGATCCCGCCGCGTAGTTGCCAGCAACTGGGAGGTGGACGACCAAGCCGGCAACAGTCTGATCAGCGCCTATTGTTCGGCATTGGCCGCAGCGGGGAAATCTGGCGACTCGGTTAATGATGCCCATGCGTTGCGCTCTGGCAAACTTGGGATTCGCCAGCAAGAGAAGTGGCACGCCCCAGAATACTGAGCCAATTGTGTGCTGATCGGACCGAACTGATGGCTCTGCGGTCCAGAATTGTGTTGTTTTTTCCCAAAAACTCCACCCTCAACTGTCTCTCAACGTCGCTAAGAGAGTTAGCCCGCTAGCCCAACTGTGGGTTGCCGGATTGAACGCTTGGTTTTTTGAGAAAGGCATGATCATGTCAGCGGACACGAAAAATGATTCGACAGGAATTTACTGGTTGACGGGATTGGTGATCGTAATCGTCGTCAATATAACGATCCGATTTGGAGGACCGGCCATCCGTGAGTTATTCGGACAGGAACCTCCGACAACGAAGGCGGAAGCGGCTGCAAAATTTGCGGAATCTGGCCGCGACGACGCAGCAACAGAAACCACGACGTCAGAGGTTTCTCCTCAGGTTGGATTTCTGAACTTGAATGTGGACCAAATGTTGAGCGAACGTGCGGAAGAAATCCTGCAGTGACCGGTTTCGACTACCCAGGAAGACACCACACATGACGCATGGAAGCAGGCGGGCGAACGGTGACACCTTGTACCCTGCAACACTGCAGGTCCACAATGTTCGAGGGCCAGGAGTCGCGAGTTGCTATTAGTGCTCATGGCCCGGTATCTTGAAGCCAGACTTCTTCCGAGTGGACCAGGGCAGTCGCCGCGGGTCATCGTTTGAGCAGGCTAAAACGGGGCGAACTTCAGTGCTGTTGTTGAAGTTCCTGGCATTCATTGTCTTGGCAATCATCGCAGGTCAACCATGGATTCCGACGATCAGATCGCAGAACTTTTCAGACGATGGAAAATCGCGCAGGAGTCGGGTACACCGCAGACTGCCGAGGACCTGTGCCATGCGTGCCCGGAACTGCTTTCGACGTTTCGAGAGATTCTTCCGCAACTGGCTGCCATGGATGCATTGTTCGATGCCAAATCGGATGAGTCACAGGCGGCGTGGTCCGTGCAGATCGACGCCAATGAGTATCGTTCGCTTCGCTTTCACAAGGCTGGCGGGTTGGGCGTGGTACTCAAGGGAGAAGATGTCGAGCTGAGCCGGACGGTGGCGATCAAATGCATGAAGTCTAGATATTCAGCGGATTCCCAGGCTGCCGGGCGATTCTTGCAAGAGGCTGAAATCACCGCCAAACTCGATCATCCCGGCGTGGTGCCGATTTACCGCATGCGATACGATGTGCAGGGCCAGCCTTATTATGCCATGCGGTTTATCGAGGGCAAAAACCTTGGAGAGGCAATCACTCAGTTCCATACCCTCGCGCTTCATTCTCCGGAACGAAACAAGAAACTTCAATCGTTGATCGACTCGCTGAGGGCCGTCTGCAACACCGTTGCCTTTGCTCACAGTCGTAGCGTGATTCACCGTGATCTTAAGCCAGAGAATATCATTCTCGGGGCATTCGGCGAGA
>Ga0154020_10006219_pt1 | contig 14003 bp, 12 predicted proteins | sample Klosneuvirus_201_FD_109709 | JGI IMG/M metagenome (GOLD analysis project Ga0154020, IMG submission 109709) | Active sludge microbial communities from wastewater, Klosterneuburg, Austria - Klosneuvirus_20160825_MG | ecosystem: Engineered > WWTP > Aerobic digester > Activated sludge | place...
CGAAGGATTCGCTGCTGCCATTCAGAAAAAGCTATCCAATGAGCGCTTTGTATCTAATGCACCTGCAGATGTAATTGATAAAGAACGGAAAAAACTTGCAGATAGTTTGGCGAATATTGACAGCCTAAGGAGGGGGCTTTAAGCTCCTTTATTTAGGCGCAAAACCTTATGGAGACTCAGTGATTAGTACTTCTTAAACTATTTCTTGTAAGTCGATAGAGTTCAATTTCTATCTTTAATTAGATATGAAAGAGATTCAATTTAGATGTTAAAAATTGAGGGAGCAAGCAATACTTTAGTAAGAAATGTAATCCTTATTCTACGCGGGTTCGTTTCTTAAATTTCCCTTTTTTCCAGGCATCAATAAATTGTTGCCACGCAAATAAATTCAAGATATTTTGTGGTTTTACCTGCCCGGCGTAATAATAAGTAGCAGCATTCTGTCTGAAATACTGAGAAGATGATTCTTTACCGTCTACCGGTATTTTATCGTACAGAGACGCTAAAACCGATTTATCTAAATTCTGCTGAGCGCGGTTCAATATATCACTGTTGACATCCATGGTGAGGAACTCCACTCGATAATTATCTTTTGATGGCCAGGGATAAATTATTGTCTCCGGCAGATATATATTGTCCTGATACATGATCTGGACGATGGTATACCTATTGGTGGTAAGCGTATCTGGTATTACATACTCCACCGGCTTGAATCCAACAAAACTAAATACAATAGTCTCGCCTTTCTCTACCACTAGTGAAAAGAATCCATCCCAATTAGAGAAGGTACCTCGGCTGGTCCCTTTAACTCCGATATTCACGTAAGGTAACTTCACTGGCTGATTATTCTCATCTGTAACCACAATACCAGATAACTGTATTGGGCCCGAATATCTGGATTGTCCCGATACAGAAAGTGCGAAAGAGCACCATAAGAAGAAGATCAATATAGAATAGCGCATACTAATGATTGATGGTCAAGAATGTGTCAATATGGTATCTTGAACGTTTTAAAATTGAAATTCGCACCCATGTACACGGCAGTAAAACATTAAAATAATGTGAATGTTTCTCTGTGACTGCTTTCATTATTGAAATAGACCTATTCCCAGAGCGTATTCAAGCACCTGTGACATAGTCTCAACATATTTAAACTGTACCCCCTCCAAATAATTAGCAGGGACTTCCTGAATATTCCTTTCATTCTCACGGCAAAGCAAGATTTCTTTCATACCTGCTCTTTTGGCAGCCAATACTTTTTCTTTTATACCACCTACGGGAAGCACCTTGCCTCGCAGAGTAATCTCACCGGTCATCGCCAGAAAAGGTTTGACTGGCTTTTTGATAAATGAACTGGTAAGCGCAGTCAACATAGTAATCCCTGCAGAAGGACCATCTTTGGGAATGGCGCCCTCCGGTACATGAATGTGGACATCATATTCTTCAAAGTGGCTTTCCGGTATGCCCAGTTGCTCTGCGTGAGCTTTTATAAAACTCAGCGCAGTATTAGCTGATTCTTTCATCACATCGCCAAGATTTCCTGTGATGAGTAACTTTCCCTTGCCTTTGCTCAGGCTGGTCTCTATAAACAATATATCACCTCCCACTGGTGTCCAGGCCAAGCCTACAGCCACGCCACTAGATTGAAGTTCGGTATACATCTCGTTAGAATACCTTACCGGACCCAGTATATTGTGAATGTCCGCAATAGTTACTTTTTTATTAAATTTTTCAACCATCGCTATCTTTAATGCATAGTGCCGCATGACAGCACTCAGGCGATGAGATAGTGACCTTACTCCGGATTCTCGCGTGTATTCACTGATGATAGCCTCAATAACCTTTGGAGTCAGTTCGATAGACTTTGACTTAAGGCCATGATCTGCTTTGAGTTGTGGAATAAGGTGTTGAATCGCAATATTTATTTTCTCTTCTACTGAATAACCGGATATTTCAATGATTTCCATTCTGTCCAGCAATGCAGGTTGGATAGAATTAAGAGAATTCGCAGTAGCAATAAATAAGACCTTGGAGAGGTCATATTCTATCTCCAGGAAATTATCCATGAAGCTGTTGTTTTGCTCCGGGTCTAGTACTTCCAGCATAGCAGAGGAAGGATCACCACGGAAATCTTTGCCTAGCTTGTCTATTTCATCCAAAATAAAGACCGGGTTTGAGGACTTAGCCTTCTTGATACCTTGTATGATACGGCCCGGCATTGCTCCTATGTAGGTCTTTCTATGTCCGCGTATCTCCGCCTCATCATGCAGTCCACCGAGTGACATCCGTACAAAATTACGCTTCAATGCTGTGGCAATCGATTTTCCCAGAGATGTCTTTCCCACCCCCGGAGGACCTACCAAACAGATGATGGGCGATTTCATGTCATCTTTTAATTTTAGAACAGCCAAATGTTCCATGATCCGTTCTTTGACTTTTTCGAGCCCGAAATGATCTTTATCCAGTACTTCGCGTACCTTTCTAAGGTCGAAATTGTCTTTCGTGCCTTCCTCCCAAGGTAGATCCAACATAGTCTCGATGTAATTGACTTGCACACCATATTCACCCATCTGTGGATTCAAGCGCTTCAGTTTATTGAACTCTTTATCGAAGACTGCCTTCGTGGCTTGATTCCATTTCTTCTTAGAGGCACGGTCTTCCATGATTTGGTACTCGTCCTCAAACACATTTTGGCCTAACTCCTCCTGGATGGTTTTTAATTGCTGTGACAAGAAGTAATCCCGCTGTTGCTTCTCCAGATCAGTGCGCACTTTTGATTCTATCTGGCCCTTTAGCCGTAAGTGATTGTACTCTGTATCCATTTTCTTAAGCAGATCATTGGCAAAGTCAGGCAAAAATGCCAGCTCTAATAATTCTTGCTTTTCTTTGATCGTATTGGACAGATTGGATGCTATGAAATTTAGTAAAAATAGATTACTGTCTATATTCTTTAGCATGATAGAAGCCTCACCCGGAATATTGGGAGAGAGTTCGATAATTTGTTTAGCTAGGTCACGTACTGTGCTTATTTGAGCTTCAAACTCGAGCTTATCATTTGCTTCAACATATTCCAACGTGGTGAATTTGGCCGAATAATATGGATTGGTTTGCACAAATTCATCTATCATAAATCGCTGCTTACCCTGAATGACTATGGTAACAGAACCATCCGGCATACGTAACATCTTATGTATCTGGGCTATTACACCCACTTTGTACAAATCCTTTTCCGTCGGATTTTCTATGTTGGGATCGATTTGGGTCACTACACCTATGAGCTTGCCATTTGAGTTGGCGAACTCTACAGCTCTCAGTGACTTGTCTCTATTCACAGTGATCGGAATGACAATCCCGGGAAATAGAACAGTATTGATCAAAGTGACCACTGGGATTATTTCGGGAAAATCAATTTTCTTGTCCATTTCAGACATGTCAATCTGTATAAAGGGCAGTCCCTCCTGATCATCTCCAAAATTTTGAAATTTATGAAACATGTATATATTTTTATGGGCAATTAACCTTATACAGTTAATTTTATGGTACAATTTAGAACTTGATTTTGCAAACACCCTACCATTTCACTATTTCGTCATATAGGCAGTAAAATTCACTGCTGCCGCAAATAATCTGAAATCATTACAGTCAATATGTCATATCAGGCCTCCGGATTGAAAGTGTAACTTCCGGTATGATGATACACTTCACCGGGCATGAGGATACAATCGGGAAAATGGGGCTGATTCATCGCATCTGGAAGTGCTTGGGATTCAAAGCAATAACCTAGATGTGGCCCATAACGCACACCACCTTTACCCTGAAGGACAGGAATACCTGCGCCTGCGTAAAAGTGTATGCACGGTTGGTTAGTCATTACCCTCATGTGCATTAGTCCATCTGTGCTGAGCACCTCCGCACTCGGTGATAACCACTGGTCTTTACTGCGATTGATCAGGGTGAAGTCTGCCTGCTGTAACGCTGAAAGAGGGCACCAGTGGCTGATTTCAAGTGGTTGAGTAGCGATGGGAACCGTTTTTCCGGTGGGGCATTTTGTTCCGTCTTGTTCTAAAAGATCAGATGCGACAAATCGTACCCTTTGATTATCGATAGAGCTATGATCCTTATCAAGATTAAAGTAATTGTGCCACGTCAGGCTGATGGGAGTGGGTCTGTCAGTGGTCGCCTTCCACTCATAGGTCAGTTTGCCATTGGAAAGTATTATTATCATTTGTACTTTGAGATTGCCTAGAAAGCCACCTTCCAAGTGTTTGCTGGTGCAGCTGAGCTCGAGTTGTGAGCTATTTTCTTCTGTGTAAAAATCATCCACATTCCATACTTTCTTGTCAAAGCCTGAAAAACCTCCATGCAAATGATGCGCTCCATGATTTTTATCTAATGGGTATTCTTTCTCTGCCATAGTGAATCGCGCACCCCTGACCCGATTAGCCCATCTTCCTATTGCTGCTCCAAAATAAGGATACTGACTTAAGTATTCCGGACTACTGTACTGAGATATCTCATCCAGGCCTAATACTATGTCTCTAAGCTCTCCTTGCCTGTCCGGTACGACGAGATGGCTCATTATGCAGCCAAGATTACTGATCAATGCATAGCTCCCATCTGAAGAGGTCAATTTAAAAGTCCTTGTCTCAGCCATGATACCAATGTATTGAAAATTGATGAACCCTTTGCTTTCAATCGAAAGTAATCAGGTTTTTTTAACTTTCGGTACTGAGAATAGCGAATGAAGCGTGAAGATTATAGTTTGTTTTCTATCTTGACCTCGATTTCAGATGAGGTTGGATTTGTGGAAGAGCTTCAAAGTATTTGAAGGTGCAAAATTACAATGATTCACAAATCATTCTATAGCCGGGGAATTTGGGCATCAGGAATTTAATATTTTTGTAACTTGGATCAGATGAACCCTCGATTGCATTGATAAGTATACATTTGATAATCCAGCACGCTGTTCCAATTTAAATCAGGTCTCTATTTTAGAAAGTGTAATTTTGGAATGTCGAAGCTAATTTTGAATAAAGAATAATTGAATATGGAAATAATAGCCAAGTTGCTTCAGGGAAATAAAGATTATGTTAGGGAAGTCAATGAAAAAGATCCTGAATTTTTTGCTAGACTCGCCCAGGGGCAACAGCCTGAAGTACTTTGGATAGGCTGCTCTGACAGCCGATCACCGGCCAATGAAATTACTAATACAGTAGCCGGAGAGATTTTTGTGCATCGCAATATTGCCAATATGGTGATACATACTGATATGAATCTGCTGAGCGTATTGGATTATGCTGTGAATGTACTGGGGGTGAAGCATGTAGTGGTATGTGGTCACTATATGTGTGGTGGAGTGCGTGCTGCTATGGATGTCGGAAAGCACACTCTGGCGTACAATTGGATTCGTCACATCAAGGATATTTACCGTTTATATGAGGCTGAGCTGGATGCTATAGAAGACTTCGATCAACGCTTTGACCGGTTTGTGGAGATCAATGTTCACGAACAGGTATTAGACCTGGTGAAGACATCAATCATTCAGAATGCTTGGGCTGATAGTGAATATCCATATGTGCATGGATGGGTATTTGATGTTAGGACCGGTAATATAAATGATATGGGTACTTCATTTTCACGCAATACATCTATCCCTGCAAATTATAAGATAGAGAGCAAAGTAGTTTCAGGTTAATTATTTTTTATCCTGTTTTCTTTGATTGATTCAGGAGGTCCATTTTTCATTGCAATTTCCAGGATACAATCGAAGATATTAAACCACACTAGGGCAAAGAATCCCTTATGCTGTGGTCGCTCAGAGGCAAGTCCGGAGATGACCCGCTCCTTTCCATCTGAGCCGGGGTTTTGATCTATTATTTTAACAAAATTAGCGAGAAAAGAAAGAAATTCTTTTGTCTCAATTTTTTTCTCATCTTCATCCTTTTTCAGCAAATTTACCTTAAGATCATTATATATCATGTTCATTGAACCACGTAATTGCTTCGTGTTGCCTTCTCCACTGTAGTTCAACTTTTTTAAGTGAAATTGCTCGGTCTCTGCTAAGGCAAGATTTTTTAATAGAGAATTTATTTGGGTACCTTCCAGTCTGCCTAGATCGGCGGCCACTTTAAAATGCCCGGCCGGATCACTCATATCGAAAGCAAGCAAAGCCTTGAGTGGGCTGCCGTTCATGAAGTCGGCTGTACAGTGGAGCGTAGTCCATTTGTTTTTATCAATCCGCTCTTTTATGTTGGTTATATTTGAGATATTTCCTGTGATATCTTTAAATATTATTTCTCCCGGTCTCCCGGTTTTAGTATTTATTTCGGTATAAGTCAGATTCATATTTCTTAATAATATAGAATCCACCATAACTGGTGTAGTGAGGGAGCTGAATACCTGATTAAAATATCTTCCGTCCTTGTTTATCCTGGGATTCCCTTTTGTCTTATCCTTGAATATTTTAATATTTCCACTATGAGTAGTCACTTTATCCGCCTGTATGACATTTGCTAGAATTAATTTTGTTGGGTTTAAATTATAAATCAAAATTTCCGGCAGATCAAGAGAGAGTATACCGGCTGCTTTTTTCTTTTTTGCTAAAAAACCTGCAGCATTTGTGAGCGGTATTACCTTTAGATTTGTAAGCGTGGTCTGGTTCTTCTGGGTGCTAAATGACAGCTTATCCATAGAAAATCTGTACAGATCATCGGGTGATTGTAGTTTAAATTGGTGCACGACCAAGTCCAAATTTTTAGAATATAGTAGTCGTGATGTATCACTGGATGAAGTAGAATCAACCACAAACTCATCTAGATCTAAATCCAATTGATCGAATTTCCAAAAAGCCTTTTTATTATCCATTTTTCCTGCCGGGTCAAAAGACAATTGCCCGTCCCTGATCATAATTTTATGTATTCGGATATCATTAATATCAGGTTTGATCAGATCAAATAAATACTTAGTGGGTGGTAGCTTCTTATCCTCAGATTTCTGTTGAGCATATTGATACAATTTTATATTTGCGCCAATCAGTTGAACACTATCGATCTCAATATCTTTTACGTTGCTGAGCAATTTTATTGTCTTTAAGTGTGAAATTCTGAGTTCCCGAATCTCTGCTTCAAATAGAATTGGTGGCAGTAATTTTTGCTTTTTAAGTGTTTCAAATTTCTCCAGATTTATAGTAAGCTTAATATTCTTTATATGGGCACCATCTATTCCTGGATCTATTTCATAGTTACCTAGTGATAAGGTATATAGACCGTTACTTCCTTCCCGAACTATTTTGGTCAGATAGGCCTTTACATCAGCCTTATTTGAGTAATTTACTTTATAATAAAAAATGAATAATACGGCAGCAATTATTAATATTATTCCTCCAAAAATGAGAGCTATTTTCTGAATTTTATTTAGTGTTTTTCTTGACAATTTTTAGTCTGGTTTAATTTCTTGAGTTGTATCTTCATGAAGTATTGGCATAGATACTTTGCTTAGATAGGTTTGAATTATATCGCGTATGTTGTTGTAAATGGGCTTACACTTTTCGAGGAATAATTCCGGGGTTATCCAGAGTGCCTCTTCGATATCTTCCTCGCGCTGTATGATCAGTTTTTGCTTTTGGGTGGACATAGCGAACCAATCCGTTGTCTTGAGATATCGGTAGCCATTCTTGGCGGTTCTAAAAATATGGTATGTGGAGTCAATGTGCTGCGTGATACTTACCCTTTTTATGCCTGTCTCTTCCATTACTTCTCTTACTGCAGCTACTTCTGTAGTCTCTCCCGGGTCTAACTTGCCCTTAGGTAAATCCCAATACCCTCGCCTATAGATGTAGAGAATCTCATTAAACTGGTTTAGGACAATACCACCTGCTGCGGGTATTTCACTTGTCATTTTTTTGAGCGCTGTTAATATCTTTGATGGTTGATCAGAGTAAATAATAACGCGCTTTAAATCTCCCGGATTTTCGCAAATATCCATGACGGCGTTCAGTGACTTCTCTTTACCAAGATAAGGCATGATAAGAGTACCTGCATCTGCGGGACCATAATTGCCTATGGTGGATCCGGAAACAATGTATAGAGGCAATTCATTGATGTAAATTTTATACATTTAAGCTCATTTTTATACTCAATGATGGATATCAAACAAGAATTAGCTGATAAATTGTTGCAAATTAATGCAATTAAATTCAATGTAACCCAACCATTTACGTGGGCCTCCGGTATTAGATCTCCCATCTACTGTGACAATCGTCTGACACTCTCTTATGTCGAAGTACGCAATCTGATCTGTAGGGGCTTTATGCAGCTTGCTTCTGATCTTGACTTTGATATAGTCGGAGGCGTGGCGACAGGAGGAATAGCACATGGCATGTTATTGGCTGACCGCCTGAGTAAGCCTTTCCTGTATGTACGATCTTCATCCAAGGGGCACGGACTCCAAAATAGTGTAGAAGGGAAAATGCCCCCAGGTGCCCGAGTCTTACTGATAGAGGATCTGGTATCTACAGGTGGCAGTAGCCTGCAGGCAGTAGAAGCGGTGCGGTCAGCAGGTGGTCTTGTAGATGACGTCCTGGCTATCGTTCAGTACGGCTTCCCTATGGCGGCTGCAGCATTTGATGATGCTAATGTAAAATTAAGTACACTTACTGATTTTCAGACTATAGTAAGACAGGGAATACAGATAGGTACACTTACACCGGATCAGACCGACACACTGAATGAGTGGAGTAGTGACCCTAGAAATTGGTACCAAAATTTATAAAAAGTAGATATGAAACAAAAGAAAGATTCGATTGAATTTCTTTTTAAATATATGAACGCAATCTCTCCTACCGGCTTTGAAAAGAATGGTCAGGAAATTTGGTCAGCTTATGTGGCCAATTATGTTGATGAGGTTGCGTCGGATGTGTATGGAACTGCTTACGGCATCATAAATCCCGGTTGTGATTTCAGTGTACTTATCGAGGCTCATGCGGATGAGATATCTTGGTTTGTCAATTACATCACCGATGATGGATTTATATATGTCATTCGTAATGGAGGCTCTGACCACCTCATTGCACCATCTATGCGTGTAAATATTCATACTGAACAGGGTTTGGTCAGAGGAGTGTTTGGTTGGCCGGCTATTCACACCCGCAGGGGTAAGCAGGAGGATCTGACACCTAAACTGGAGAATATATTTGTGGATGTAGGTGCCAAGAACAAGCAAGAGGTACTGGATATGGGAATCCACGTAGGCTGTGTGATCACCTTTGTCGATGATTTCGATATGCTCAACAACCAATATTATTACGGCAGAGCGCTGGATAACCGAATAGGGGGATATTGTATCGCAGAGGTAGCACGACGACTTAGTGAGAAAAAGATCAGATTGCCCTTTACTCTCTATGTAGTGAATTCTGTACAGGAAGAGATCGGATTAAGAGGAGCTGAAATGATCGCTCATACACTTCGTCCTAATGTGGCCATCATCACAGATGTCACCCACGATACCCATACGCCGATGCTCAATAAGATCCAGCAAGGTGACATCAGCTGTGGTGGCGGACCAGTTCTTTATTATGCTCCACCTGTGCATAATAAGCTACTGAAATTGCTGCGTAACACTGCCAAGAAATCAAAAATAGATATTCAGCTGGGTGCATCTTCTCGGGTCACCGGCACAGATACAGATGCATTTGCATATGCTAACGGGGGTATTCCAAGTGCTCTAATTTCATTGCCTTTGCGCTACATGCATACCACTGTGGAAATGGTGCACAAATCGGATATTGAGAACACCATTCAGCTAATGACAGATTTTCTGAAGACGTTTTCTTCAGATTTTAATTTCAAATATTATTAATATTGAGTGACATTCTTTAGGTATTAATTGAACTTTTAGTTGGAAAAGGATTTAAAAAATAATACAGTATTTAGTTTTATGATCAGATATAATATCTGGATTTCACTGATAGCTGTCTCTAATGTTGCCTATTTTCAACTGCTCTACTACGAGCGCTTATATTCTATATATTTGGCACTGGTAGGCACTTGCACTCTGTTTGTGTATAATTTCCATCGTTACCTAAAGCGTTTTGATTTTACTGCCAAGAAGATCCCCATCAAAGGACGCCTCATTTATTGGCTTCTGGGAATTGGTATTTTAGTCTTATTTGTCTTATTGCTATTGGATACAAGCTATACTGAATTACGCTTTTATTTCCCAGTGGCTATCTTGCTCTTTTGTATCGCTGTAGCCTTGACCTTTGCGTATTTGGTTCCTATTCATTTGAAATTTCCATTGATTAGTTCAGGTTGGAATAAACCCCTCAGTCTGGCGGGGATATGGTTTCTTATTGTAGCGATTATTCCGGGTTTACATTGGGATAAATTGTGGGAGTTCAGATATCTGTTAGGACATTTTTTATTGGTATTGACCGGTATTTGTATCGTATTTGACATCAAGGATATGGAAGCCGACAAAGCCAAAAATATTACGACTATCGCAAATAGATTCGGGAGTCATAGAACGAAGCAAATAGGCATATTTCTGGTTTTCTTATCGCTGGTACTGCTTGTTGTATCCTGGCAGAATATTCTTTTCTATTTTCTGCTAGGTGCTATTTCACTGGGAAGCATATTATCTATCTCTCTCATCCGCAAGCAAACACCTGATACTTATTACTATCTAATCATGGATGGATTGCTGGGTTTATTTTTGTTAGCTTATTTGGCAGGTTGATCCTTCCAATTCCACCATTTTAATTTCTCTGTTTCGTGATCTGAGTCAGGTGTAGATGCATAATATACAGCGCAGCGAAACACATAGAGCAGGCACCGGTCCTGTACACAACCTGCATATGCATTGGAAAGATCGTACAGCTCGCTGGGATCTTTGTCGATGAGATCTTTAATGTCCTTAATACCGATATTTACCAAATCTTGTGATATAGAAAGCCCGACACCAGGGATCTGCCTCAAAGATTTATTTACTTGACTTTGCTTCATAGAGTCGGAAGAAGATTTTTATATATTCAGAGGAATGTATTGCTGACTGGCTTTGATTATTTTTTCAAGTCGGAATCAGTGCTGCTTTGGACGGAATGGTTGTAAATTTCTTGCACTTTAGATTGAATATCACTGATTTTTTCTTCCCACATATACTCATAAGTTGCTTTTACATCATTGAAGCCTATGTGCGCATAATATTGCCACAATTCCTGTATTTCGCTCTTCAATATTAAATAGGGTGGATAAGCACGGTTGTCAGAGATTGCCAGAAGTGTATCTGCAGTTTCTATTTTTTCCAGTCTTTTATATACTACACCTTCTGTATGAGACACTACTATGTATGTTCTACCATATTTTATTTCATTCGGTTGCTCTAGATATCTGCATATGACTATCGAGCCTGACTCAAGAGGCAGCATTGATTCCCCCCTTATTTCAAAGGCCCGATAATTCCCCTCAGGTGCCCGGGGAAACTGGATTTTTGGCAATTCGCTGATGTACTCCGGATCGCTGAAGCCGGCCAGATAGCCGGCCTCAGCTTTCGTCTCAACTAACTCTATATTCTTTTTACCCGATGCGTCCACTGTCATTGCCAATACCCGGATATCTTTATTGCGCAATATCTCTAGGTCTTGATGAACTAGATTCTCTTTTAATAGGGCGTCAACCGATATATTGTATTTTTCGGCTAGCCTGACCAGCAGATTGATGTTAGGCTCTGTATTTCCCTTCTCGTACTCACTATACGTCGTGCGGGGGATACCCAAAGTCTGAGCTACGGTCAATTGTGATTCACCGGCTCGCTTACGTAGATATTTCAGATTGTTGGCTAACATTACTCTCTAATCTTTACTCCTGCAAAAATAGATATATATTTTATAATGACAATAAAATAGTCATAAATATGACGAATAAGACGTAATTTTGCCCATATGTATGATCGCGCAATCTTGCACCTTGACTTGGACTCCTTCTTCGTATCGGTGGAGTATCTGCGCAATGACTCATTGCGGGGTAAGCCCCTCATCATCGGAGGCGAGAGCAATAGGGGCGTGGTCTCTACCTGTAGTTATGAGGCACGCAAGTATGGCGTGCATTCGGCTATGCCCATGAAGTTGGCCCGCCGGTTGTGTCCTGATGCCATTATCATGCGTGGAGATATGGAAGAATATACGCGCTATAGCAGATTGGTTACGGACGTCATCGCCGAGGCTTCACCATTGTTTGAAAAATCTTCTATTGATGAGTTCTATGTGGATCTTACCGGCATGGACCGTCATTTCGGATGTTACCACTGGTCTGCGGAGTTACGTGATCGTATCCTGCAGGAGACCGGATTGCCCATCTCTATCGGCCTGTCGGTCAATAAACTGGTGTCTAAGATAGGGGCCGGCGAAGTGAAGCCCAATGGAAAGATGCAGGTTCCACCCGGTGAAGAAAGGAGCTACCTGGCACCGCTCTCTACTCAGAAAATGCCGGGTATCGGCAAGGAAACATACAAAAAGCTGAGTTTCATGGGGGTGCGCACGATCAAGTTGCTCAGCGAGATCCCCGTCGTATTGCTCGAACGTGAGTTTGGCAAGTGGGGCTATACACTCTGGCAACATGCTAATGCAGTGGATCCCAGTCCGGTACAACCCTACACCGAGCAGAAATCCATTTCATCCGAGACTACCCTGAGCGAGGATACTATGGATCTCGGCCTCATCCGGGCCATGCTCTCAGCGATGACTGACAAACTGGCTTTTGAATTGCGCAACTCAGGCCGCATCACCTCTTGCATCACGGTCAAGATCAGATATGCTGATTTTAATACCTTCACTAAGCAAAAGCATATCGCTTATACTGCCTCCGATCGAACCCTTCAGGCTACAGTGCACGACCTCTTTGGCCGGCTCTATGAGCGTAGACAGCTCATCCGCCTCATAGGTGTACGCTTTAGCGGACTGGTGTATGGTAATTACCAGATTGATCTCTTCGAAGACACGATCCATGATGTCAGTCTGATGAACCAGATGGATCATATCCGCCACCGCTGGGGGGCAGGTGCTATCATGCGAGCCAGTGGTCTGCGCTGACATCAGCCGGCTTAGTCCATCTTGACTATGCGGGATACAGACAGACGATCCCCTTGAGTAAGCCTGAAATAATAGACACCCGCAGCTAATTCCGTTTGGATCTTTCTTTTACAAATACTTTGACCCGGAATGAAACTCATCTGATGTACTGAGCGGCCGGTCGCGTCCATTATATCTACTACTACCGGCTGCGCAGGATCAGCACCGGTTAGTTGGACATAAAAATCAGCAGTAATAGGATTGGGATATATCACAGCTTCCCATGAAGCGGGATATAAGATACGCTCTACGCGACTATAATATACCCGACCATCTGTTTCAGTGGCCTTGAGGCGGTAATAGAATGTACCGGTATTGGCCCCATCCTCATCTCTCAGTAAAATTGCTCTCGTGGTTACGTGATTAGAGGATTGGACTATTCGTATAGTGGAGAAGTCCACAGTGGCAGACTTTTCAACACTGATGTTTTGAATATCTTGGGTGGAGGCCAATTGATAGGTAATCAGGCCTGTATGACCGGACTCATATCTGGCTCTGAAGGAAGTAAGAGATAATGGAAGTGGAAAATTATTATTTGATCCACCCGGGTTTAAATAGAATTCAGAGAAGCCGGCTACTTCAAATTCTACATAATACCCATTCATGTAGGGTATCATTTGTGTGTTCGCATAGTTGAAATAATGTAAGACCGGATCGACTTCGTTGCCATATACACCATCATCAGTAGCGGAGGAGACCTGAGTCACACCGAGTTCAAAAGCGTCCAGCGGCTTATCGTAAGCACCCACAGCCTGACGACAACTATCTGATTCCAGATCAGTAAAATACAATCTTACTGCTACTGTTCCCGAGCCGACGGGATTAACCGGTACAATAGTAAAGTTTCGATCCAGATAAAATTGACGTATATCGTGACGAGTAG
>Ga0154020_10006222_pt1 | contig 14001 bp, 11 predicted proteins | sample Klosneuvirus_201_FD_109709 | JGI IMG/M metagenome (GOLD analysis project Ga0154020, IMG submission 109709) | Active sludge microbial communities from wastewater, Klosterneuburg, Austria - Klosneuvirus_20160825_MG | ecosystem: Engineered > WWTP > Aerobic digester > Activated sludge | place...
ATGGTCTATGCCACTAAGAGATTGGAAACCGGCACTAAACAGGTTTACTATTCAATTTAATGAAAGAATGCCCCGGCATTATTAATCGAACCGCCTTTTACACAAAATATAGGACACCCCCCGGTGGATAGACTCAATCATCGACCACGCAAAGTACTTGGATTCAGAACCCCGTTTGAGATTTTCTTCGGAAAGACGGTGCGTTACACCAAATCACCATTAGGTGTTGCACTTCAAAATTGAATCCGCCTGTTCATTTACAGTATTCTCCTGAATACTGTAAACAACGCTAGGAATTCTTACACATCAGAACATCTCGAATTATTTGGTTATTTATTTCTCTCTGACAAAAGCACGGTCATTTCATCCTGCTCAATGCTTTGCAATGGAAATAGCACTTTCAGCGCCTGGATCAATCCCGTTCGATCAGCTGCATTAAATTCGCCGCTGACTTTCAAAGCTTTTAATTGCGATTCACCCAACCTGACCGGGCGTAAGTGATAACGATTAATCTGATGAATGACTTCATCCAGTGGTGTATCACGGAAGATCAATCTGTTTTTACGCCAGGCGACGGTCGATTCGGCATCTACAGCCGAGATGTCAGACAAGTCATGTGACGAGTAAGTGAGTTGCTGTCCGCCATGCAGCATTTTCATAGCGCTTGCCGGGTTATTCAGTTTCACTTCGACTGCGCCTTCCAGTACAGCGACGGTGGTCCTATCCCCACGCCGTACGACATTAAACTCGGTGCCGATATCTCGTAAGGTCCCATTACCTGAATGAACGACAAAGGAACGGAAGGGCTCATTTCTTACTTTGAATGAAGCCTCTCCTTGCTCTATTATTATTTTACGCGTTAGACCAAGTAACTCCATCCGCAGCACCGTATCTGTATTCACATCAATGATGGTTCCATTCTGCAGGACGATCTGGTGCTGTTCGCCAATTGACGTTGTGATTAATTCTTCATATTGCGTAAGCCAATGCAAAGAACCCGATACCATCATCAACAAAATGGCCCAGGCAATCGTTAATCGAGATTTCTTGCGAGATGATCGTGACGGCTTGTGATCTAATTGATCAAGACTTTGCCAGAGCCGGACATATTGCTGATACTCATTACGATGTGCCTCGTCTTCTGCCAACCAAGCTTCGAAGGCTTTCAGGTCTGCATCACTGCAATCGCCTTGTTGCATACACAAAAACCAGGCGGCCGCTTGCTCGGTCAATGGATTTTGATCAAAAGACTGCTTTATTTGTTTGTGCTGGGGTTGTTCCATTACACAAGAATCTGGCGTAGCTGGACGAGTGCGCGAATCAATAATTTTTCCACAGCATTGCGGGTGATGCCGAGCTTCCCAGCAATTTCAACGTGACTATAACCATCGAATTTATGCAAAATGAATGCGCGATGACACTGTGGCGGCAATCCTTCAATGGCAATACAAAGTTTTTCCAGAAACTGTCTTGCACATACCACTCTGGCAGGATTGGTTAGATCAGTCGCAGGTTGTTCATCATACGAAAGATCATCGATGCATACTTTTTCCGGATCCTTCACATAAGTACGATGGTGATCTATTGCTAGATTACCTGCAATGCGATACAACATGGCGCGCGTATTTTGTATCGTTTCACCGGGATAACTCATGAAACGAATAAAAGTTTCCTGCGTCAGTTCGGCCGCTATCTCGCGGCAGCCCACGCGCCTCCGTAAGAAGGCGCGTAATTCACCGACATGGCGCAGGTAAATGCTGGCGAGGAAGATATTGGAGTGCATGATATTGACCGGAACAAAGCTTTTTGCGTAATGCCGACGAATTATGCACGCCAGGATGATATTGAGGAATGCGGCAAAATGCCGCAGAGATCTGCTGAGGAAAGGTTTAGGTTCTGCCTAGATCACTTTTTTTGAGCCGGATATTTGATCTGCACACTTTAGTTTCCACATGTAATCTCTATGGTTATTGGTTTTAAGTAGATTAACCAAGGCTAAAAGTTGCATGCAATTTTTCAGATATGTTGTTTGTTGTAAATTTTTTCAGATCGTTTTTTCTGCAACCAACGGATTATTCCCGTCATGTACAGCAGGAGTGGTACTAGTCCCGCGAGTACAATGAGAATACGTCCGGGGAGTCCGAATGCTTCGCCGTTATGCAAAGGATAAAGCCACCGCAAAACAGCATCTCCAGTAGAGTCGTTTAATGGGTCGCGTTCGTGAATTATCTTGCCGCTATATTGATCCAGCCACAACGTTCGGCTCGGGCGAGTTCGATTAATTTCTTGCGGTGATCTTTTGACGATGCGATAGAAGCCTTGCGCTCCTTGCGGAAAAAAAATCCATTTATAAGCGCCGTCAGGGAAGCGGTTATCGGTTATGGCCGTGACCTGTACCAGACTGATCGGTAACTGATGATCTGCTTCCGTTGAAAGCAATGTTTCTGGCTCGGGCGTTAATTTTGAAAACAGATTAACAAGATCATCTACATAAGCGGGAAACACCATCCTGATGCCCGAACAAAGAATGACTAGCAACAAGATGGCAAAATAAACCCCGGCGCTTTTATGTAAATCAAAATTGAAACGTTCAACACTGGCATGACGTTTAATGGTTAATGCTTGCCAAAGCTTACCTGGTTTTGGCCACCAAAGGATCAAGCCGGTTGATACCGAAAATAGTAACGACAGGGCGACAATACCGGTAAATGTTTTACCTGCTTCGCCTAAAGCCAATGTGTAATGGAAGCGCACAAAAAAATTCATTAAAGTACCGCGCCATGGATTGCCCGTATCGAACATCAGCCGTTGCCCCAGAACCTCGGCATTGTAGGGATTGACAAGCACCTGATGCCATTCGCTTTGTTTCAACGCTTGCGCAGGCAAGCTATAGGTAATAATAACTGCTTCATCCGGGCGGTCTGGAAACACAAAAGCGTAGGGTTTACCTTGTTCCGGAATAACTGATTTTGCAGCAGAAGCTATCTCATCTAAAGGCCGGTAAGTTATTTGCGCATGGCCGCCCGATAATTTTTTTAGCGCCGTATTCAACATGGAGTCGATTTCCGGTCCAAACACCGACAGGCTGCCTGCCAAGCCAATCAACACAAATACTGCGCCTGCGGACAGTCCGAGATAAAGGTGCAGTTTTAGCCAAAGCTTGCGACGGGTTTTGATATCGCGCAAGGAGTTGCCTATAACTTTCACTTTCGGAGACATTGTACGCAGGCTGTTTACAAGCGGAAGCATTAAAACTGCACCATAACCGAACCTAAAAAGGTGCGCGGAGCGCCAGGCAGAGTTTGGTGAATGAACGAAGCGAATCCGTTACTGGAAGCAATGTATTCCTTATTCAGCAAGTTCTGAATATTAAATTGAGCAGTTACAGTGGATGGGCCGATTTTACGTTGATATTTCAGCATCATATCCACACGCGCATAACCGGGCATATAAAAGCTGTTATCGATATTGCCAGCACGTTTGCTAGCCACAAAAACGCCTGCACCGGCGCTAAAGCCTCGCACCCCAACTCCTGAAAAATCATAGGTTGTCCAAACGCTACCGGAGTTTCTCGGTACGTTGGCAAATCGATGGCCTGTGTTACCGGCTCCGCTGGAGCCAATCACGGTGTCTAGCGGAGCGGAATCCTTGAGCACCTCGGTATGGATATATGCGTAAGTCGCTATAATATTCCAGTAATCGGTCAGTTGCCCGCGCAGATCCAATTCGATGCCACGGCTGCGCTGTTCTCCAGTAATGGCTACTTTGTTTACAAAGGGCGCAGGCAAAGGCGTTTGTACATTGGTTTTGGTCAAGTCAAAAAATGCCAGATTGACAAATAGCTTGCCATCCATCCATTCGCCTTTCAAACCGGCTTCATATTCCCTGGATTTTTCCGGATCGGGCAAAACGCCCGAGACAGTGGTGCCTCGATTGACGGCATTAAAGGTATGGGCATAATTGGCATAGATACCCAACCAGGACAATGGACGATACAACAATGCTACCCTGGGACTGAATTCGTTTACCTGCTTACTGGGATTATCGGACACTCCAAATCCGGCGTGATCGAAACGGCTGCCAAGCAACAATTGCCATTTATCCCACAGTGAGATCTGATCTTGCACGTAGACGCCCACCCATTCATTTCTGGTCTTGTTGACAGCGCCAAGCGGATCGTTCAGAAAACCGGTAAAACCGTACACCGGATTGAACACATTGATTGTTGGGACACCGTCTGCACCGCTTCTGAAAGGACTGAATCTATTGGCATTAGTGCTATGGTAATAATCTGTACCCAATAATAAGGCATGTTTCAGAGGACCTGTGGCAAAGTGTCCGGTTAAATCAACTGTGCCGAATTTGCTTTCAAAGTGATCAGCTGTTCTTAAAAAACCTCTATCCAAATCGCCGATAAGATTGGTATTACCGTTGGATGAGGTCTGTGCTGTTGTGATGTTGCTGTTAATGATGGAGAACCGGCCGCGAAGCTTCCAGTTTTCGTTGATACGGTGCGTCAAGGTCGCATCCCCCTCATAAAATTCTGAATTATTGAAATCTGTTGGCTCATTTCCCCGAAAACTACGGGAAATTTTTCCTGGGATGGCTCCTGAGCGCTGAAGATCATAAGGAATACCGGAATCGGTAGTGGATTTGCGGTTCTGATACATAAAATCCAAGTCGAGCTGGGTGTTTTGAGTAATATGCCAGGTCAGCGATGGCGCGATAAAATCCCGCTTATCGTAGACAAAATTCCGAAAGGAATTGCTGTCCAGATGCTCATAATTCACCCGGTATAATAAAGTACCGTCTTTATTAAGCGCACCGGTTACATCCAGCAAAGTGCGATAAGTGCCGAAGGAACCGAATTGTTGCTGCAAGGAGTAGTATGATTCCCGCTGTGGACGTTTAGTGACGACATTGACCAAACCGCCCGGTTGAGTGCGTCCAAACAACATCCCGGCAGGTCCTTTCAATACTTCTATGCGCTGCGCATTAGCCAGTGAAATAGCATTATTATTCGGTGTTAAAATACCATCCCGGAAAATTGAATCGTTCTCAAACCCTCTGATTTGAAATGTTTCGTTAGCATTGACCCCAAAGTTAAAACCTTGGGAAACGCCGCTGACATTTTGCAGCACACTCCCAAGATTTATCGCCTGTTGATCGTTCATAATCGCTTTCGATACGGTTTGAACTGTCACGGGGGTATTGAAGACCGATGCGTCAGTTTTAGTCGCGGTGGTGGCGTTGGGATGCGTATAACTCGTGTTGTAAGGGGAATTGCTTCCCATGGGACTGGTCACGGTGATTTCCGGCAAATGCTGCGGATCGGTTTTTTTCTGGTTGATAACGATCATACTGTTATCAACCAGTTCGTAACTCAGCCTGTTCTTATTCAACACCTGATCAAGCGCTTGTACCAAGGTAAAACTACCTTTGAGCGGTGCCGCTTGCAGATTGCGCACCACTTCATCCGCATAAATCAGCTTAGTACCGGAAGTGCTTGCTAAGCTGTTCAAAGTAGCCGCAAGCGGTTGAGCGGGAAGATCGAAGAAATAAGTTCTACTAGCGCTGGCACTATTGGCCAGTAATAAAAAAAATAACAGCAACGACAGCCGGATTAGTACAGTCATAGAGTATCCCTAGTTAACAATAAATGAGGGCATTTAATTTTTTGTTCGCCCTTAATTCTGTAAGACGGGATTGAGATGACTAACTGGTCACTTTTCGTAAATTTTTCTATGACAATACTGCGGCGTGGTTGAACGCGGTGGTTTAATGCTTACTTTCTTGCCCAATCAAGCAGAAATACCTGTTCCTGTGGCAAGTGTTCGACTTTAACCGGCAGGATTTTTTCAACACTGGCCAGGAAAAGATCCAGGTCGCTCGAATCAAACGTACCACTCAAAGTTTCGCGTGCTACGATAGGATCCGCAAAAAGGAAACGGACTGAATGATAACGTTCAAGTTCTGCCACTACCTCTCTCAGGGGAGATTGCCGGAATACCAACCGGCCATGTCTCCAGGCTTCTATTTGCTCAGCATCAACCGGTTGAGAATGAGAAAGACCGCTACCCGGTTGATAATTCCGCTGGTAACCTTCATTCATACGTTCACCGTTAATTTCGACAGCACCTTGCAGCACTGCTACTGAAACAGCATCGTTATGCAATCGCACATTGAATCGTGTACCGATATCATGAATCGTCAAGTTACCGGCTTTTACGTTGAAAGAACGCAGCCATTCATGATGAACATCGAAGATCGCTTCGCCGGCATCCAGTATGATTTGGCGCTGCAATAAAGAAATCCTTACCTGGAGACGCGTCGCAGTATTTAGATCAATGGAACTTCCATCGATCAATGTAACCGTCTGTTGCTCTCCTGTCCGGGTTACGTAGGTGACCGTCTCAGCGTTATATTCCATCCATCCGATACTGATCAGAGCAGATGCAACCAGAGTGAGAGCAGCCAGACCTAGTGCGCGCGCCGGGCTGCGTTTAGGGCGAGTCCGGCGTGCCTCTTTCAGACTTGGAATGCTCGTTTTTTCCTTTAGTTGATTCAATTCAGACCATAAGCGCTCAGCGTGCGCATAAGCCGCCTGATTGGCGGTATTTTTATAATACCAGCGGTTGAATTGCTGCCGGTTCTCATCGGTACAATTTTCTGATTGCAGCAAGAAAAACCATTCCAGCGCTTGCTTGAGTAGACGCTCGTCTTGGGGATCAGAAGTCATCGGGTAGTAAATGAGCGGAAAAGCTGCGAACGATTATGGGAATGGGTAACTGATGTAACGATTAATGTGTAGCATGGATTGTACCAAACGCCGCTGCACAGTTTTCTCTGAGATTGCCAACCTAGCTGCAATTTCATTATAGCTGAGCTCATCGAGCTTGCGCAGCAGAAAAACATCACGGCAAGGCGCCGTCATAGAGAAAATGACATCGAGCAAAATTTCACATTGCTGACGAAGACAAGCCAGCTCATCGGGTGGGAGCGAAGGGCAAAGCAGCTCTTCGTCGAGCGGTAGAAGTTCGGTTTTGCTGAATGGACTGCGCTGGTAATCAATTGCCAGGTTACGTCCGATCCGGAACAAATAGGCTTCAGGATGAGAAATATCCGCTTCATGACCGTGAACAAGTAATCGTATATAGGCCTCCTGTGCCAGATCAGCCGCCGTTTCACGGCAGCCTGTCAAGCGTGCGATACTGCTGATAAGACTTGACCGGTGTTTTTCATACAGATCAATCAGGAAAAAAGAATCAAATAAATACACGGAGAGAGGATGAAACTAAAAGGCGATAATTATTCAACAAACCGCCGAATTATCCAGTTAAAAAACTATGATTGGAATGTGGCATATTGTCGCATTCCAGCTGCAACTAAAAACGATAGAGCTGATTAACTGATGGGCTGCCTTTTAGGATTCCCAAGGGTTAATGAGCCTGTGTGCGTTGCTGGCCAAAGTACGTTTGCACATCAACCAGAATGGCATAACACACGGGTACCAGAATGAGTGTAGCGATCATGCCGAAACACAAGCTGGCGGTAAGAGACAAGGTGACGGGCACAAGAAATTTAGCCTGCTCACTGGTTTCAAATAACATGGGTGCAAAACCGGCTATGTTGGTCAATCCGACCAGAAAGATCGCACGAAAGCGCGATACGCACGCATCGATAATGAGTTTGGACGAGTCCGCTTCTGCAGCCCGGTTTCTTTGAATAAAGTGCAATAGGACAACACTGTCATTGACGACGATGCCGCTGGCAGCAATCATGCCGACCAGCGATTGAAAGGTAAAATCAAGTCCCAGGAACCAATGTGCCAATAATGCACCTAGCCAAGCAAGCGGTACAATCAACAGGAAAAACAATGGTTGCAGATAGGACCTGAAACCCACTGCCAGCAATGCATACATGACCGCCAGTGCAATCAGCGTATTGCGTTTGAGATCCGCCATGATGTCGTCTGCTTCCTCCGCGGCCTCGCCACGCGAAATTTCGAGTCCGGAGTACTGTTGCTCAAGTGCCGGAAACAATTGGGTGATCAGATCCTGCTCGATGGCGTGCGCGCTGAGCGGCGGAGATTCAACTAATTGAACGTGCAAAGCAACTACACCCATTCGATCGGCGCGCATCAGAGCGCCAAAACCAGGATAAAAATCGATTTCCGCCACTGTGCTCAAGGGGGCCTTATTTCCATCCGGTAAAAGGATCGGCATGGCCAGGAGGTGTTCGATAGATTCCCGCTCGGCACGTGGGTGACGTACCTGAATTTTAATTTCTGAGCGGCCACGGATGAAACGTTGTGCTTCTTCGCCCAGATAGGCATGCCGGACTTGCTCGGCCAGATCCTTGAGACGCAGCCCCAGCCGTTCGCCATCCGGTTTGAGTTTAAGCCGCAACTCCGGTTTTCCGGGTTTGCGCGAATCGATCAGGTCAGCGATGCCAGGATAACTCAATATCCTCGATTTCACCGCATTGGCCGCGGCATTGAGCACATTCGGATCCTGTGCGCGCAGCTCGATTTCCAGATCGATCAATTCTTTTTCTGTCGGGGTATGAAAGTCGGGTTGAAAGTCGCCAAGGTCACCGATGTGCTGGTACCAGCTTTTGATGATATCGCGGATGTGAAAGCGCTTGCGCGCTTCAGTCGTGAATTCGACATAGATTTGCGGGTCGATTTCATCCAAAACAACGTCAATGCCTTCAATCAATTTCGGCATGGCCTGACTGGGTTCGGGATTGAGATCCTTTTCGACGTTATCCAGTGCGTCGAGAAACTGCTGAACACGTCTTTCAATTTCAGCATAAGGTGTTCCCAGCGGCGGCTTGAGATGCACATGAAACTCGGAATAGCTGACATCTTCCTGCAAGCGGATATCGATATACTTGCCCTCGATCATGGCTACCCCAACCATCAGCAACGCAGCGAAGGCAGTGATCGTGGTATAACGCCATTCGATCAGCCGGTACAATAAAGGCTGATAGTGAACAGAAACGAAGACTGCCAACTTGCCATTGATGGCAGCCCTAACGCGCGCAAGTTTGTTTTCAAGGTTCGAAGATGTGGAATCGGTAACAAGATGGGCAGGTAAAATCAACAGTGAATCCAGCAGCGAAAAGGCCAATGTGAGAATCATTACCGTGGCGACAGGCTTCATGAACTGAGTCGCCCAGCTGGGTTCGATAAAATAACCCGGCAGAAAAGCAATCAAGGTGATGGTTACCCCGAGCGTCACCGGAATGGCGACATCTTCCACGCCATGAATCACACCACGCAATCCTCGCATGCCTTGACTCTGCACATCGTGGATGCGTTCACTGACAATGATCGCATCGTCGACCAGCACACCCACTGCCAGAATGAAGCCAAACAGGGACAGCATATTGAGATTCGTGCCGAATGCCGGCAGCAGCCAGAATGCGCCAAAAAACGAGAAAACGACGCCAGCCGCAGTCCAGAACGCAACCTGCGGGCGTAAGAATAAAATCAATACCAGCACGACCAGACAAAAGCCGCTAATGCCTTCAAAAGCTAGCCGGTCGAGAAGTTCATCGAACGAACGCGCATTATCACGACGAGTAATGACTTCGATTCCTTCGGGCAATTCCGGTGACAGCTTTTCAACATATTTCTTGACTGCCTTTGCCACTTCGACCAGATCATGCCGGGGAATGACCCAGATACTTTCCGAAGGTATGCCATCACTGGTGTTATCAAAATGCTGATCGGCAAAGCCGTCGGTGACAGTTGCAATATCGCCCAGCCGCAATACACTACCGTCCGGGTGGGTGCGCAAAACCAAATCAAACAACCTGGCGTGATCGTAAGCAGTATATTTGGAACGAAGCTGAAATCCTCCCGATTGCGCTTTGAGTTCGCCACCGGGCAAATCGAGTGATCCCCTGCGTATCGCCTCGGCAATATCGGAAATGGTTAACTGGTGCTGCTTCAGGCGGACGGCCGGAACCTCAACGGCAATTTCATACGCCACTTTGTTCCATAATGTGGCGCGGCGCACGCCGTCCAACATGCCCAGTTCGTCACGGATCTGCTCCGCCAGTTGCCGCAAGACCAATTTATGTGCTTGTCCACGTACTACAACCGTAATGGCTGGTGTTTCCCAGCCGACATCATCGATGTCGATCCGCTCCACGGCCTTGGGTAAGTTTCGTAACGACTGAGTGCGGGCACGCACGCCATTGACAAACGTCTGTATGTCATAGCCCTGGACGATCTGCACTCGGATCTCACACTTGCCTTCAATGGCAGAAGTCTTGATCTGCTTGATTCCCCGCAAGTCATGAATGACTTCCTCGATCGGAATGCATACGCCTTCCTCGACTTCTGCCGGACCAGCGCCGGGATAAACGGCGGTCAATATCACCCATGGTGGGGAGAAACGTGGAAAGGCTTGTTTATCCATTTCCAGCAGGCTCATTATCCCGCCCAGAAACACAATGACCATGAGCAAGTTGGCTGCAACTGGGTTGGCGGCAAACCAGGCAAGCACTCCCGGAGATTGAGCAGAATTCATGATTTCTGGATCCGGTTATTGAGAATTTGAAGAGGAATTGTTTTGTGATTGTCCGGATCCGGAATCAGGTTCGACGATTTCATAGCGCAATCTGACTCCTTCGATGGGTGCCTGAATGGCATTGATTACGATCAGATCCCCTGCTGCAAGACCGTCGCTGACCAAGACATGATCGGTTTCGATCCGTAATAACCGGATAGACCGGATACGTAATCGCCCTTCCGCATCGATCACCACAACAGCGCGATTGGCATTGACGGCCTCACGCGGCAGTCTGAACAAGCCCATCTGTGCGCGGCCTTCGATTTCAGCTTGCACAAACAACCCGGGCAGAAAAGGTGGAGCTGAATCTTTCACCATGTTTGTGGTATCAATTTCCGCAACAGCGTGCAGCATGCCCGAGGCTTCATTCATCGCCCCTTCAAGCCGGGCGATACGCCCTTGCCATTGATACAAGGCACCGGAAAATTGTGCTGTCAAGGTAACTTTTGGGGCAATCGTTTTATGCTGATTGCCCTGCATATGCGTGTTGATGGGCCAGTCGATATATATCATTTGATCCGTGGTCAGCGGCAGGCGAACTTCGGCGACATCAATGGCATAGAGGCGGGCCAGTGCTGCACCAGGCTGTACGAATTGCCCCAATCCGGCCGACTTTTCGCGAATTTTCCCGGCAAAAGGCGCGCGCCATTCACAGCGGCTGCGCTGCAATCTCGCTTGCGCTACATCCGCTTCCGCTGCCTTCAATTTGGCGCGCGCTTCGGCCAATTGCGGTTCGCGTAACATCAGCGGCGTCGGCGGTTTTTCTTTGCCTAACACCTGCCATTCGTAACTGGCCTGATTGGCTTCTTCCTCCTCTCGCGCCAGGCGGTGTTTTGCCTCAGCCACCAGCGCCTGCGCCCGGACAATGGCATGATCATAATCGCGAGGATCAAGCGCCACCAGAACGTCTCCCGCCTTGAAAGCATTACCGGTCACGAACGCCGGATGCAGTTTGATGATCCGTCCTGCCACTTCGGATACCAGATCGATTTCGGTGCGTGGCGTGACGATACCTTGAGAACGTACATTCAGGGCAAGCGTTTGCGGAATGGCGCGCATGACCTGTATTGGAGGTGCTTCATTCGCAGGCGCGGGCGACCCCGTTTCGGAGCGGATGGCTACCAGTGCCCAAGCCATGACAGCACCGGACAGCAGAATGATGACAGGCAATGCGGCTTTCAGCTGCGCAGCGCGAACTTTCAAAAGCTTCCTCCCAGAGCGAGATAGAGATTAATACGATTATTCAACAGTTGCCGCTGAATAGTCAGATGTGCGCTTTGGGCGTTGAGCGTGCTGCGGTAACTATCCAGCAGGGTCAGAATCTGAATGTATCCATGGCGATAGGAATACAGCGCCAGCTCCCGGCTGGCACCAATTTGGTGTACCGCTTCCCTTAATGCGTTTTCCTGTTGATGCAGCCATTCTTCTGCGGCCAAGGTTTGTTCAACCTCACGAAAGGCATTCAACGCAACTTCCTGATAGCGGTTATAGGCTTCCTGCACGCGGGCTTGCGTAAGTTGAATCCCTCCGCGGATGCGGCCACCCGTGAACAGTGGCTGGATTGCTCCGGCAAACACATTCCAAGCAGCTGTGCGGGGATCTACCAGATCTGTCAACGCGACATCGCGCGTACCGCCTGCCGCTGTCAAGGTAATGCGTGGCAATAACAGTTTTTCGGCGCTTTCCAGCCGCGCATCGGCGGCGCGTAGACGCGTAAAAGCCGCGATCAGATCCGGGCGCCGGGTGAGCAAGTCAGCGGGAAGTCCGGCCGGAAGAACCGGCGGCGGATCGGGGAGGGCTTGCCAGGCCTGCAGTCCGGATGTTTCAGCAACCGCACCGGACAGTTCGGGCAACGAACCGTCCGGGTAACGCCCCAGCAATATCTCCAGTTGCCGGGTGATAAGCTGCATTTGGTTTTTCGCCTGAGCAAGCTGTGACCTGGCATTGGCCAGGTCGGTCGACACCAGCCGCACATCCAGTCCACGCGCTAAACCTCGTTCAAACCGGCCCTGAATCAAATTGGCAATGGTGCCGCGGTCAACCACCGACTGTTCGGCAACCTGGATTTGCAGCTTCGCTTCGAGCAATGCAAAATAACTTTGCGCGACCCGTGCTGCCAGCGATAGCCGGGCGGCCTGAAAATCGGCGCTGGCTGCATGCGCTTCTCGAACGGAAGCTTCCCGGAAAGCGCGGATGCGCCCCCAGACATCCACTTCCCAGCTCAGATTAAACATGGTTTCAAATACGTTAAATTGCGCTGAACCAAACCCCGCGCTCCGTACTTGGGCTTGCTGATATCCTGGTGCAAAGGAGAGTTGCGGCCAAAGACCGGCACTGTCGATACGCGCCTGAGCAATTGCTGCTTCTACCCGTGCGGCGGCGGACTTAAGATCGAAATTGTTCGTCTGTGCGCGATCCACCAACTGACTTAGCACAGGATCGTTGAATGAATCGACCCAGTTCTGCCTGGAAGGCTGGCTGGAATCGGAAGTATGGCTCCATACTTGCGGGATATGCACATCGAGATCACTTGCTTGGCGCTCCGGCGCCGTTTTGCAGCCGCCAAGAACCAGAAGGCACAACAGCGCCCCCCATTTTATATGGTTCAGCATTATTCGAACGCCGGGTCTGTTATGAATCCGATTTTTGTCAATCCGGCTTTTGCCGCCATACTCATGACATGCGCAACATGCTCATAGTGTGCCATTTTGTCGGCGCGGATATGCAATTCAGTGTGCGGAGAATTTTCTGCCGATTGCATGAAACGCGTCATGAGCAGCTCGGGCATCACGGTCTCACCATTCCAGAAAAATTCGCCGTTGGCTTGAATGGCGAATTCAATATGTTCCGGTTTGGCCGTGCTGGGTTCGGTGCTTGCTTTAGGTAACTCGATCTTCACGGAGTGCGTCAGCAGTGGTGCAGTGATGATGAAGATGATCAGCAGCACGAGCATGACATCAACGAGCGGCACCACATTGATTTCGGACAAGGCTTTCTGATCCTGATAGCTGTTTCCGCCACCGAAAGCCATTATCTTCCCCCTTCTAAAACGGAGGAGGTTCCAGCAGGATTTTTAGGCTGCGGATTTTGACTTTCCGCTGCGGCTATTCTGGTATCGTCACCGGTTTTGTTGCCAACCGTAACGATCGTATATAAATCGTGTGCAAACGCATCCAGTTTCGCCATCCAAAGGCGATTACGCCTGATGAAGGCGTTATAGGCCAATACCGACGGAATGGCCACAGCCAATCCCAAGGCGGTCATGATCAAGGCTTCTCCGACGGGTCCGGCTACTTTATCCAGCGTGCCTTGACCGGAAAGACCGATTTGAATGAGCGCATGATAAATTCCCCAGACCGTACCGAACAGTCCGATATAAGGTGCGGCGGATCCTGCTGTCGCAATCAGAGTAAGG
>Ga0154020_10006223_pt1 | contig 13999 bp, 13 predicted proteins | sample Klosneuvirus_201_FD_109709 | JGI IMG/M metagenome (GOLD analysis project Ga0154020, IMG submission 109709) | Active sludge microbial communities from wastewater, Klosterneuburg, Austria - Klosneuvirus_20160825_MG | ecosystem: Engineered > WWTP > Aerobic digester > Activated sludge | place...
CCGCTTTTGTCCCATTCGCGGGAACCATCGGTTTCAACTTCGTGCCGCCCGTGTGCGGAGTTTAGCGCCGCGAATGGACGAAGAATATTTCTTATCCCTCTTTCCCATTCAGTTACGAAAGCCCCTGCAACTTGGCACTCCACTTGCGTGTATGTAGGGCAACAAAGCATCTTCCATGAAATTCCAACCACTGTTCTCTTCTGCCCTTTTCGCGATCCTCGTCTCCAGTGCGTTTGCCGCGCACGCCCAGCCCCAAGCCGAACCGCTTGAGTTGCCCACCTACGTCGTGGATGCGCCCCGCATCCAGGTGGCCGACCAGTATATTCAGGCCAGCCTGAATGTGCTGCGTGCCGAGGCACGCACCCCGGCGGTCATCTCGCTGGACCTACCAGCCATTCATGCCCGCGTCAGCCACATGGCCCGGCCGATGACCGCCCTGCGCCTCGCGAAATCCTGAAATTTTAGTTGTTAGCTTGTTCTTTGCTAGTGTGTGTGTGTCAAAAACCCGCCCCGTGAGGGGCGGGTTTTTTGTCGCCACCCCCGTGCTCACACGAAGAATGTGCGAGTGATGGAGGATGACCCGAACCAGCCCGTCGCCCTGCCGATCACCGGGGAGCTTGATCTGCATGCCTTTCGCCCGTCCGAAGTCACCGACCTGCTCGACCACTATTTCGCCGAGTGCCGGCGACGCGGCATCCACCGCGTGCGGGTGGTGCATGGCAAGGGCACCGGCACCTTGCGCGCGATCGTGCAGGCGCATCTGCGCCGTTCGCCCGGCGTGGCGGGCTTCGCCCAAGGCGACGAGACCACCGGCGGCTGGGGCGCGACCATCGTTACACTCAAGCCGGCAGATTCCTGCTGATACACCGCGACTTTCCTGCGATGATGCGGGTTCTGACTCCACATACCCATGAACTCAATGCACGCAGTTGACTACAAGATCCACGGTGACGACATGCAGTTCGTCGAAGTCGAGCTCGACCCGCAGGAGGCCGTCGTGGCCGAGGCCGGTGGCATGATGTATATGGACGAGCACATCGCCATGGAGACGATTTTTGGCGACGGCTCCCACCAGAACCCGGGCTTTATGGGCGCATTGCTCGGCGCCGGCAAACGGCTGCTCACGGGCGAATCGCTTTTCATGACCGTGTTCATGAATCAAGGGGCCGGCAAAAAGAAGGTGGCTTTTGGCGCGCCCTACCCGGGCAAGATCATCCCGCTCCACCTCGCCGACCTCGGCGGCGAGCTGATTGTGCAAAAGGATTCTTTTTTGTGCGCCGCGAAGGGCGTCAGCATCGGCATCGCTTTTCAAAAACGGCTGGGGGCGGGTCTGTTTGGCGGCGAGGGATTCATCATGCAGCGCCTCACCGGCGACGGCTGGGCCTTCGTCCATGCCGGCGGCACCCTGCTGGAGCGCACGCTCGCCCCGGGCGAGGCACTGCGGGTGGACACGGGCTGCATCGTCGGTTTCCAATCGGGCGTGGACTACGACATCCAACTCGTCGGCGGCATCAAGACGGCCCTGTTCGGCGGCGAGGGCCTGTTCTTCGCCACGCTGCGCGGCCCCGGCAAGATTTGGCTGCAGTCCCTCCCCTTCTCCCGTCTCGCCGGCCGCATTGTGGCTGCGGCGCCCCAGACCGGTCGCGGCGGCCGCGAGGAAGGGTCACTCCTCGGCGGACTCGGTCGTGTGCTTGACGGCGACAACCGTTAAACCGCCCATCTGGCCGGTCGCCCGCCCGTCACAACGCCATTGAGCTTTCCCCAGCCAAGCCCCAAGGTGGATCCATGAGCACCAAATTCGTCTACGCACTCACCCTGACTATCTGCGGCGCGCTCCTGAGCCTGCTGCTGTATTTCACGGGCTTCCAAACGGAGAAACTGGCCACGGGCCAGTATTTCCAGTGGCTCGGCTTTGTCCTGATGTTCGCCATCCTCTGGCTCGGCATCAAGGCCGTGCGCGACGAGGCCCCCGAGAAGGGCATGAGCTACGGCCGGGGCGTGGGCACCGGCACCCTGATCTCCCTCTACTCCGGCCTGATGAGCTCGGTCTATTCCTTCATCCACTTCAAGTTCGTGAACACGCAATTCGCCGACTACCAGCTCGCGCTGATCCGCCCGAAGTGGGAAGCCGCCGGCATGGGCGAGGCCCAGATGGATCAGGCGGAGAAGGTCACCCGCACCATGATGGGCCCCGTGGCCCAGGCGATCATGACGCCCATCCTCGTGGTCATTTTCGGCCTCATTCTGTCGCTCATCATCGCCGCCATACTGAAGCGGCCGGCGCCCGACCAGATCAAAGCCGCCTGACGCAAACGGGGCGACGCTCGCGCGCCACCCCGGAGTCTTGCCCACCCAACGGCGCGGCTCGGGGCCGCGCCTTGATTGGTCACAGGGAGCGCATCCCGGGCCGAACCACGCGGCGCATTTCCTCCCTGAGCTTGGTCCGGGTCGGCTCCGTCGGCAGCGGCATCATCTCCTGCTCGAATTTCTCCCCCGTCTCGAAACTGATGCTGTCCTTGTCCAGCTTCTCCAGCTGTTTGACCACCTCCGGCGGCAACTTCTTGCGCTCTTCCTCCGTGTTGATCGGCCCCTGGAAAGTCACCTTGCCGGAGGCGTCCTTCACTGTGAGCTCGCGCTTGCCGTCATCGGCCTTGATGTCGATGGAGCCACTGTCGTCGGAGTAGGAAATATTGCTGTTCGGCAGGTCAAGAATGGTGGAGCCCTTGCCCGCGCGCCGGATGATGCGAACCCCAGGGGTGGCCATGAAATTGCGATGCTCACGGCCGATCATGCGCAGGACATCCTTGGCGGCGTCATCGCCCATGCCGGGCATCTGGCGCAGGCGCGCGAGGCCTTCCGGCATGGCCCCCATGCTCCAGTTCATTCCGCCCGGGCCGCCCGGGAAGGAAAATGCCGCCGCCAGCTTGGGCACCTCCTGCGTGCCGAGCTTCGCCTTGACGGTGATTTCCTTGCCGCCGCGCATAAGCGCCAGCTTGACCTCGTCGCCTTCTTTCTTGCCGCGCACAAGCACGCCGAGCTGTTGCTGGTTCACGAGGATCTGGTCGTCCAGCCGCGTCAGCACATCATCCTCCTTCAGGAGATCGGCTGCCGGACTTTTTCCCGCGACACGGACAATCACCAGGCCGGTGTCGCGCGCGAGCCCGAGCTGGGCGGCCAGGGTGCGGCTGACCGGTGCCGTCTCCACACCGAGGTAGGTGACCTTCTCCTTCTCCATCGGCTCGCCCTGCTTGCGGATCACGATGCCATGGTTGGCGCCTTCCTGGTCGAGGCGGCGGATGGTGACTTCTTTTTCGGCCCAAGCGGCAGGTGAGAGGACGGCCAAGACCAGGGCCGGAAGCAGGTAGCGGTTGGTGGATTTCATGGGGGATGTGGGTTGAGGTTTCATGCGGAAGTATCAATTCGGGATGTAGCTGGCGGGCACGACACGGATCTCGTCGCGCGGCACGGTCCACTTGATTGAAGCGTTGGTGCGCGGATTTTTCCAAGTGTAGGTGTCTACATAGCGGGCGCGGACTCGGCGGGCCTCGGCCTCTCCTACCCGCTGCACCGCGCCTTCGTCCTTTAGATCGTAAAGGACGTTGCTCGCAGCCACCGGCTCATAGGCCGGCACCTGGACGGGAGTCTCCGGCACAGGAGCGGCGGCAAGAGCGGCAGGAACGACTGCGGGAGCGGGGCGGCGCACACTGACAATCCCCACCGTGGCCACCATCGCCAACGCGGCCGCCACACCCGCTGTGCGCCAACCCAGCCATTTCCACGAGCCGAGGTTGGTCGCGGTGGTATTGCGCGGGCGGGCCGGGTCCGGCAGCTCGGCGGCCAAGTCGCGATTGATCTGATCCAACCAGCGCGCCGGGGCGCGGCGTGGCTGCAGCGTCTTCAGTTCGTTTTCGAGTTTCTGGAGCGATTCATCCATGGCAGGAGGGTTTTAATTCCTTGCGGAGCGCAGCTAGCGCGTAGCGGTAACGCGAGGCGGCGGTGTTGGGCGGGATTTCGAGCGTCGCGCCGATTTGCTCAAACGTGAGCTCGTTCCAAATCTTGAGCACGAGCACCTCCCGCTGGCTGGCGGGCAGGCGCTGCAAGGCGGACTCGATTTCTTGGCGGCGGTCGGCGTCTTCGCCGGGCTGGGGCTCGAAAGCGCCCTCCCGCCCGTCGAGGCCACCGTCGGATTTTTCCTCGCGGGCCGTCCGGCGCGCGTGGCGGCGGGCGTGATCCAGCGCGGCCCGGCGGATGGACGTGATAAGCAGCGCCTGCGGATCGCCCGGCAGGTGCCGCTGGTGGCGCCAGTAGCGCACAAAGGCTTCCTGCACCACATCCTCGGCATCGGCGAGCGAGCGGGTCCACTGGCGGGCGCACAGCAGCAGCTTGGGGCCGTGGGCTTCGAGCCAGTGTTTCCAGGTGCCGTGTTCATGCGTCGCCTCCATGCTATCCGTCGGGGGTTGTTTGCAAAAGAGCGTCACGGACCGGTGGGTTTGTCTAGTCGGCACCTGACCGACTCCGGATCCAGACATTAAAAGAGGCCGGGGGTTCTCCCCGGCCTCTGTTACACACTAACACTGACTTAAAATTGATGGCTTAGCGCGAAGCGTAGCCCTTCGGTCCCTGACGATAATCCACCACGGCGAGGGCGAGCAGGATGCCCACGGTGAGGTAGCTGACGGCGACGGCGATGTTCGTGGCGGCGATAATGGCGATTCCGCTGGCCGCGAGGGCGGCGAGGGTGATCTGGAGCGTGGTGTTCTTCATAAACTTGGTGGGTTGGCTGGTTTGGTCTGGGCACCGTTCTTGGTGCTGGACGGAGTATACGACACAGCTTGCAATAGTCATAATACTTCGTTTCTATGATTTCCATCGTTTTTACCTATGGAGATATATCAACTACGTTACTTCTTGGCAGTCGCTGAGACAGGAAATTTTACCAAAGCCGCCCAGCGTGCTTTCATCTCCCAACCATCACTCAGCCAGCAAATCCTCAACCTTGAGGCTGAGTTCGGACAACCGCTCTTTCATCGGCTTGGCCGCAAGGCTGTGCTGACCGACGCGGGCAAAACCCTCCTGGAGGGGGCCCGCCGGATCATCGGCGAGGCCGACCAGACTCTGCAGGAGATAAAGGATATCACCGCGCACGGCCCCCGGGTCACCGTCGGCGCCATCCCGACCGTTGCCCCCTTTATCTTCCCCGCTGTCATGGCCCATTGCCGGGCGAATGACATCCGGCTGGATATCCACACGCAGGAAGATTTTCGGCGCCCGCTCGCCGAGGCGGTCGCCGAAGGCCACTTGGACTGGGCCTTGATTTCCCTCCCCTTCAACGAACCCCAGCTCATCAGCGAAAAACTCTACAGCGAGCCGCTTTGGCTGGCGGTGGCGGCCCATCACCCCCTCGCCCAGGCCAAGGAACTGACCTTTGCCTCCCTGCGCGATGAACACTTCATCCTGCTGGGCGAAGCCTCCAGCCTGGCCCTGCAAATCCAGCGCTTCTGCGGCGACCACGACTTCGTGCCGCAAATCAGCCATCGCTGCAGCCAGTTGTCCACGGCCAAGTCGCTCACCTCCCTCGGGCTCGGAGTCACCGTCCTGCCCAAGAGCGCCCGCAGTGCCACCGATCCGGCGGGGCTCGTGTTCCGCAAATTCACCGGCCCGATCCAACCCTCGCGGGACATCGCGTTGGTGCGGCACCGGCGCCGGCACCTCGGCAAGGGCGCGTTGCTGTTTGCCGAACTCGCCCGGACCGTCGTCGGCCCCGTGCGGGTGGCCGACACCGCCACGCCGTTCGCCTCGCCGCGCCCTCCCGCCGCTGCGACTTGAGTTGCACCCAGCCTGGTTTGGCGAAATCCTGACCGCTTATCATGCCCGTCTCCGTCCAGCACCACGCCCTGAGCAAGGGTCGCGAGCTCACCACGCTGCTCGTGCTCTGCGCCGTGCAGTTCACGCACATCCTGGACTTCATGATCATGATGCCGCTCGGCGCGCAGTTGATGCGGGTATTCGCCATCTCCCCGGCCGAGTTTACACGCCTCGTCGCCGCCTATGGATTGGCGGCCGCGATCAGCGGCTTCACCGGTGGATTTTTCCTGGATCGCTTCGACCGCAAGCGCTCCCTCCTCGTGCTGTATGCCGGTTTCGGTCTGGCCACGCTCGCCTGCGGTCTCGCCCCCACCCATCACACCTTGCTCGCGGCCCGGCTCGCCGCCGGGGCCTTCGGCGGCTTAGCGGGGTCTCTGGTCACGGCGATGGTGGGTGACATCATCCCGCCCGCCCGGCGCGGCCGGGCCATGAGCTACGTGATGACGGCCTTCCCACTGGCCTCTGTGTTGGGTGTGCCGGCGGGCCTCATGCTCGCCGGCCGCTACGGCTGGCACGCACCCTTCTTCCTCCTCGCCGGGTGCGCCACTGCCAATGTCCTCCTCGCCGCCTTTGCCCTGCCGCACCTCGCCACCGCCGTCAAAGGGCACCAGCCCCTGCGCCAGATGAGGGATATCCTCGCCCACGGCGTGCACCGGCGGGCCTTCGCCGTCGGCACGGTGCTCGTGATGTCGGGCGGAGTGATCATCCCTTTTCTGGCCCCTTCCTTTGTCGCCAATGTCGGCCTCGACGAGACCTCGCAACTGCCCCTGGCCTACGCGGTCGGCGGCATCGCCACTGCGTTCAGCACCCCTTTTATTGGCTGGCTGAGTGATCGCATGGACCGGTTGCGCTTGCTGGTCATCATGTCGGCCGGCGCCGTGGTGGTGGTCCTCTTCATCACCCGGCTCGGCCCCTCCTCCGTGCTCACGGCCAGCCTGATGATGGCGCTGTTCATGGTCACGATGTCGGGCCGCTTCGCCCCCGCGATGACCATGATCACCAATGCCGTCGAGGCGCGCTACCGCGGCGGTTTCATGAGCGTCAACGCGGCCCTCCAGCAAGCTGCCAGCGGTGGCGCCAGCCTATTGGCCGGCGTGTTCGTCACCCGGGACGCCACCGGGCACCTGGTCGGTCTGCCCTTGCTCGGTTACGTTTCCGCAGGTTTCTTCGGTTTGACGGTGTTGCTGTCCTTTGCGCTCCGGGCTGCAGCGCCGCACGTGGCCAAGCCCGCCCCTAGGGACGCCCACCCGCCCCCGCCCCCCGCCGAAGCCGCCGCCTGATCCCCTGCATGGCCATCGCCCCACACCTCGACGCCACTCCCGCCCCGCGCTCCGCTTCGGCGCGGCCCGAGCTGCTCGCCCCCGCGGGCGACTGGGAATGCGCTCGCGCCGCCGTCGAGAACGGAGCGGACGCCATCTACTTCGGCCTCGAGCGGTTCAACGCCCGGATGCGCGCGCAAAACTTCACCCTCGCCGACCTGCCCAAACTCATGGCGTTCCTGCACCGGCGCGGCGTGCGCGGCTACGTCACCTTCAACACCCTGGTCTTCGCCGATGAAATCGCCGCGGCGGCCGATTACCTGAAAGCGATCATCACCGCCGGCGTGGACGCCGCCATCGTGCAGGATATCGGCATCTGCCGGCTCATCCGCTCGCTCTCGCCGGATTTCCCCATCCACACCTCCACCCAGATGACCGTTACGAGCGCCGCCGGCGTGGAGTTTGCCCGCGAGCTCGGTGCCCATCTCGTCGTGCTCGCCCGCGAGAATTCTCTCAAGGAAATCGCCGCCATCCGCGCCGCGCAGATCGCGGCCGGTGCGCCTCTGCCGCTCGAAGTCTTCGTGCATGGCGCGCTCTGCGTGGCCTATTCCGGCCAGTGCCTCACCAGCGAGTCGCTCGGCGGGCGCTCCGCCAACCGCGGCGAATGCGCCCAAGCCTGCCGTCTGCCCTACGAACTGGTTGCCGACGGCAAAACGGTCGCCCTCGGCGACCGCCGTTATCTCCTCAGCCCGCAGGATCTCTCGGGCCTCGACGTTCTGCCCGACCTCGTTCGCTCCGGCGTCGCCTCCCTCAAGATCGAGGGCCGCCTCAAGAGCCCGGAATACGTCGCCAGCATCACCCGCGTCTACCGCCAGGCGCTGGATAAGGTGATGACCGAAGTCTTTGGGCCGGCGCCTGCCCCTGAAAACGCCGTGATGGACGACGTGCGCCGCCAGTCGCTTTACGACCTTGAGATGGGTTTCTCCCGCGGCCTCTACACCGGCTGGTTCCGCGGCATCCAAAACCAGGAACTCGCCCACGCCCGCTTCGGCACCAAGCGCGGCGTCTATCTCGGCCAGGTCAAGTGGGTCGGCCCCGACAGTGTTTCCCTCCAGCTCATCGGTCCCGCCAAGCCGGGCGACGGCATCGTCTTCGACGCCGGCCGCCCCGACGAAAAGGAGCAGGGTGGCCGCATCTACCACGTCGACCCTCGCGGCGCGGACACAGTGCTGGGCTTCGGCCGCGGCGACATCGACTTTGCGCGCGTCCACGTCGGCGACCGGGTCTGGAAGACCAACGATCCCGAACTCGACCGGCGCGTGCGCGCCACCTTTGAGGGCGACCAGATCCGTTTCCGGCGCGAGGTCCACCTCGAGATCCACGGTGCCACTGGCACGCCGCTCACCTTGTTCGCCCGCGACGACCAGGGCCATGTGGCCAAGGCCGAGTCCGCCCTGCCGCTCGCCCTCGCCGAGAAGCAACCCCTCACCACCGAGCGCCTCACCGATCAGCTCGGCCGGCTCGGCGGCACCCCATTCAAGCTCGGCACCCTGCAAAACCATCTGGAAGGCGACGTCATTCTGCCCGTCAAGGAGCTCAACGAGCTGCGCCGGCAGGTCGCCACCGATCTGGAAACCCAGCGCGCCACGCCGTTGCGCTGGCAGCTGGCTGAAAATTTTGCGCCGCCCCGTTGCCAGGCCCAACCCGCCGCGACCGACGCCGAACTCATCGTCGTCATTCGCGAACCGCACCAGCTCGACGCCGCCTGGGCCGCCGGCGCCCGCACCATATACTGTGAGTTCGAAAACCCGAAGCATTACCGCGATGCGGTGAAATCGTTCCGCGAACTCCAAATCGAAAATCAAAATTCAAAAATCGAAAATGCCACGATCTGGGTCGCCGCCCCGCGCGTCTTCAAGCCCGGCGAGGAATGGATCATCAAGCAGGTGCTTTCCTGCGAGGCCGACGGCTACCTCGTCCGCAATTACGACCACCTGAAGGCCTTCGCCGGCCAGCGCCTCCGCGGTGATTTCTCCCTCAACGTCGCCAACCCGCTCACCGCCGATTACTTCATCAACCACCACGGCCTCGAGCGCGTGACCGCCTCCTATGACCTCAACATCGGCCAGCTCGAGGCCCTGCTGCAGCACGCACCGGGCCCATGGTTCGACATCACGCTGCACCAGCACATGCCGATGTTTCATATGGAGCACTGCGTGTTCTGCGCGTTCCTCTCCAAGGGGAAGGATTACCGCGACTGCGGCCGGCCCTGTGACACGCACCGGGTGGCGCTGCGCGACCGCGTCGGAGCCGAACACCCGCTCAAGGCCGATGCCGGCTGCCGCAACACCGTCTACAACAGCCGCGCCCAGACCGGGGCGGAATACGCCGCACGCCTGATGGCCCTCGGGGCCCGGCATTTCCGCGTCGAATTTCTCACCGAGCCGGCCGACGAGGTCACGCGCACCGTTACCCACTACCGTCAGCTCCTCGCCGGCCAGGTCAGCGGCACCGAGCTGTGGCGGGAACTGAAGCTCATCAACCAACTCGGCGTCACCCGCGGCCAGATGGAGACGCCCGCCCGCCCGCTGTCCCGGAAGGGCACCTGAACGTTTCCGGCGGATGACCCGGATAACCCCTTCGGGTTAATTCCTTCCAGGCCGAACCAAATTTTGTCGCGTCGGGCGAAAGCCGCCCCCTAGGCTGCGCGCACCCTGACATGAGCGAAGTCCAGAAAACCACCGCCCCGGCGCCAACCCCCGCCCATCCGGCCAACAGCGACCTGGAAATCAAGGACGCCCGGATCATCTTCGAGCCCATCTGGGACGATTTGGAATCGCATTTCGGACGCCAACACCTGCGCTTCCCCAAGGAAATCATCCTCCTCGGCGGCGCTCCCGGCGCCGGCAAGGGCACCAACACCGCCTTCATCGCCAAGACCCGCGGCCTGACCTGCGCCCCGATCGTGATGAGCTCGCTGCTCGACACGCCGGAAATGAAGAAAATCAAGGACGCCGGCAACATGATCGGCGACCGCGAGGTGCTCGCCGTGCTCCTGCGCCGGCTCCTCAAGCCCGAATATCGCGACGGCGTCATCCTCGACGGCTTCCCCCGCACGAAGGTGCAGGTCGAGTGCCTGAAAATGCTTTACGAGAAGATGACCCAGCTCTGGCGCGAGTTCTACGGCACCCCCCTCGCCATCCACTTCCGCCAGCCGGTCATGCAGATCGTCGTCCTCTTCATCGACGAGAAGGAGAGCGTCGCCCGCCAGCTCAAGCGCGGCCGCACCGTCAAGCTGCTCAACGAGGAAGTGCGCCGCGTCGGCCACGGCGTGCTGCAGGAGGAACGCCTCACCGATTTCGACGAGAAACTCGCCCGCCGCCGCTACCGCGTGTTCAAGGAGCAGACTTGGGACGCCCTGCTCTCGCTGAAGGATGTTTTCCACTACCATCTCATCAACGCCGTGGGCACGTTCGCCGAGGTCGAGCAGAACATCCTCGGGGAGCTCGAGTATCAAAGCTCGCTCGAGCTGGATCCGCGCACCTACGACCGCCTGCGCACGCTGCCCCTCGCCAGCGAGATCATCGTCCATGCCCGGCAGGAACTGGTGAAGCGCCTCGACGGCTACGAACTCGGCCACCCCGAGGTCTTCCAGCGCGTCGTCACCCTCATCGAGAAAAAGATGATGCCCATCATCACCCGGCACGCACTCTCCGGCCACGCCAACATCAACAGCGAGGACGCCGTCTTCGACGAGCCCCTCGCCCTGGCCATGCTGATCGACATCTTCTCGGAGCGCGGCTACCACGCCGTCGTGGACGTGCACCGGATCGAAGTTCCCGAGTCCTTTGACCCGCAGACCGGCAAGATCACCTGCCGCCTGAAGAAAGTCTATCGCACCATCATCCGCTTCAAGGGCTCCGATATCCGCCGCGGCTGACCGGCCTCCGCCAACTCCACGGCAGCCCGGCGCCGTTGCTGCATGAATATCATCGAGACCGTCCGCCTGGTGCTGCGCCGCATGACGGCGGCGGACGCCCCCGTCGTGCTCGCCCTACTGAATGATCCGCTATTCCTGCGCTTCATCGGCGACCGGGGCGTGCGCACGCCCGCCGATGCCGCAGCCTATATCGAGCGCGGTCCGCTGGCCAGTTACACCCAGCACGGCTTTGGCCTGTATCTCGTCTCCCTTAGAACCGACGACGCCGCCATCGGCATGTGCGGCCTGATCAAGCGCGAGGGGCTGGATGACGTGGATCTCGGCTTCGCCTACCTGTCCCAGTATGGCGGCCGGGGGTATGCGACCGAGGCCGCCGCCGCCATCCTGCACTATGGGCGGACCGTGCTGGGACTGCCACGGATCGTGGCCATCACCGCACCGGACAATGCGGCCTCAATCAACGTCCTCCAGAAGGTCGGCCTACGGCACACCCGCACGATCCGGCTGCCCTCCTTTCAGACAGACAGCCTGTTGTTCACGCCGGCCGAAGAGTGAGCAGGACAGCCCGCCTTACGGGCCCGTCGGCAGCGGAGCCTCGGCCTCCCGGATCAGGCGGACAGCGGCGGGATCATCCGGCAGCAACCGGCCAATCTCCCGCGCCAGAAGCAACGCCGGTTCATGCTCACCCCTCGCGAGCAGGTCCCGCACGATTTTGAACGCCGCGCTGCGGGCCGCCCCGCCCCTGATGACCAGCTCCTTGAGCGCGGCCAGGGCCTGCGGGCGCTGGCCGAGTCCGAGCCGGGTCAGCACCTCGCGCACCTTCACCTCGGGGCCGCCGGCCACCGGCCAAGCCGGCGGCTTCTCGCGCAGGTATTTCAGCAGGCGCTCGGCTTGGGCCCATTCCTGCGCCAAGATGCTGCGATCCAGCGCCGCCAGCGCCAGGGCCTGGCTCGCGAGCGTGGACGCAAGATCGTCCGTCAGATTGAAGCCTCGCAACGCCTGCTGCACCCGGACGGTGGCGGCGGGAGCCGCGACGATTTCGTCCATGAGGAGCCGGGCTTCGTCGCGCCGGCCACGTTCCGCCAGCCGCTGCACGACCGAGACCAATTTCAATATCTCGGCCTCACTGCGATAGCGGTCGAGCCAGGCACGGGCGGCTGTGCGGCTGGCGATCTGGTCAAGGGTGAGGTAAGCCAGCTCGACCTCGCGCACCGCGAGTTCGGTCTCGATGAGCGGCAACCAGCCGGGTTTCCGCTCGCGGATGGCGCGCACGAAATCGCGGGCCGCCACCAGTGAGTCCTTCGCCAGCAGCTCGTCGAGTTGCTGGCGCGCTTCGCCCGCACCGGCGGGCAGGAGGATCAGGGCCGTCGCCGCCCTCTCGGGCTGGCTGCCTGTGGCCGGCGCGGCGGCCAGCACCGCCGCCAAGTGGATTTGCGACGCCAGCAACGGATCGCTCTGCGGGTAAACCAGCAACCCTGCCCTCACCACCTCAGCCGCGCCCCCCGGATTGCCGGCTTTCTCCAGCACGGTTGCTGCGAGCACATAAACGGGCAATGGGGCCTGGCCGCGGGCAGCCGTGAGATGCGCCACCAGGAAAATCACCTGATCGGGCGTGCCGGCAAAGGCCGCGCGCGTCAGCCGCTTGATGAATTCGGGATGGAAACGCTGCATGCCTTTCAGGGTGTCAACGTTGTTCTCCCAGTTGAGCAGTTGCCGGGTGGCCGCCCCGATGTCGCCTTGCCGCAGGGCCAGTTCTGTCCGATGCACCTGGAAGGCAAAGGGGCTCAACCGCGCGGCGGTCGCCACGGTCTGGGCCCGGGCCACCACGTCCGGCAAATCCAGATTCACGGCCAGCGCCGCCAGGGCCTGCAAGGCGCCGTCATTGCCCCGGAACAGCCGGTAGTATTCCTGCTCCGCCGCATCGCGGTAGCTGGCGCGCTGCAGCCGGTGCCAGCTTTGAAAACCCAGCAGGTAGGCACCCGGCTTGTCGGGGGCCTGCGCCTTGAGATGGCGCAAGACGCTGAGCAAGGCCTCGGCGTCGCCGGCGGCCACGGCGACATCGGCGGCCTGCCGCCAGATCCCGGGAGTGGCCGCCGACGTGGCGGTGAGCCGGTCGGAAATCACCTTCGCTTCCGCCGGTTGCCCGGTGCGCAGCAGCAATTCCACCTGCAAGGCCGCCACCTCAGCCTGCGCGGTGGGGGTGGCCGGCGGCGCGATGCCGGCGAAGGCCGCCGTCGCCTCCGGATAACGCCCGAGTTGCAACAGGAAGCCCACGCGGGCCCGTTCCAGCAATTGGCGGATCTCGGGTGGCAAGGGACTGGCCCGTAGTTGGCGTTCCACCACCTCGAGCCCGTGCGCCTGGATCTGCCACGCGCCGTAGAGCACGAGCAGGGCGGACACCAGCTTGGGATCCTGCCCGGCGAATGGCAGCCCCTCCTCCAGCAGGCTGACGGCCCGCGCCGGCTCATAGCCGGCCAGCAGCCGCGCGAGCATCAACCGACCCTCCACATTTCCCGGCGAGCGGGCGAGCCCGGCCCGCAGATTGTAGAAGGCGGTGGTGTAATCGCGCTCCTTCAGGTTATCGAACGCGGCCAGGATGGCCGTGTCCCCGCGCTTCGCGCGCAGGCCTGACCAACGCCACGGCGCGGCCAGATCGAACCAACCGACCTGATTGTGCGGCAGGCGATCCAACCAGAAGAACAGCGCGCTGACCGCCACGAGCCAGCCGGCCAACGCCAGACCCGCCAGGGCCAGCAGGAGCCGCCGGTGGTAGATCTCGAAGCGCCAGATCGGATTCGCCTGCCGCTCGATGCGCAGCGCCACGGAGCGCAACAGCCAGAGCCGCCGGTCCCCGGGGGCGAGCTCGCGTTTCAGCGAAGGGTTGAGGCTGAAAAGAAGTTTCACTCGCCCGCGATGAAGGCTCACCGCGCCGAAG
>Ga0154020_10006225_pt1 | contig 13996 bp, 10 predicted proteins | sample Klosneuvirus_201_FD_109709 | JGI IMG/M metagenome (GOLD analysis project Ga0154020, IMG submission 109709) | Active sludge microbial communities from wastewater, Klosterneuburg, Austria - Klosneuvirus_20160825_MG | ecosystem: Engineered > WWTP > Aerobic digester > Activated sludge | place...
CTCAACTCCGTCGCGAACGGCAAGATCCTCGCGCAGACGCCGTTCACGCACTTGTTCGTGCAGCCCGCCGCGAAGGACTCCGGGCTCGCACTCGGCAAGGCGCTCGCGGCCTTCTATCACTTCGAAGAAAACCACGGCGTCGATCTCGACTACCGCGGTTACTACCTCGGTGCGCCGTACACGTACGAAGCAACGATCGAGCGAGTCCGCGCCGAGCCGAGCCTCGCCACGAGCCAACTCGAAGGCGACGCGCTCGCGACGACGGTGGCGCGGATGATCGCCGATGGAAAGATCGTCGCGTGGTACCAGGGCGGCTGCGAGTTCGGTCCGCGCGCTCTCGGCCATCGCAGCATCCTGTGCAATCCGATGCTCGCCGACATGAAGGACGTGCTGAACAAGCGCGTGAAGCATCGCGAAGCGTTCCGTCCGTTCGCACCGTCGATCCTCGAGGAGCACGTCGGCGAGTTCTTCGTGAGCCCGACGCCGTCGCCGTACATGTTGCTGTGCACCGAGGTGTCGAGCGACAAGATTCCCGCGGTCACGCATGTCGATCGGACCGCACGACTCCAGACCGTGAATCCGCAGACCGACGAGCGCTTCTATCGGTTGTTGTCGGCGTTCCGCGACATCACCGGCGTACCCGTGTTGCTCAACACGTCGTTCAACGTGCGCGGCGAGCCGATCGTCGAGACACCCGACGATGCGGTCGCGTGCTTTCGCGGCACGTCGATCGATGTCCTCGTGATCGGCGATCACGTCATCACGAAGCGTCAGTAGAGCAAGCGCACGCAGCACGGCAGCTCGGGCGCGTCGATGCGCGCGAGCGCCAACGCGAGCGCACCGAGGCCCGAGATCGCGGACAGGTGATAGCGATCCGCGACGTACGGATCGTCGAGCCAGCGGCCGGATTCGCGACGCCGCGCGACGATCGCGTCGGCGATCACCCGTGCGCGATCACCGAACGCCGCGTCGTGGATCGCATCGCGCGCGGCCAAGGCCGTGACCAGGTCAGCGATCGTCGCGCGCGGTGGTTTGGCGACGATGTACTTGTCGAGGGCAGGGGAGGGAGAGCAGGCAATGCGGGTCAGCACCGACGCATCCTCGACGGTCGCCCCCTTGGGCAATCCGAACCAGCGAGCGAGCGCCCACGCGATGCCTTCGTGCTCGCCGGGGAGCCCCGCGAGCCACCGCGGTCCGCCGACGAATCGCTCGCGGTGTTGCGTCACCGGCTCGCGGAGCTGCGACGCGATGTGTCCGAGGTTCGGCGGGCGCGAGAACGGCTCGAGCATGTTCGCTGCGACGAGCACGATGCCCGCCGCGCCGGTGATCACGTCGCGCGGCGAGTCCTTCGCTGCCACCGCGGGCGAGATCGACGAGAAGCAGCGCTTGACGAGCTCTGCGTGCGTCGAATCGCCGAGGAGCTCGTCGCACTTCGCGAGCGCATACAGCTGACCGCCGAGGCCGGCGAACGCACCGACGCGAAATTGTCCGCGACTCGTCGCGCCGCGTACCTCGCGTACGACCGGCCCGAGCGCATGAAGCGCGGCGTCGCGAAAGCGACCTGCGGCCGTGCGCCGATGGAGGTATGCGAACAGCACCGCGAGGCCTGCGGACCCGGACAGCAAATCGATGGGCAGGATGTCGACGCGGCGTGCTCCGGCGGTCGGCAGCCACACCGAACCGAGCCACATCGCTTCGTCGCCGACCGTGACGGACTCGGCGGCGATGAAGTCCGCGATCGCGATCGCGTGATCGAGCGGCGTCGTCGCATCGGCGGACGCCGTCGGGCCCACCTCGAATGCGGGCGGAGCCTCGTTGCGGCTCTCGGCTTCGATGCCGATCGCGCTCTGGATCGCATCGATGTCGCGATCCGTGTCGATCGCACTGCGCACGAGCTGCACGCGCGCGAGCGCCGTCGACGAGAACATGCCCGGGATGTTCGTGCCGTCGGGTAGGTACATCGCGTCGCTGCCGGGTTGTGCTTCGAACGAGGGTGCCGCGCCGTCGCGGATCGCCCACAGCTCGTGGAGTCCGAGCCGCCGCGAGATGTCGTCCGGCAAGCCGAGCACGAGACGCGTGAGGAACGTTTCGCGGAATCGTCCGTCGGTCAGCAGCAGCGGGACCACGCTCTGATCCGCGATCCGCTTGTGCATGATTCCGGATCGCCACAACACGGCGACGCGAAGCTTCTCGGCACGCGCCAACAGGCTCGGCAGGACCTCGCTCTTCGCGAGCGCCGCACTCATGCTTCGATAGCCGGCCAGCAGGTGCGGGAGGTGATCGCCGAGCGATGCGGGCACCGCGTCGATCGCGGGCACCGTCGGGTCGATGCGAGTCCGCTTGTCCGGTGGGTCGCCGGGGAAGACGACATTGCCTCCGCGATTGAGACCGCCGACGTTGATCGCGGGGAGCCCGGGTTCCCCCGCGAGCCACACCGGCAACAAGCTCACCGCGAGCACCGAGTCATCGAACCGCTCGCGCGTGGCGAGCGCGACCGCGCTGCCGCCGGGAAGTCCGCGCGGCGGTTGCAGGACGGTCTCGAGGTCGATGAACGCGGGATGCTCGCCAGCGGCGATGACGTTGCGTCCGTGCATGTCGATCGTGCGCAGCGCCTGGAACAGACGCAGATACATTCCGGCGCGCGTGAAGTAGCTCTCGACCTGCGTGCGGCTGGAGACCGGTGCCGACTCGACGTAGTCGGCCCACGCGTAGCGATCGCGCGCGAGGATCGCGCGTGGCTCGAGCGACGGCGTCAGGCCACCCGCCAGAGCGGCCACCACGTCGACGAACCACGCTTCGATTCGCAGATCCTTGCCGTGGTAGACGACGCGCTTGCCGCTCGGTAGCGTCACGAGCAGTGGAGGATTCGCACCCTGCGAATGCTTCAGCGTCAGCACCGATACGTCGGCGAGCGTTGGTTGCCCGGGTTGGCCGAGCGCGGTCCAGTCCGTGGCGAGCCGGCGAAGCAGCAGCGTGCAGTCTCGTTGCCACGCATTCGTCTCGATTCCGAACAGCCGGCCGAGCACCGGATACGTCGACAACAGCGACAGCCATCCGCTGCGCGACGCGAGCTTCTGGACGAACCCGCTCGTCGTTTCGTTCGTGCTCGCGCGCCGCTCGCTCGTGACGACGAGGTGCGCGTGCGACATGAGCATGCGCGCGAGCCAGCTGACGATGCCGCGGCGCGCGGCGGGCTCGACGGACACCGCCGAGGTCGCGATCTCGCCATCGAGCCACGCGCGGGCGCTGCGGAGCATCCCGGTGAACGCGACCGCGATCTCGCGGGCCCCTTCGGTGCTCTCGGGTCCGAGGTCGGGAAGGTCGCCATCGGGCGTCGGGTCCTCGAGGAGCAACTCCAACGCCAAGGCCCACGCGGGGAGATCGGTGTGTTCCTGCAGGTAGACGCGCGAGAACATCTCGACGAGCGGCCCGCGCACGCGGACATCCTTGGGCTGCACGTTCGCCGCTCGACAGATCGCGAGCACCTCGTCCTCCTTGACGGGTTTGGCGATCATCCGGCCGGCAGCGATGCGCTCCTCGAAGGTCGCGCTGCGTTCGAGGATGTCGACGACTGCGGCGCGTAGGTCGGCGGTCCTGGAGATGTCCGACATGAGCGAGGCAGGATAACGTACAAGTCGCAGCGTTCTCGTTGCGCCCGATGTCATCCGCGAGCGATTCACACCACAGCGAAATCTCGGAATGGGCCGCGGCTCGCGCGATCGCGATCGCGTGGCCCGAGGACTATGTCCGCGATCCGAACGACTTCCACGCCAACCCGTGCATCGACTTCGGGCGTGTCGTGCATCGCGAACCGCGCTTCGTGGTCCAACCTCGCGATGCCGATCAGCTCGTCGAGTGCATGACGATGCTGCGCGAGCGCGGCATCCCGTATCACGTACGCGGAGCGGGACACAGCTCGGGCGGCCAATCGCTCAGCGACGGCGGCGCGGTGATCCACACGCACGCGTTGACCGGCATCCTCGACGATCGACCCGAGGCCGAGCTGGTCACCGTCGCGGGCGGTACGTGGTGGCTGTCCGTCATCGAGCACCTGCAGGCGCAAGGCCGCAGGCCGGTCGTGCTGACGGGCAACCCGCGCCTGAGCGTCGCGGGCACGCTGTCGATGGGTGGCTTCGGTGACACGACCCACCTCGCGGGCCTGGTGATTCGCTCGGTCGAATCGCTCACGCTGATCGCCCCCGACGGTACGCGTCACTCGCTGCGCCGCGGTGACGAGCTGTTTCACTACGTGCTCGCGGGTCGCGGCCAGCTCGGCGTGATCGCCGACGCGACGCTTCGGACCGCGAGGCTGCCACACACGGTCGCGATCCGCTACGTGCGCTGGGGATCGCTGCGCGAGTTCGTCCGCGACTCGGAGGTGATCGCGAAGCACCAGCTGTACTCGTTCGTGCGTGCGCGCCTGTCGTGGGTGCGCGGCGAGAGCGTCGAGGGTGCCGTCGGGAACTTCGGCGAGACGGTGGACCGCAACGCGAACCTGATCCGACCGACGCAGACCTCGGAGCTCGAAATCCGTGATCTCCTCGTCGATCTGCGACGCGGACCGGAAGGAGACGAGTGGCAGCTGCCGACGCCCGCGATGGAGATCGCGTTGCCGCTTCCCGATGGTCTCGAGCTGTGGCCGCGCTTGCGCGACCGCATCGTCGCGAGTGGTTTGGTCGACTTCATGGCGCGCGGAACATCGGTGATGGTGGCACCCGCGGAGCCCGAGTTTCCGCTCGCGCCCGTGACCGCTCGTCCTTCGTCGCTCCTCGTCGCGTTGCGTCCAGAGGTCCCAGCGGAGCGTGCACGCGAGGTGTTGCCGGCGCTGCGCGCCATCGGCGAGATGGCACTCGCCGCCGGCGGACGCATTCACCTCATGTCGATCGACCTCGAGACACCGCGGTTCCTCGAGCGAGAGTTCGGCGAGGCGGTCGCGACGCGCTTCCGCGAGCTCAAGCAACGACTCGATCCGGGCGGCCTGTGCAACCCCGGGCTGCTCGCCTGACGACTACTGGACCGAGAAGCGCGCCGTGGTCACGAGCTTGTCGCCGTAGCTGACCTCGATGCGGTACTTGCCGACGGGCCACCCGGCGGTGGGCTTGGTGAGCTTGCTGTTGACGACGTAGTTCTTCATGCCGGCCTGCATGTCTTTCACGGTCTCGTTCAACGTCGCGACCGCGGTGTTCGCCGGAGCGGCAGCGCCGACATCCTCGGCGATCCACTTGATGACGTACGTGCCGCCGTTCTCGGGGGGGTCCTTCGTCTTGTACGTCAGGTAGACGACCGGCGTGGTCGCGGCGAACTTGTCGGTCGGATCGAGGCAGACGTCCGCCTTCAAGTCCGTGCACGTGAACGTGCCCATCTGCTCGGCAACAACGGCACTGCCTTCGGCGGGCTTGGTCTCGCCGGGCTTGGTCTCGCCGGGCTCGGCCGGCTTCGATTCAGTCTTCGACTTGCAGCCACCTGCCATGACGAGACAGGCGGCGATCCACACGAGCTTGTTGCGCATGCGCGGACGGTATCACCCGCCTCACACACGAGCTAACGAAAGGACAGCACGACGAGGAGCGCTCCGATGCCGAGCCACAGCATGCCGAACGCGAACAGGATCACCGCACCGATCGATCGGCGAGTCTCGAGATAGGCCGTCTTGGGATCCGCGGGATCGTAGAGCACGCGGACCTGCCGGCGCGGCGCGTACTTCTCGAGCAGCTTCTTCGCGGCGCCCTCGTCCATCGCGAGGCCGTCGAGCGAGCGCGCGATGCTCGTCCCTTCGTGCGTCGTACCGTCGACCGTGTATGTATAGCGAACGATCGGCGTGAAGCCGTCTCGGTAGTAGTAGTTGTCGTTCTGGTCCTTGTAGCGATGGCGCGAGGTCTTGATCGTCGCGCTGGTGATCACGCCGTCGGTCTGTGGCCACGCCGCGATGACTCGCTCGCGCGCGAAGGCCCGCCGGGCGAGCCACACGAATGGCAAGCCGACAACCGCAAAGACAGCTCCGAGGATCCACATCGTGGCACAATCGTCGTGCTCGATGAGTGTAGCGAACCTTCGGCTCGATTCACACGTCATGGTCGGGGAGTGACGACGTGGCGCTGAAGATCGCGATGGTGGTTCCCCCGACGGTGAACCTCAACACGCCCTACGCGGCCGCGCCGCGACTCGCCGGGTGGCTGCGCCACCTCGGGCACACGGTGATCCCCGTCGACATCAGCCTCGAGCTGTTCCTGCGCGTGTTCAGCCGCGAGGGTCTCGAGGAAATGTTCGCCGAGGTCGATGCCGAGAAGCTGGTCGGCGACCAGGCGATCATCTATCAGAACCGCGATCAGTACGTGAAGATCATCGAGGACGCGGTGGCCGTCGTCCAGCTGCGTGATCTCTCGGCCACGACGCGCATCGTCCAGGGCGGAATGATTCCGCCGGGACCGCGGGCGGGCAAGGACAGCGCGTTGCCCGGAATGTGGGGAACCACCGACTTCGCGCGCTATCGCGTGTCGCTGATGCTCATGGAGCTGATGGAGTTCTTCCAGGCGACGGTGAGCAATCATTTCGGGCTCACCGACTACGCGGCATCGCTGGCCGCGTCGCCATCGAGCTTCGATCCGATCGAGGCTGAGCTCGAGCGCGCACCGAACGCGTACCTGCGCATGCTCGACGAGGTCACCGCTGCGCTGATCCCCGCCGAGGTCGACCTCGTGTGCATCACGTGTCCGTTCCCGGGCAACCTCGTCGGCGCGCTACTCGTCGGAAAATGGCTCGCGAAGCATCGGCCGACGGCGAAGCGAGCGCTCGGCGGTGGGTTTCCGTCGACGGAGCTGCGATCGCTCGCGGAGCCGCGGGTGTTCGATTACGTCGACTACGTGGTGATCGACGACGGCGAGTTGCCGCTCCAGCAGATCATCGCGCGCATGGAGGGACGCGACGGGCCGCTGCACAACACGTTCACTCGAGAAGATCGCCGCGTCGTCTTCGCGGGCGTGACGATGCCGTCGATTCCGTTCGGCGATCTGCCGCCACCGACGTACGTCGGGTTCGATCTGAAGCGCTACGTGCACATGATCTACGTGTCGAGTCCGGTGCAGCGCGCGAACGACGGGACGTGGCTCAAGCTCACCGCTGCACACGGCTGCTATTGGAAGAAGTGCACGTTCTGCGACATCACGCTGCCGTACATCGCGGACTACGATCCGATGCCCGCGCAGCGGCTCGCCGATCAGATGGATGCGCTGCACGCGGAGACGGGCCTGTCCGGCTTTCACTTCACCGACGAAGCCGCGCCACCCGGACTGCTCGTCGATCTCTCGCTCGAGCTCGTTCGCCGCGGCCGCAACTATCACTGGTGGGGCAACGTCCGCTACGACCGCGCGTTCGAGCCCGATCGCTGCAAGCTCCTCGCGGCCGCGGGCATGATGCTCGTGACGGGCGGCATCGAGGTCGCGAGCGATGCGGTCCTCGAGAAGATCGTCAAGGGCATCTCGGTGGTGCAGGTGACGAAGGTGTTGCAGGCGCTCGCCGAAGCGGGCATCGCCGCGCACGCGTATCTGATCTACGGCTTTCCCGGCGAGACCTTGCAGGACACGGTCAACGGCCTCGAGACGATCCGTCAGCTCATGCGCGCGGGCCTCTTGGTCAACGCCGTCTATCACCAGCTCTCGGCGACCGCACACGCACCACTCGGGAAGACGCCCCAGCTGTTTCCGATCCGGATCCGCGAGCAGCCATTCCAAGGCTTCGCGCGGAACTTCCTGCCGTTCGAGTACACCGACGGTGTTCGGCGCTCGCGCAAGATCCATCACGCACTGGGTCTCGCCCTCGACAACTATCGACGCGGTCTCTACTTCGACGCTCCTCTCCAAGAGTGGTTCGAGGGACTCGATGTTCCGCCCACCACGATCGCTCCTGACTTCGTGGCGAAGACCATGACGTTGCCGCACCCGGGCGCACGCGATCGCGACCGACTGTGTTGGCTCGGTGGCGAGCCGACGTGGTTCCGCGGGCAACTTTCGGTGCGGTCGAACCGCGGCATGATGCGATCCTTCGCCACGTCGCAAGAGGTCGCCGACAACCTTCGCCGCTGTCACCCGAAGTATTGGGGCGATAAGGCGCCGTCGCGTCGGGACTTCGCGACCGACGAATGGGTCGAGCAGTTCCGCGCGCACGGACTCGTTTCGGTCTGAGCCGCGACGAGGCGACGTCGTGCTGCGTGTTAGCATGACGGGCCGTGAGCACCGTCGAGCCCGAAGCGCAGAGTGCACCCGCCCCCGACAGCAACTGGGTCGTCCTCGAGGAGCATCAGCGCTTCTCGCGGTCGGTGCTCTGGAGGCTGATGAAGAGCTACTACAACGACATGGGCCCGAAGGCCTGGCTCACCGGCGAGGTACCGCACTACGCGACGTGTAACGCGTACATCGCGCAGTGCTACGCCGAAGTCGTCCTCGCGTATCTACGCGAGCTCGATCGAACCGGCGCGCTGGTCCGCAACGAACCGGTCTACGTGATCGAGCTCGGCTCGGGTGTCGGTGCGTTCGCGTCGTACTTCCTGCGCAAGTTCGGCGAGATCCATCAGGAGTCCTCGCTCCGTGATGTCGACGTTCGCTACGTGATGACGGACTTCACGCCGACCAACCTGAACGCCACCGCGGAGCACCCGCACCTCCGCGTGTTCGCCGCGAACGGATTGCTCGGCTTCGGCAAGTTCGACGTGGATACCGACGACGCGATCGAGCTCCGTAACGGCAACTTCCTGCGCGCGGGTAGCTGCAAGAACCCCGTCGTGGTGCTCGGCAACTACGTGTTCGACACGTTTCGTCAGGACATCTTCCGTGCCGAGGGCGGCAAGCTCCACGAGGTCCAGGTCAGCTCGCGTGCGCCGGCGGGTTCGTTCGGTCTCGCGCAGGTGCGCACGCAGTACAACAACCACCCGATCGACGAGACTCGCTACTACGACGATCCGATCTGCAACCAGATCCTCTCCGACTATCGCTCGCTGCTCGTCGACACCACGTTCACGATGCCCTACCAAGGGCTCGTCGCACTCATGCGCTTGTTCGGACTCTCGGGAGGCCGCGGTCTGTTGTTGACCTCAGACAAAGGGTTCTCCCACGTCGACGAGCTGTTTCAACGCGAGCAGCAATCGATGCAGCTGCACGGCAGCTTCTCGATGATGGTCAACTTCCACGCGATGGGGAAGTACTGCACCCAGCGCGGCGGTGTGTACGCCGCGACGTCTCGCCGCGTGTTGAGCCTCAAGACGGCGATGTTCATCCTCGGGACGCCCGAGGCGGATCTCGTCGACACGATGTCGGCGTTCAACCGCCGCATCGAAGCCTTCGGACCCGGCGAGTTCTTCGAGTTCATCCAGAACGAGCGCAAGGTCGACAAGTCGATCGAGCAGCTCCTCGCGTTGCTCAAGCTCAGCGGCTACGACCCGGGCGTCCTCTACCACTACGCGCCGATGATCCGCGAGAAGTGCGGCAAGATCCCCGACTGGCTCACCGTCGAGCTTCGCCTGGCGATCGACCGCACGTGGAACAACTACTTCGTCAGCTCGCAGAACCTGCCGTTCGAGCTCGGTCGCATCTGCCTCGCGCTGCAACGCCCGATGGAAGCCGCGCGCTTCTTCCAGATCACGATCGACTGGTTTGGCGAGATGCCGGCCGCGTATCTGAACATGGGGATTTGCTACTACGCCGCCGAGAATCCCCAGCAAGCGCTGCGCTGCTTCGAGCGCGCGAAGGAGCTCGACCCCACGTCGGGAATCCCGCGCGAATGGATCGCGAAGATCGAAGCGGAGCGGGCGCGCGTGGCGGCGGCGCCGAAGATCCCCGGACGCATTCACAGCGATCGATCGGGCCCGGTCGCGGTGCCGCAGTCGTCGGACGACAAGAGCACGCCGGTGTCGACGGCGATCGCCACGCCGACGTAGCGACTACGACAACGTAGCGACTACGACAACAGGTTCATCAGCGCGGGGACGAGGATGCCGATCGCGAGGAACACGGCGCCCAAGACTCCGATCACACGGGCACCCTTTCCGCGAAACGGCGGCTCGAGGTAGCTCGTCTGCGGGCTCTTCGGGTCGTAGTAGACCTCGACCGCTTGGCCGACGGTGTACTTGGTCTCCAGCGGAGTGTTTCGCGTCCCCTGGATGGTTCCCTCGAAGTGGTCACCGTGGAGCGCGCGACCGTCGACGTCGTACGTGTACTTGACGCGGCGCACGGGAACGTTTGCCGTGTACCAGAACCCGCGATTGTCCTGGAACGTGTGCGCGCGCATCTCGACCTCGATGCTCGCGATCCGTCCGGACCCTCGTGGCCAGTTGTCCATCTCGCGATCGCGAGCGCGCAGCTTTTGCGACAAGAGGATCGCGAACAGACCGCACAGCCCGAACGCGATGCCGAAGATCAATCCAATCATGCGACCAGCGCGACCCTACCACCGAGCTTACGAGCCGGGGCGCTCGGTTCGCTTGGCGTCGAAGACCACGCCATCGATCAAGTGATCGGCGATCGCACTCGCGTCGTCGGAGCCGAGCGCGCCGTACCAGACACCGTCCGGATACACGACCGCGTTCGGTCCATCGAAGCACGGGCCGAGGCATCCGCACGGAGTGACCAGCACGTCGCTCGCCCCGCGCTCGATGAGCACGCGCTGGACCGCGCCGACGAGCGCCTCGCCGCCGCGCGGACCGCACGCCGGCTTTCCACTCGCACGCGGGTTCGTACACACGAACAGATGTCGGCCGGACACCGCGCGACGATACCGCGCCGGCCTTCGCCAGTCGGGGTATCGTGAGATCGATGTGGCGAGCGCTGCTGTTGTCTGCCGCCGGATGCGGGCGGGTGGGCTTCGGCTCTGCCGATGCCGCCCTCGATGCGGGCGATGTTGCAGGTGACAGTGCACCTCCGTGCACCGCGCTGTTCTGCGATGGATTCGAGGATCCGAGCCTCGCTACGTGGGGCGTCGCCGTCGATCCTGGCGCGACGGCGAATCGCGACGCGGCGTTCGGGTTTCGCGGCGCGTCGCTCCACGCGACGAGCCCGGCGGGTACACAGCTCGCGGATCGCTTCGTCGATGTCTTCCCGGTCAGCGCACCCGCCGATGTATGGGTGCGCGTCTACGTCTTCGCGGCATCCGGCATGACCCTCGACGTCGAGCCACTGCACCTCGCGAACGTCGCCGGTACACACCAGCTCGTGTTCTCGCTCTACGACGACGCCACCGACATCCACGCGCACGGCTTCGCGGGGAGCGTCAGCTCCGTCGGTGGAGCCGTGCCGCCGCGCGATACGTGGGTTTGCTACGAGCTGCACGTGGCGATCGGAGCGAACGGCCTGGTCGAGCTCTACCGCGACGGCGCGCTCGTCGTAATGGAGCCAGCGATCGACACGCGCCCGCCGGGGGGTGACCTGTCGCGACTTCGCGTCGGCATCCCGAACAAGCCGACGATGTTCGACGAGACCCTCTTCGTCGACGAGGTCGCAGCCGATACCACGCGCATCGGTTGCCTCTAGTAGGATGCGGTCGGCGATGCCGATTCTCGCGGGCAGGTACGAGCTCGAGCGCCGGCTCGGCGGCGGCGGGATGGCGGAGGTGTTCCTCGCGAAGCTCGTCGGCAAGGACGGCTTCTCGCGCCACGTCGCGATCAAGCGAGTCCTCGCACACCTCGCGACGGACGAAGCGTTCGCGAAGATGTTCGTGGCCGAAGCGCAGATGTGCGCGAAGCTGCAGCACCCGAACATCGTCTCGGTGCTCGACTTCGATCGCGACGACGAGGGCCGGCCGTTTCTCGTCATCGAGCTCGTCGACGGTCCGAGCCTCGCCGAGCTCGCCGATGGCGGCGCGCTTCCCGTCGGTGCGGCGGTGCATCTCGCGACCGAGCTGTTGCGCGGGCTCGCGTACGCACACGATCTACCGAGCGGCGACGGCGTGCGCGGCATCGTCCATCGCGACATTTCTCCGCACAACGTGCTGCTGTCGTGGGAGGGCGCGGTGAAGGTGTCAGACTTCGGTATCGCGAAGGCGCTCGCGGCGAGCGGCGTCACCGCGAGCGAGCTGCTCAAGGGCAAGCCCGCGTACATGAGCCCCGAGCAAGCGAACGGCGAAGCCCTCGACGGCCGCAGCGATCTGTTCGCTGTCGGTGTCGTGCTCTGGGAGCTGCTCGTCGGTCGTTCGCTATTCGCGGGGCACACGACGCAAGAGACTCTCGCGCGCGTACTGTTCGCGCCGATCCCCTCGCCGCGGTCGATCCGCACGGAGATCCCCGCCGACGTCGATGCGGTCGTGAGGAAGCTGCTCGCGCGCGAACGCGATGCTCGCTACGCGGAGGCAAGCGATGCGATCGCCGCGCTCGTCGCGTGCGAGGACTTTCCACGCGACGGACGCGAGCAGCTCGTCGCGCTGCTCGCCGAGCGGTTCGCGGCGAACGCGCCGCAGCGTGCTCGCATGGTCGCCGACGTGCCGACGGTGCGCTCCCCGGCCGAGTACGCGCCGACGTTGCCGGCGCCACGCGATGCGCGCCGGTCCCGCACGCGGCCGATCGCGCTGGCACTCGCCGGTATCGCGATCGCCGTCGTCGCCGTCGCGATCACGCGGCTCGCGAGTCGTGACGCGAAGGCGCCCGCAACACGCGACGCGAAGGCCCTCGACGCGACGGTGATCGCCGTTCTCGACGCAGCGGACGACGACACGCCGCACGACGGTGGTGTCTCGGCGGTAGATGCGGCATTGGTCGATGCTGCGGCATTGGTCGATGCGACCCTGGTCGATGCGTTTGTGACGCGAAAAGTGGTGCCTCCGCGCGATTCTCTCGTCGGGAAATCACCGAGCGAGGCAGATCTCGTCGCAGAGCGTGCGCGCGTGATGGAAGCTTCGAAAGGGCCCACGAGCGTCCCGGTTCACGTACCCGACGAGGCATCGGTCGATGCAGCCTCCTATGTCCAAAACGCTCACGCCGACGTGCGCCGCCTCTTCGGGAGGGATGGGACCGTCGTCGACATCGTCTATTCGGGGCTCCGCTCCGATGGACGGTTGGATGCGACGAAGATCGGGCACGGCCTCCGCATCGTGTTTGTCATCGCGCCACCGACGACGGATGGGTTCCATTGCGTCGAGTTCTCATCGAACTACGCCAACGTCGGCGGAAGGTTGCGGATGAAGCTCATCAAGTCCGAAACCTATTGCGCCAGCCTCGGAACCGTCCCGGTCGTTCCGCGATGCTCGGCGCTGGAGCTCTACCAGCGAGCGGTCGCGTCGGGCTTTCCAACCGACGCGGAGCTCGATGCCCAGTTTCGGTATCGCGAGTGGCAGCTGACCGTTACCGGTGGCGGTGAGTTTCGGGTAGCGACGCCGAACGACTGCCACTGACTCCCGGCCTCCTACATGGCAAATCGCTGAGGCGAGAGTCTCCAAATTCTGGGTCGTTTCGCTTGTAGCGTTTTCGCGCTCGTCTAACATCACGCGGCCGATCCACGTGGGGACGTGGTGGGGCGGGACGAACGGGACGAACGGGACGAAGATGGCGATCACTCAACCCGAGCAACCAACAGCTCCGCATCAGCACCACATCATCAAGGAGACGTCGGAGTCGCTCTCCGATCTCCTGACGACGGAGTTCAAGCGCAACGGCTACAAGCGCGTGCACATCGTCGAGGAAGCACCGAAGCCCGAGGCGATCGAGGGAAAGCTTCCAGCGGTCAGCACGTACTTGTTCCAAGTGTCGATCGATCCCGAAGGCATCGATGCAACGCCGGCGGCGGAGATCGTCGAGGTCGCGCAGGCCGATGGCTCGCTCAAGGAGTACGCGCGTCGTCGCCGGCTCTGGGTCCGCCTCGACTACTTGATCTCCGCGTGGGCGCAGACGCCCGAGGACGAACAGCTGCTCCTCGGTCTCGTCATTCGCACGCTGCTCGAGAACGCCGCGGTCAAGCGCGAGCGGTTGAAGGGCATCTCGTTCGAAGACGACTTCGAGCTCAACTGGCTGATGTCGTCGCGTCTC
>Ga0154020_10006226_pt1 | contig 13995 bp, 17 predicted proteins | sample Klosneuvirus_201_FD_109709 | JGI IMG/M metagenome (GOLD analysis project Ga0154020, IMG submission 109709) | Active sludge microbial communities from wastewater, Klosterneuburg, Austria - Klosneuvirus_20160825_MG | ecosystem: Engineered > WWTP > Aerobic digester > Activated sludge | place...
GGCTTCCGAACCTTTGTCCGGGCCGTATGCGTGGTATGGCCCGAACGACGGCTGGCCATCACCGATGCTCAATCCGGAACGATGGCCGGACTCCTGCTTTTTCGGATAGTTCGGGATATTAAGCCCGAGGATGATGTCGTGTTCCGCGATCTGAAGGTCGCCTTTGATCAAAGGGAACAACGTTCCGCTGCCGCCGCGAGGCGCCGAAGCAGGATGTTTTTTCCGGAAAGGGATCAGCCGTTTGTCATCGTCGAAAACGAGGTCGTCGAGCCAGTATTCGTTTGCGATCTCCGGCTCCTTGACCATCAGATGAATGTGAGCAGGATCTTCGCGTCCCGGATATGGCCCCGGACGGTTCGTCTTTATCGTATATTTGCCGTTCTCGTCGGTTTTGATCCAGCCTCGGATGTGGCCGTGCCGAGTTTGGTTCTCCGGTTTGTCATTTCGTGGAGAATAATAGCCGTCATTGTCGGTCTGGTGATAGTAGATGATCACGTTCGGGGCGGGCGTTCTGCCGTCGATCTTGAAGACCGTTCCCGTAACGATCAGCTTTTGGCCCTTTTCGTCCCAGCCGGGGCTTGTGTCTTCGGATCGGATCTCCTTCGGCATTCCGAAATACATCAGCTCGCAGTAGCCTTCCTCGCATTCGCCGCCGACGCGAGGCGATCTATCGGTCTGAACCCGCTGGGGTTGCGGCGTCCGCGTCGGAAGCGGCGTCTGCCCGTGACTGTTGCAGGAAACGAGAAGAAGGCAAATGAAGACAGCAGTAGTGTGCAGAAATGTTGTTTGTATTTTCATGCCAGGATGATGGCACAAAAACTAGCGTGCGGAACGCGAAATGCAGTAAGGCGAGTCTATTCTGCCGTAACCTGATGGCCTCTTTGCACTTTCTTCTTGAAGTCGGCCGCAAAGTTCCTGCTGAGCCTCAATTCGGTGCCGTCCGAGAGGGAGAGATCGTAGTCGCCGTTCGACCTCGACCTAAATGATCTGACCTCCGAAATGTTCACTATCGTCGATCGGTGAACACGGACGAACAGACTGCTGTCCAACTTTGCCAGGACCGACTTTAGAGTTTCGTTGTGAAGATATCGCTTGGTCTTGTGATGGATGTAGATATACGGCGGACTCGCCGAGAAGTATAGGATGTCTTTGGTTTCGAGCACCGTCCGCTTACTGCCGTCGGCAACGACTATCGAACTTGCGAAGGCCGGCCTTTGAGTATGCGCAGTTTCCTTGACAATCGGCTGGACGGGCGTCTTTTCGCCCTCAAGCAGACGATAGAGCACAAGGCTTGCCGGATAGACGATCAAGAGAATAAAGCCATATCGCGTCAATTCGTACTCAAGCGTTTGTCGGTAGGGAAACGTGTGCTGATAGAGAGCTGACGACAACGCCCATATCAATGCCGGATACGCAAATAGATGAATCGAGATCGGGCTGAGGACAAGCAGAAGGTTCGAGATCTTGCCGCGATGAGCACGAGCAAAGTAGAATTGCCCGAAGATCAAAGGAGCAAATAGCCACCAAAATGAGCTGAACAGGAAAGATTCGGAAAGGTAAAACGCCGAATGGCTCTCAAGCCTGGATTCCAACACGTCAAAAATGACCGTTAGAAGCACACACACGATCAAAACAGCGGCCAGAACCGTGTATATCCTTTGTTGTGCCTTATAAGCCTTTGTGAGCATCGTTACTTGCCGCTCTCAATTCTACCACTATGGATTAAATCTATAGGAGAGCCAGCCAGAAACCTTGGCCGGGACGCCGGATAACGTCGTTGGAGGGAACTTCAGTTTCCTTGCGGCGGTAAGAGCGGCGTCGTGAAACTCAACCGGCCCGCGAATTACATCGGCGGAAATTACGTTCCCGTCCGCGTCCGTGAGGATCCTTACATCGACCTGTGCCTTAGGCCTGGGCTTTTTGATGTTCTTGGGATACGCCGGCTGTTCAAAATTTGTCGCTCGGCTATTCATCCAACCCGCTGAAATGACTTTCTCTTTCAGCGATGTGTTCGCACTTAAAGGCTGACCTCCGTTCTTGAGAACGTTCGAAGGCCTTTCGATATGGAGCTTAAAGGAGTTGCTCTTTTTGTGAGTTCCGTCATGGTCTATCACTACCCCGCCCGTTGCGTGGACCGAAAGGGTCTTCCGGTCAACCTGTATCAGATCGGCTGAGATCGAAAGGGCATTGTAAGTAAGGAAAGCATTTCGGTACTCAGTAATATCGCCGCTTCCTTGCTTGGTTTCGAATTCTACAAAGACATTCGATGGCGAGTCAGAGAAGGGTAAGAATTCTTCAACTTTCGCTCGTGGGTAATATTCGTAAACGTCACGGCGCCCATTTGTGTCAACGACAAGAGCTTGCGAGCGAAAGTATAGACGGGGTCGCAGATCGATAGTGGTAGTTTCCCCGTTCCGAACAATGAATGATGCACGTCGAACCGAGAACCATTCGGTCTGCTTCGTTGTGATCGTATAGATACCGGCAGGCACTTCGAAAGAGAATCGACCAGAGCGTGGTTCCGGGAAGGTCGAACGCGAAAACGATCCGCTCGACACAGTGACTTCGGTTCCGAGGATCACAGCGTCGTTCGGATCGAAGATCGATCCAGTTATCGTTCCTGTCGTCCCCGTCTGCGCCGATCCGACGGCGGCGAAACATAGAATGATCGAAAGGGTTGTTAGAACATATCTCATTTGCTCGCGCTCAAAAATCGGATACTCGCTGTCCGTGGCCTACTCGACTATCTCATTTTGCTTTCAATTGAATGAGGAAATTCCCGAACCGCTTCGAACCGGCACGGCATACATATGCTACTATTTTATCAGACGGCTGACCGCGCTTACGAGGATAGTTATGCCAAATGTACAGATAATAAAGGAAAAGGATGCGGTATTAATTCCGATCAAGGATTGGGAGAAGTTACAGAGAGAGGTTGTACGTTTGCGAAAAAAGGTCAAAAAAACGAAATTCATGGATGATCTCCGTTCAGCGATCATTTCAATTGAAACAGACATTCGCCTCGGTAAGACACCAAAGGGGAAGGACGCACGGGAGTTTGTTAAAGAGCTGGAAAATGAAATATAAGGTCATTGTCGCAGATAGCTTTAACAAACCCGCAAAGAAATTAGCAAAACGATATTCCTCATTTCCCCAAGACCTGCTCGGGCTTATCGACGAACTTGAAAATGATCCAACGATCGGGGTCTCCTTAGGCGGCAATTTGCGTAAGATCAGGCTGGCGATCAAGAGCAAAGCAAAAGGCAAAAGCGGAGGAGCGAGAGTAATTTCTTACGTCTATTTGTTAGGCAATTCCGTGCATTTGCTGACGGTTTATGACAAGTCGGAAATTGCCACCGTCTCGGACGAGCAACTGCAGGAATTAGTATCTGAAGTCTTGCGATCTTTAGAAAATGAGTTATGAAATTTGGAAAGGTCGAGAACCCCGAGGAAATTGACTTCACAATTCCCGCGGACCATCCGGCGACGAAGGGTGTTTTTGCGTCGGAAAAGGCGAAGGAGATGGAGGTTTGGGTCGGTTGTGCGAAGTGGAACAGCAAGGACCTGAAGGGCTTTTATCCGAAGGGCGTGAAGGCGAAGGACGAGTTGCGATATTACTCGACGCAGTTCAACTGCATCGAGCTGAACGCGACATTCTATAAGCGTTATTGGGAGAGCACCTATACGAATTGGCGTGAAGGCGTCGAGGAGAATTTCAAGTTCTTCCCGAAATTCAACCAGGGCGTGACGCACTATTCGCGGTTGAAGGATGTCGAGCAGCGATGTGAAGAATTCGCCGAGAATATTGTTTTTTTGAAAGAGAAACTCGGGGTGCCGCTGCTGCAGATGCATGACAATTTCGGGGCGAAGGATTTCGATCGCGTCGAGAATTTTGCAGAGAATGTCTGGAAGTCCGACATCCCGATCGCGATGGAATTCCGACGCAGCGAATGGCACACGGATCCTGATATTTCCGAACGGCTTTACGCTCTGATGGAAAAGCACGCGATCACGAACGTGCTTGTCGATACGGCCGGCCGCCGCGACCTGATGCATATGCGTTTGACGACGCCGACGCCGTTCATCCGCTGGGTCGGAGCGAATCATGCGTCAGACTATTCGCGTCTGGATGATTGGGTCGAGCGGCTTGGTCTCTGGCAAAAGCAGGGAATGCGGAAGCTTTATTTCTTCGTCCATCAGAACGTCGAGCAGGAATCGCCGCTGCTGTCGCAGTATTTCATCGAGAACCTGAATAAGAAACTCGGAACCGACCTGCACATCCCGCTCACGGCAAAAGATATAGACTGACTGCGGCCCGTTCGGCTTTATTCCTCGGCGGTTGTGTTTGCCGCTCGCTCCGTCTTTCGAAAGGCCTTTATCGCGTCGATCATCTCGGCCTCACATCTAAGATATTCGTTGAGCTCGATCAATTCTTCCGAAGTTTTCCTTACGGCGACGAGCGTGCCGCGGCTTCCCGAGAGAGCACTCGAGACCGAGACTGTAAACGTGTTGCTTTTGCCGGATGCGAAAGTCAGGGATCTTACGTCCTGCCACAAACATTTCTGCATCCTACCTCGGCTCTTATATGTGAACCCATTCTGAAGGATGCTAAGTTCGTCTCGACTCAGAGAGAATTGAAACCAGACCAGCCAGAAACACGGCAGCGAAAATGCGACGCAAACGATACCGGTCAAATAGGCCGCTTCCGTGATCAGACCGATGCCAGTTGCCAGCAAGATCAGGCCGAAGAACGTGAAGATCGTGATCAAGACCCACGCCGGTTTTGCACGGCGAATTTCGATCAGATCTCCAAAAGCGGCATCGATGTCAGTGTGTTTGTCAGAGTCTTCGGTCATATGTTTTGCGCCGCCTTTTATTGCACAAAGACCGCCCCGCCGAAGGTCGCTAGCAGGATAACGCTTACAAATGCATTGGTCGTGAAGAATGCGGCGTTCATTCGCGAGAGGTCAGTCGGTTTTATCAACGTGTGCTGGTAGAAGAGAAGTATGCCGACCGCGATCACGCCTGCGAGCGAGAGCCAGCTGAGGCCGGTCACGATCCACAAAAAGATCAGGACGATGAATCCTTGAAAATGGAAGATGCGTGCCATCCAGAGCGCTCGGGCGATACCGATACGAGCGGGGACGGAATAGAGTCCGGCCTTGCGGTCGAAATCAATATCCTGGCATGCATAAAGAACGTCGAATCCGGCTGTCCAGACAAGCACGAAGAGCGATAAAAGTATCGGCTTTTCATCAAATATATCCCCGCGAACTGCGATCCATGCAGCGGACGGCGATATCGCTAGTGCGGCTCCGAGTATGAAATGCGAGAGCGCCGTAAAGCGCTTTGCGTAGCTGTACCCGAGCACGAAAAGAAGTGCGACCGGCGACAGGGCGAATGTGAGCCAATTCAGCGAATATGCCGCGAGCAAAAAGATCGCGATCGACAGATAAAGAAATGCCCACGCGAATCCAACGCTCAGTTTACCGCTCGGAAGCTCACGGTTCGCGGTCCGCGGATTTTGTGCATCGATCTCGCGATCAGCGATCCGATTGAATGTCATCGCTGCCGAACGTGCTCCCACCATCGCGACCGTGATCCAAACGATCTGCGTGACGGTCGGTAAGCCGTTCGCCGCAAGGATCGCCCCCAAAAATGCAAAGGGCAGAGCAAAAAGGGTATGCTCGAACTTGATCATTTCGAGCGTAGTGGTAAATCGCCGCCAGGTCGTGGTCATTGCTTGAAAAAGCTAGAGTTTAGCACCTTAAGCCTCTTAAGTCGTCTCGAAAGAGCGCAATCAAACATCAATGCCAAGCGGCCGCACACATGATCTGCTGACGATAGCGCTCGCAATTCCGGCCGCGGCCGCCGCGTTCGTGGTCACTTGGAGTTTGCCGCAGGCGGCGGTGTTTACTGTTGCGTTCGCGTTCGGCGGCCTGATGTTCGGGCCGGACCTGGACACACGCTCAAAGCAATATTCCCGCTGGGGCGTTTTCCGCTTTCTTTGGTTCCCGTATCGCACGTTCTTTAAGCATCGCTCGCGATTCTCGCACGGACTGATCCTCGGCACGGCCATCCGTGTGATCTATTTTATGGGAGTTTGCTCGCTCGTCGTGATCGCAGGTTCTTGGGTCTATGCGGCCGCCGCGGGCGGAAAGGTCATTTCCGTCGCCGAGTTCGCAGAGCTATGGCGTTCGATCGGGCAATTTGTTCGACCACACATTGGCGACGGCATCCTGCTCACGACATTTATTGGAATGTGGGTTGGTGCCGCAAGCCATACTTTCACAGACCTTGCGGGAACCTACATCAAGACCGGACGGCGCTCAAAACTCTTTTAGCCTTTGCCGCCCGTGCGTGCGTTGACGAGCCGAGTGGCGTGCTTGCGGATCGCTTCGGGTACGTTGCGGTCCTTTTGCAAGCCGATAAGGTCGCGCAATTGGAGACGGTTCATTATCGACATCGAGTTGCCGAGGGGCGTTCGCGGATTTTTTGCAAGGCTCAATTGGATCAGATAGCTGCGGCCCCACTTTTTGTTCATCGAGATCTGCCGCAGCACTTCCTGCGGGACGGCCCGCATTGTTGCGATCTTTTCGACCTCTTGCTCGGTGATCTTGGGATTATTGATAACTGCGGACGAGACAAGCTTGTTCGGGTCGCGGATCAAGATATTGCGGGCCTCGCGGTCGCCCTTCATACCGAGCTTGACGCGGTCCTTTACACCCATTCGCATGATGCGGTTGAGCACCGAGATCCGCTCGTTCGTCGCTTCGTCCTCGGAATGAAGCTCGCCGAGGATCTTCGCCATTATCGCCTGACGCTGTTCCTCGCTTTCCTCATAGATCTCTTCGATGTATTCGAGACTCAGCCACGAATCATCCGTCTCTTTGTCGAGAACTTCGATATGTTTTGCGATCAAAAGGGCGTCCTCGACGGACATCTCGTTGTCATCGAGATCTTCTGCGAACTCGGCCTGTTCGAGGAATTCCGCAGCGGCTTCGTTGCCTTGCGCCCGGAGCTCACTCGCGATCTGTGCGGCTCCGCGTTCCTTTTCGAAGAATTCGCGTTTTGTTTCGGCCGCACGACGCTCGGCTTCGGGCGAACGATGCGGATTCGCGAGGATAGCGTCGATGATCGCAGAGTGGCGGATCAGAAGCTGCTGATTCAGCGATATCCTTTCAAGGAGTCCGCTGTCAGCGGTGGAGGCCGCAAGGGTTTCGAGGGATTCCGGCGGTGTCGCCGCATTCGAAAGCACAGCCTCATAGATCTCTACGGGCATCGTTGCCGCACGAGCGAAATGCGAGAGCACGGTCGGTGCCGCACTCTCGGAACGCAGCATCATCTCGAGCGAATCGATGGCTTGCGTGCCGAGCGTCTCGCGGGCATTTGTTGAGAGTTCCGCGTCGGCGCCGTTCGCGAGCCCGACAAGGAGTTCGAGCAGATCCTCGCCCGGCAGCGGAAGCAGTCCGCGCGATGCCGCAAGCTGCGCCGGACGCGGAGCCGAGCCGGTCAGAACGGCAGCGACGGCAGGATTTTCAGAATATATCTCGACGGACATAGAAAGTGCCCAGAAAACAACGGTGAGCTAAACCAATTCTAGCAAATGAGACGCGAATCAGTCCTTCTCGTGAGCGGTCATTTGCTGCAAGATCCGACAATAAAGGAAAGTTTGCACGATTTTTCTCAAAAATGCGCTAAATTCTGTGTTTCCTGTAAAATAGATATTTTTGGAACCTTACAATGATCAAACAAGAACTAGAGAAACTTATTAACGACAGACAGGCGAAGATCGGTGTGATCGGACTCGGATACGTCGGTTTGCCGCTTATCGTCGAATTCGCCCTAAAGGGATTTTCGACCATCGGCTTCGAGGTCGATCAGAGGAAGGTCGAGCAACTAAACGCCGGCACGTCCTATATCGTTGATGTTCCCGCTGAGAACGTCTCAAAATGCGTAGCAGACGGCACGTTGGCCGCAACCGCGGATTTCAGCCGATTGGGCGAATGTGACGCGATAATAATCTGCGTACCGACGCCTCTACGCAAGACAAAAGATCCGGATATGAGTTTCATTCTTTCCGCCGGCGAAGAGATACAGAAAGGCCTTCGCCGCGGCCAGCTCATCATTCTCGAATCGACCACCTATCCGGGAACCACCGACGAGGTGCTCGAACCGATGTTCGAGGAGAAGGGTTTTCGAGTGGACGAGGACTTTCTGCTCGCGTTCTCGCCCGAACGTGTCGATCCCGGCAATCCTCAGTTCCAAACACACAACATTCCGAAGGTCGTGGGCGGCGTAACGGACGATTCGACCGATGTCGCTGCTCTCCTTTATGGACAGATCGTGAATGACGTTCATCCTGTTTCGTCAGCCCGCGTCGCAGAGGCCGCAAAATTGTGGGAGAACACTTTTCGTGCGATCAATATTGGAATGGCGAACGAGATGGCAAAGCTATGCAATGCTCTAGGAATCGATACTTGGGAGGTCGTAAGGGCCGCGGCGACGAAGCCTTTCGGCTTTATGCCTTTCTTTCCCGGACCCGGCATCGGCGGCCACTGCATTCCGCTCGACCCGCACTATCTCTCCTGGAAGGCGCGCCAGCACGGATTCGATTCGAAATTTATCTCGCTCGCGGAACAGGTCAATTCCACGATGCCGAACTACGTCTTTGACCTCGTCTCGGCTGCATTGAACCAGCAGAAGAAGGCCGTGAACGGTTCGAAGATCCTGATCTTGGGTGTCGCTTATAAGAAGGACATTGATGATATGCGCGAGTCACCCGCACTCTCGATCATCGACCTTTTGCGCGCTGATGGAGCGGAGGTCGTTTACCACGATCCGTTCGTCGCCGAGGTCACGTTCGATCACGCATACACGATCGGGCACGGCGAACCACTTTATAATCAAGCACTTACGGACGAGCTTATCTCGCAGTCAGATTGCGTAGTGATCTGTACCGAGCACTCGACGGTGGACTACAACCGCCTTTGCGAACTCGCCGGCGTAGTAGTAGATACCCGCAACGCCCTCTCTCCAGAGATCCGTAAAGGCTGCAACGCCAGGATCGTGAGGCTGTAATGAAGATGACTAGCTCTCGTTAGAAACGCCCGCCTTGCGGGCTAAAGAATAAAGCTACATGCGTAAGCGTGTAGTCAGAGTTGGAAATTTGAACCAAGCCCGTTTTGCGGGCGACAGATACGGAAATGTCGTACACAAATCATCTCTACCACATTGTTTTCGGTACGAAAGGCAGACTTCCGATGATATCGCAAGATATTCGTCCGCGGTTTCATGAGTATTTGGGTGGAATCGTTCGTGGACTTGGCGGTATTGCAATTGCGATTGGCGGCATTGATGACCACGTGCATCTTCTAATTAAGCTTAAGCCGACCATTAATTTCGCAGATTTTATGCGGGATCTGAAATCCAGCTCGTCAAAATGGGCGAAAGAGAATGGCGTACGGAAATTTGCGTGGCAGCGGCGTTATGGAAGTTTCACGGTAAGCGAGTCGCAAGTCGAGAGGGTTAGAAAATATGTATTGGAGCAAGAACGCCATCATAGCAGGGTGAACTTCAAAAGCGAGTTCGAAGCTCTGCTGTCGAGCCACAACATCACGATCGACGATTTTGTGTGGCAGGATTGACGGTTGTCTGTCGCCCGCAAGACGGGCTTGTCGAAAATTGCCGTCGTTTCTACACGCTCACGCGTGTAGCTTTATTCTGATGCCCGCAAACGGGCATAAGGTAGCGGCAAAGAATCATCATTTAATGCAAAAAATTCTCCTAATAGCGGGTGCGCGGCCGAATTTTATGAAGGTTGCGCCGATCTACGCCGAGATGAAAAGGCGTGGCGATACATTCGCTCCGATGATCGTGCATACCGGTCAGCATTATGATCGGGCGATGTCGGACGCGTTCTTCAGCGATCTTGGGATGCCGGAGCCGGACATAAATCTAGGTGTCGGTTCGGCGTCGCACACGCAGCAGACAGCGAAGATAATGACGCTTTTCGAACCTGTCGTCGAGAACGAAAAGCCGGACTGGGTCGTTGTCGTAGGTGATGTGAATTCAACGATCGCGTGCGCTCTTGTCGCGGCGAAGATGGGCGTCAAGGTCGCTCACGTTGAAGCCGGCCTGCGTTCACACGATCGGACGATGCCCGAGGAGATCAACCGTATTCTCACGGACTCGATCTCGGACCTTCTGCTCACGCCTTCACCGGATGCGGATGAAACACTTCGCCGCGAAGGCGTCGATGAGAGCAAGATCCGCTTTGTCGGTAACGTGATGATCGATTCGCTGCTCGATCATCTGAAGGTTTCGGAGCGGTCGAACATTCGTGAGACGCTTGGAGTTTCTGCTGGTGAATACGCCGTTACTACGCTCCATCGTCCGTCGAATGTCGATGATCGAGAAATATTCGCGGGCATCGTTGGCGCTCTCATCAAGATCTCAGAACGTCTGCCGATCATTTTTCCGGTTCATCCGCGGACGAGACAGAAGCTTGCTGAATTCGATCTCGAACGAGCTCTCGCCGATTCGCAGATAAAGCTGATCGAGCCGCTCGGTTATCTCGATTTTATGCGGCTATACAGCGGTGCGAAACTCGTGCTGACAGATTCGGGCGGGCTGCAGGAAGAGACGACTGTGCTCGGCATTCCTTGTCTTACGCTTCGCGAGAATACCGAGCGTCCGATCACGATCGAGATGGGTTCAAATATCCTCGTCGGCGTAGATCCTGAAAAGATCCTAAGTGAGGCTAACGCGTCGCTTGACGGCAAAGTCGGCGATTCTAAGATACCGCCGCTCTGGGACGGAAAGACTGCCGAGCGTATCTGCGATGCATTGGAAAAGCCCGCCGCATAATTATGCAGCGGGCCTTTCGATGATCCCGAATTCTCTCGATCTACTTCTTCTTCTCCATCGGGTAACCGGCGTGCTTCCAAGCCTCCGTACCGCCTTTCATTGCAAAAACGTCTTTGTATCCTTTCTCGCTAAGTGTGACTGCCAGACCGGCACTCGTGTGTTCGTTCGGTCAGGAACAGTAAACGATGATCTTCTTGCCTTTCGGGATCTTACTGAACTCGGCCTCCGGCGCACCGAACGGAATGTTGATCGCGGTCTCGATGTGCTCCATGTCATACGCAGATTGACTGCGTGAGTCGATAAAGACCGCCTCTTTAGCATCGAACGCCTTCTTTGCGTCTTCGAGAGTGATACGCGGTGCCTTTGCCATCGCCTCTTCATGCGGATCGGGCGTCGGCGTGCGGACAGCGATCTTCGCCGTCGAATTGTCGTTATTCTTCGAGATCGCGATCGGTGCCGCCGATTGGCAGCCCGCAATGACCGCGAGACTTAGGATCGCTAAAAGTATGATTAGATTTTTCACTTTTCTCCGAATGCCGCGAGCACCTCGTCGGCGTGCTTTGAAACATCGACCTTGTCGAAGATCTTGACGATCTTACCCTTCTCGTCGATCAAAAAGGTCTTGCGGAACGTGCCCATATATTTGCGGCCGTACATCGATTTTTCGCCCCAGACACCGTAATCCTCAACGATCTTCTTGTCGGTATCGGCAAGCAGGTCGAACGGAAGCTGGAATTTCGAGATGAATTTCTGATGCGATTTCTCATCATCGGTCGAAACACCGAGAACCTTGATACCTTTCTCGTTGAAGACGGCATCAGCGTCGCGGAATGAGCATGCTTCTTTCGTGCAGCCGGGCGTATCGTCCTTGGGGTAGAAATAGAGCACGAGCCGCTTTCCCTTGAGATCCGAGAGCTTGACGGTCTTGCCGTCCTGATCTTTGGAGGAGAAATTCGGTGCTTTATCGCCTTCTTTGAGCATTCACACTATTTTGAAGCATTTTGCGTCGAGTCGCAACACGCAAAGGTAGCTATTTAGACTTCCCGAAATTCCATTTCAAGCCGGTCGTGAATAGAAAATCATTCTTCTCCGTGCTTCGGGGCGGATCGTTATTGAATCGATTCCCGATGGTGAAGAACACGCCGACACGCTTCGTAACATCGATCGAGACCGTCGAGTCGGTAATGAAACGATATTCCTGCACGTCCGTTATATTCTGAAAGAACGTGACGGTTCCCTGGAATTTCAGCCGACCGTTGATCCGCTGCTTTAGCGAGGCGCCGGCAAGGCCTTCGGGCGTGTCGGTCTTTTCATCTGCCTGCCAAGTGCGGTTCCAGGCAATGCCGCCGAGCAGATCGAGTTCGGTCCGGTCGTTCTTTATCGTATGATGGCCGACGCCTGAACCGACGATAGAGCGGAACAGGAGCTTCTTCGGGCGATCTCGCTCAAAATCATACGAGACGAAGCCGAAAAGCTTCTCATCGATATTCCGGTCGTAACGTGCACCGCCCCAAAAAGCGTTTGAGGTCGTGATCGACACGCCGGATTTCCGGCTCGAGAACCAAAGGCTGCGGGCGTAAACGGTCAGTTTATCCTTCGTTCCTTCTTTGACCGCACGAAGGCTTGTCGTCAATGTCGCGGTCTTTGAATTGCCGGAGGCGTAGTTATAGCCGATCGTCGCGTTGCCCGCCCAGCCTTCGAGGATGCCGAACGTCCTTCCGCGGCCGAATAACGGCACTACGTCTTCTTTTACCGGCGCCACAGCGGCATTCGAGACCGTATTTACAGCGTCGGTCGAGATCTTGGCCTCTGGTGCAGGTTCCGCCTTCGCGGCGGAACGTTCATCAGCGGCCGGTTCAGGCGTGATCTTGTCCACCATAGAGGCGGCGATCTTGATGACACCGGCGTATGCGGTCTCAACTTCGATGGATTCATCAGTGCGGCTTAGGACGGTGCCGGTTACGCGGTCGCCGTTCTTGAGCGTGATGTGGTCCGCGAGGGCCGGAACGGTGGATGCAAAGATAATGCAAAAAAGGACTAACGCTGAGATGGACTTGGTCATGGTTCTACTACCGGGGAGAATTGCCCGCAAAGACAAAAATTGAAATAATCCTAACATTCTGAGGCTCGGATGTGAACGCGAGGCCGAGCGTCGATTTCTTTCAACGACGTGAAATTACTCTCCGAAAAGAAGGCTCTCGAAAAGCTCACGGCGATGCGTGACGGCTTTGCCGCCAGAATTCGCGATGGATTTGAGCACGCGGCGAAGGATTGTCTAAGTTGTGAGACGAAAGGTGCTTGCTGCCTCGACGCTCATTTTGTGAATGTGCGAATTACGAGGCTTGAGGCCGCTGCGATGAAGAATGCGGTCAGCGAATTGCCGCTCGCTTTGCAGGAAAAACTTGCCGCCCGAACGTCAGCCGCGATCGAGAAATACAACCTGCGTTCGACAGAAGATCCAGAGACCGCGACCTATGCATGTCCGCTTTTCGAGCAGTCGATAGGCTGCCTCGTCCATTCGACGGCAAAACCTTTTCCGTGCATCGCTCACGCTTGCTACGAACGCCGCGAAGACCTGCCGCCCGACGAACTTCTTAATTCCGCCGAGACCGCGATCGAGACTCTGAATATTCAAACTTATGGCAAGCGTGTGTCGCCGTTAGCGATCCCGCTTGCGGTCAATTCCACTACCTGACCGACAATTCGAAGGGCATCAGAGCCATAGCTTCGCCGTTCTTCATACGGTCGAGCATTGCGGCATAGCGGAAAGCGCGTCGAACATCCGCGGGCATTTGCGAGAGCAGCTGATCTTGCGCCTGTTTTGCCTTTGCGTCCTGATCCCTGCTGCCGCCAAAAAGCGACTCGAGCCACGGCGTGCCGACGGGATAGAGCACGCGTTTTACGTCCTTGTCCGCAGGAAGCTGTGCAAGTTCTTTTGCGACCGATATCGCCTTTTCGAGGCCGCCGAAATCATCCACAAGTCCATTCGCCTTTGCCTGCGTGCCGGTCCAAACGCGGCCTTGGGCAATGCCGTTTATCGCCTCCGGAGTTTGATTGCGGCCTTTTGCGACCTTCGGCACGAAGCTGTCGTAATAGATCGCGTTCGCCTGTTCGACCATCTTTTCA
>Ga0154020_10006228_pt1 | contig 13993 bp, 13 predicted proteins | sample Klosneuvirus_201_FD_109709 | JGI IMG/M metagenome (GOLD analysis project Ga0154020, IMG submission 109709) | Active sludge microbial communities from wastewater, Klosterneuburg, Austria - Klosneuvirus_20160825_MG | ecosystem: Engineered > WWTP > Aerobic digester > Activated sludge | place...
GCTGGGTCAGGTGGTGATGGAGTTGAGTCTGAACGCAGGCAACAACCGTCTGGTGAATGTAAAAGGCCTGAGCGAGGGAATTTATATCATCAGCGACAAAACAAACAACACAGCATTACATCAGAAAATCATCATACAGAACTGATAAAACAATATTGCTTAATCAAACCCCCGCCCAAAACAGCGGGGGTTTTTTGTTGGGAGTGGTCAAAACGAATTAGAGTTGACTTATTTCACAATAGAAACCGGATTTATCCGTTTATATTTGCGACGGCTTATGTTGCAGTTTCTTAAATTTTTGTGTTCACTAATTCTGGTGTTTCTGATTAGCAGTTCCTGCAAGAAGGACAAGTTTATTACAGATCCTTCCGCAAAACTTGAATTTTCTCAGGATTCGGTGTTGTTTGATACCGTTTTTACCACCATAGGCTCATCCACCCGAAACATTCGCATCCGAAATAAAAATGATCAGAAAATAAAGATTTCTTCAATTGTTCTTCAGGGAGGCGCACAATCGGCCTTTATCATTAATGTGGATGGAAGTCCGGGTACCAGTTTTAAAGACATTGAACTCGCCGCGCAGGACAGCATGTACATTTTTATACAGGTGAACGTGAACCCAACCAATCAAAATTCGCCTTTGATCATTACGGATAAACTAATCTTTACAGTGAACGGCAACACCCAGGAACTTCCTCTTGAAGCCTGGGGCCAGGATGCCTATTACCATTACCCTACCGATGCCATAAAATTCAAGGATGGAAGTTATTTTCCTTATTCAACTGTTGGTCCTGCAGAAACAGGAACGGTGGTTACCTGGCCAAATGATAAACCTCATGTGATTTACGGTTACCTGGTGGCCGATTCGGCTCAAACACTTATTATAAAAGCAGGCACGCGCATTTACATGAATTACAAAGCAGGGATTTGGGTGTTCAGAAAAGGAGAACTTCAAATCCTTGGCCAAAAAGGCAATGAAGTGATTATTCAGGGTGCCAGACGTGAAGCGGATTATGCCGATGAACCAGGACAATGGGACAGGATATGGATCAATGAAGGAAGTTTGAACAACGTCATCGATTACGCCATCATTAAAAACGGGTACATAGGAGTGCAGGCCGAATTGTTCGCTTCTGACTTTAGCAATGTGCTCAACCCACGTCGTTTGAAAATAACCAATACCCGAATTCAAAACATGAGTCTTTGGGGATTGTACGCCGTTGCCTTTAATATTTACGGAGGTAATAATGTAATCAGCAATTGTCAGGAATACAGTGTGAATTTAAGTCTGGGAGGGAAATACACCTTTTTACACTGCACCTTCTCAAATTTCTGGAGCAAGGGAAAAGTAAGGGAACTGAGCACCGTTAGGGTGAACAACTATTACGAACAAACCGTGTTGCCTCTGGACTCCTGTTATTTTGGGAATTGCATTATTGATGGCCAGTTGGCAAACGAACTTACCGTGGATGTAAAAAACGCGGCAACCTACACCGCGAACCCGTTTTTTAGTTCGTGCTGGATACGCAGCAATGCTGATCTGAGCGATGCCTCGCGTTACCTTGAAATAAGAAAGAGTGATAGCCCCCTGGAGTACGAAGACATTGCGACCTATAACTTTGAGACCAAAACAGATGAAAATCGTATCAAGGGATTTACACATGCAAAAGCCCTCAGTGATGCTGGAAAATTCCCTTTCGATATCAAAGGAAATTCAAGAAGTACTTCTATTGCTTCAGGAAGCATAACGGTTGGAGCGTATCAAAAGTAAAGGAATTCACCGGCAAACTGTTTTGGTAAACAATTTCAGGTTAAATTTGCCCCCGTATTCATGAAACGTATTTCTCAGTCACCTCACAAAGCACTTATTTATTGGTTACTCATTGGTTGCACACTCATTTACATTATGGTGCTGGTGGGTGGTTTAACGCGATTAACACACTCAGGACTCTCCATTACCGATTGGAGTTTTATGGGTTCAATTCCTCCACTGAATGATGAGATGTGGATGCAGCGGTTTTTGAAATACCAGGAAAGTCCTGAGTTTCAGAAAATAAATTCCACCATGACCCTCGAGGAATTTAAACCCATCTTTTTATGGGAATACGTGCATCGCATGATTGGTCGGCTCATGATGTATGTGTTTTTATTCGGATTCCTTTATTTTTTAGTAAAAAAGAAAATCAACAAAACCATGTGGCTGCCTTTGACCGGATTATTTTTCCTTGGAGCCATGCAAGCGGTAATCGGGTGGTGGATGGTGTACAGTGGTTTGCAAAAACAACCTGCAGTAAGTCATTACCGCCTGGCGACCCACTTAATGAGTGCATTTACTTTATTTGCCTTTACCTTTTGGTTTGCACTGAAACTCATTTTTTCCAATGAAGCTAAAGAGCAGGATGAAGCAGGTAAATTAAAATTATGGGCCCTTGTGCTGTTATTTGTTGTAACGCTCCAAATCATTTACGGAGCTTTCACTGCGGGTTTTGTGGAGCACGATGCTGCTAAATTCCGTCCAGGCCACATCTTTAACACCTGGCCCAAAATGGGAGAATACTGGATGCCGGAGCAGGTGTACATGAAGGATACCTTTTTACAGAACGTGCTGGAAAACCCAAGTGGGATACAATTTGTACACCGCATGCTGGCAATTGCAGTGGTGCTGTGTGTGGCTTTCATTTGGTGGAGATCTGAAAAGCTAAAGTTAAATAAGGATCAGCATTTTTCAGTTAGCCTTTTAATCTATATGGTTACGGTGCAATTTATCTTAGGGGTATTTACTTTGATCTATCAGGTCCCGGTTTTCCTTGGAGCGCTGCACCAAACCGGGGCATTTTTATTGTTCGCAGCCTGTGTTTACTTTATATTTCATGTGTTCAACAAACAACGTTCTGTATGAGCGAAGAATCTGAAAACCCATTTCAACAGAATCAATACGCTGACGGTGTGGTATACCCACCGAAGCCCGTCATGCTTGAAAAAAGTCAGAATGCACTGAGCCGTTCCCTGATTGGTTTGTTTGTATACGCCCTTCTTTTTTATTTTCTCTTTGATCAGAATCTGGCCTACATTGCCGCAATTCTCCTTGTGATCATTGTTCACGAGATGGGACATTTCCTTTTTATGCGTTTGTTCAATTACAAAAACGTAAAAATCTTTATAGTACCCTTATTGGGGGCCTTCACGTCCGGTAAAAAACAGCAGGTATCGCAATGGCAGCTCAGCTTAATTATTCTTGGCGGTCCGGTGCCAGGCATTCTCATTGGCAGCGTGTTGTATTGGCTTAACCGCGATTGGGACAATGCAACCGTGCAAATGCTGGCGAATACCTTTTTGGTCATTAACCTGCTGAACAGTTTACCGGTGTATCCTTTGGATGGAGGCCGGCTGATTGAAACCCTTTTTTTTAAGGAAAATCACGTGATACGTTTGGTGTTTGGTATTATTTCAATTATCGTTTTACTGCTGCTTTGTTTGTTGTTAAAGAGCCCACTATTGATCATTATTCCGGTTTTAATAGGTTTAGAATTGTACAATGAAAACAAATACCAAAAGATTCGTGATTACCTGAATCAGGAGCGTATTAACTATTACACCGATTATGAAAATCTTCCCGATAAAAACTATTGGCTCATCAGGGATTGCCTTTTGTTTTCTTTTCCACGGAAGTATGCCGGGCTGGTGCCTGGAAAGCTTGAATACAGCGCCTTTGAACCGCTTATTGTGCAACACATCAGCGCTGTATTAAAAGTGGATCTCAAGTTCGATCTCAAAGGATTTAAAAAAATACTGGTTTTGCTTTTCTACATGGCCAGTTTTTTTGCGCCTTTGATTCTGGTTCTGGTCAGTTCTCTGAACAAATAACCTACTTTATCTTAAAGCGCAGTCCCGCGTACAACATTCTTCCATAAATGGGTCCCCACACCATGCTCGCATCAAAGTGAGGCCCAAACGGTTTATCGGCTGCAACAATGGGATCGTTTTGTTTGTAGTTGAATAGGTTTTCAACTCCGAGGTACACGTGCAATTCCTGCTTTTCGAACTTTTTCAGGTAAGTGATCTGCCCAAGTAAATTAAAGAACTGCGGTGAGTAGTCCTCCCTTCTGTATTCAGCAGGATTGGACGCAGTGCTTGGCAAACGTTTACTGCCATTGAACTGGGTGGTAAAATCAAACAACCAGTTTTTTCTGCGGGTTTCATAGCTAAAATTGATAAAAGCCCTGTGTTTGGCAACCAGACTTTTTTGCAAAACTTCCTGTGAGAATTTAGAGCGGGTGTCCACAAAGCGGTAAGCGGTTTTAATGTTCAGGCGCTTACGCGGTTCGAAATTAAATTCAAACTGCATGGTGTTGGAGTAGGAAGGACCGTTCAGGTTGTAGAAATGCACTTCCTGAGGATTTTGGTCCACATCCACGATCACTTGTTGTGAAAAATCAGTACGGTACACATCTAAGGTAACATAAGCTTCCCTGTAATTGATCTTGAAGCGTTGGGTAAAATTCATTCCGTAATTCCAGGCTATTTCCGGATTCAAACCATACGGCAGGCTGTTGTCGCTGCCTTCAATTTTCCAGGCCCTGGAGGTGGCCAACAAGCTGGCGTTATCTGTAAATAATGAGGCGGTGCGCAAAGCCCTCCCCGCCGAAATTCTGAAAATGGAATTTGGATTAAAGGCGTAACGCATGTGTAAACGTGGCGTAAAAAACACACCGTAATAATTGTGGTAATCGGCCCTGAGCCCTACCACAAGATTGAATGTTTCACCGCGGTTGTGGGCAAACTCTCCAAACCATCCCGCTACTTTTTCATGACGTTTAAAAGCTGTACTGTCCAATCGTTCATCCACCAGATCATCCATATAACTCAAACCACTGCGCAGGTTGTTCATGGTTGAACCCAGATAGGTTTCAAAAATGCCATTCGCATAAAAGGTGTTCTCTTTGCCTTTGTAAATCCGGTTTCCATACTGTCCGCTTTGATCGTGTTCAAGGTACGAAAGCTGTAAACCCATGCTGGTAGCGGGACGGTTTTTAAAAATGTATCCCGTTTTGCTGAACACCTCCCATTTTTCATTTTCAATAAAGATCTTGTACAGAGGCATGGAATCGGTGTTTATACCCTTCAGTCCTTCAAACTGCCCTCCGTTTCGGTTGTCTTTCAGGTAGGAACCTCCAAACTGAGCCTCAAAGCCAGTTTCAGGCAATTGCAGGCTGTACTTGTTCATGAAGTTATATTGTTTTCCGGTTGGAATATCAGCAAATCCGTCATTGTTCAGGTCTTGAACGAGTGGATTAAAACTAACATGTGAAAGCAATGCGGTAGAAAGCGAAGGGCTCAGTTTTTGCCTGAGGTTCAGGTTGTACTCGTTACGGGCATTTTCATTCACATAGGTGTTGAAATGCAAACGGTCGCTTTTATCGGCACTCTGCAATTCGGTGTTGATCTGCCCGGTAAAACTCTCATACCCGTTAATGACTGAACCCACACCCTTACTTAATTGTATCGACTGAATCCAGGTTCCAGGAATGAACCCCAAACCATAATTGTTGGCAAGTCCGCGCATGTAAGGCATGTTTTCCTTGGTGATCTGTGCGTATTGCCCTGACAGGCCCAACATTTGAATTTGTTTTGTACCTGTTACCGCATCGGTAAAATTCACATCGATGCTGGGGTTGGTTTCAAAACTTTCAGAGAGGTTACAACAGGCCGCTTTCATTAAAGAACGCTCGTTGAGGATCTCGGTTTTGATGGGTTTGAGGTAAGAAATTTCGGTGCCTGTGGTGTAATGCACAACCTCCACCTCGTTGAGTGTTGCGTTGCTGTTTAGTAAAATGAGAACAAACGCATCGTTTTCCTTAACCGCGATCTCTTTTTTGTCAAAACTCATGGCACTCACCAAAAGACTTGAATTTCCGGCATCTCGCGGAATACTAAACATCCCATCGGCATCTGTAACGGCTGATAAAGTGGAGCTTTTCCAACTGAGAATAGCCCCCGGAATGCCAATGGTATCGCCTTTATCGGTGATTTCGGCTACTTTACCCCTCACTTGTGAGAATGCGCTGTTACTGCTGATGATTAACACCAGCAAGGCATAACAAATCAATCTCATGATTAGTGGTGATCAACGTGTTCTACACCAAGATACTGACAGCATTTCGGAAGTTTTTTATACGCTTCCTCGTTTCTTTTAAAATGCTCAGTATCATAACCACGGTTTGCGATCGCTTTTTCAATGGTTTCAAGGCTAACTTTTGCCTCGTCGTAGGTGATTACTGCCTTTTTAGTGTCGGGACTCCAGTTGCAAAGTTTTACACCTTTGATGTCAGCGGCGTTTTCGATGCGTTCCTTGCAGTCATCGCAAGCGCCGTTTACATTAATAATTACTGTTTTAACAGTGGTTTGGCCATTCATGCTTTGTAATACAAAGAACAGGGCAAGTAAAATGAAATTTTTCATGATGAATTAATTTAGGTTTTAGAAAAAAGGGATTCAAGTGAATTGAAACCTGATCTAAATCCTAAGCAAAAAGGTGGAAATGAGGGTTTGCTGATTGAGCAAGTAGGGTTGCGAAACAACAATGGGCTTGCAAACTTTGTTGGGTGTATACACTTGATTGGAAAAGTGTGAAATTACAGCATACAAAAGGGAGAAGGATTGTTTTACAACACGCTCGTCTTTTTTTACTAAAGCGTCTGTTGCACTTTGAAGCACAAGGGTCTCGTCTTTGCAGCAGCCATCGTTCTCTTCGGGAACATCCGATTCCTGATCATCACAACAGCTGCTGCCTTTGGTCACAAAATCCACTTTTTCAAGTTCCCCCCCGCAATAGTGAAAATACACCGGAATGCCCAATACACTGAGAGTGTATACGGATGCAACAAGGAGGAAAATATATTTCTTTAGTGAGCCGATGAGGCAAATATCGTGATATTCACCAACAAATCAAGAGGGGAGACCTTTTGTTTTCATTCACTTTTGTATATTCTTTTTAAAATATGTTAATTTGAGCGTATTAAAAATAAAGAAAGAAGATGTCGAACTTATTCAGGACAAAAGATCTGGGAAAATTACTTTCCGATGCAAGTGCAGGAGAACATGGCTTAAAACGGACCCTTGGTATGTGGTCCTTGGTTGCGTTGGGAATTGGCGCTATTATTGGTGCCGGTTTGTTTGTACGCACCGCTGCAGCGGCTTCTGATTGCGCTGGTTCAGGAGTAACCATGTCCTTTGTGGTAGCAGCTATTGGCTGTGCTTTCGCAGGTTTATGTTATGCTGAATTTGCTGCTATGATACCCATTGCAGGAAGTGCTTACACCTATGCCTACACCACTTTAGGTGAGCTGGTGGCCTGGATCATTGGCTGGGCTTTAATTATGGAATACGCCCTGGGTGCCGCCACGGTTTCTATTGCCTGGAGCGAGTACCTGAATAATCTTTTGGGTGGTGCCATCCCCTATGAATGGTGCCATTCTCCCTTTGAAAAAAGTTATCGGGTAATTGGGGATGCCATTGCTGCATTCCCTGCTGATTTGATACAAAATGCAAAAAACGGAGTTTTGGTTTTATCCGATGAGCAACATCTGGCCCTTGCTCCTAACTTGCAAAGCATGGTGACTACATTTCAAGGCATCATGAACTTACCGGCACTGGTTATCCTTTTGGTATTATCGCTTTTATTGATCAAAGGCACACAAGAGTCGGCCATCGTTAACGGAATCATTGTGTTTATAAAGGTGGCCATCGTTTTGGTATTTATCGTCATTGGCTGGCAATTTATTAAACCTGAAAACCACACCCCATATCTTATTCCTCAAGGCACACCGGGTCATGAAGGTATTTTTACCTGGGGGTATGGAGGTGTTTTGGGTGGAGCAGCCATTGTGTTTTTTGCTTTTATAGGATTTGATGCCGTATCCACTGCGGCCCAGGAGGCAAAAAATCCAAAACGGGATATGCCAATTGGGATTTTGGGTTCATTGGTGGTGTGTACCATTTTATACATTCTTTTTTCCCATGTGCTTACTGGTGTAACGCACTGGAGCGAATACGGAGCCGCAGGTAAAGAAGCCTCAGTATCTTATGCCATTCAAAAATACATGGTGGGTTATAGTTGGTTGGCCACAAGCGTTACCATAGCCATTCTTGCAGGATTTTCTTCAGTTATACTTGTTATGCTCATGGGGCAGTCGCGCGTGTTTTTTTCCATGTCAAAAGACGGCTTATTACCAAATGTGTTTTCACACCTGCATCCTAAATTCAAAACGCCTTACAAATCCAACATGATTTTGTTTTTGTTTGTGGGGATTTTTGCAGCTTTTGTGCCGGGCAGTGTGGCCGGTGACCTCACCTCGTTTGGAACCTTGTTTGCCTTTGTAATTGTTTGCGCCGGCATTTGGGTGATGCGCCGCAATAACCCTGAGATCCCACGCCCTTTTAAGACCCCATTGGTGCCATTGGTGCCAATTTTGGGAATTTTGGTGTGTTCTTTCATGATCATTGCTTTGGATAAGTTTACACTTCTTTCTGCTGCTGTATGGATGGTTCTTGGCTTGCTCATTTATTTTGTGTACAGCCGCCACACCAGCAAGCTGGATAAAGACTAAGTCATTTGTAACAGATGTGTTTGCTTTGTACATGTTTTGAACCATAGATCTGAGTTGGCAATTCCATTTCTTAAAACCTAAAGGATGATACTTTTACAAACAGGCCTTGAGACAGTTGTAAATTCAGATAACCATGAATTTTTAAAAACACTTTATAAATTCGGTTGGCGCTTATTTCTTGATTTTATAACCGTTTTAGTCTTACTGCGGTTTGTGTATTTTCCAAAGTACAAACACAATGATCTTTTTTTCACCTTCTTCATTTTTAACATCATCATTTTCCTGATCTGTTTTTTACTTAACCGCATTGAGATGAGCCTCGGCGCAGCGTTCGGTTTGTTTGCGGTGTTCAGTATGTTAAGGTACCGCACCGAAGATTTGAGTATAAAAGACATGACCTACCTTTTTCTGGTTATTGCCATTGGATTGATTTCTGCCGTTACCAAGTTGAAAAACACCCCTGATGTTTACGAATTTCTCTTTATAGGCTTGACCAACTTTTTACTTCTGATGGTCACTTATGTGTTTGAGAGAAACGTGTTTTTTAGGCGGGAAGGGGTGATGGTGGTGAATTACGATAAATTGGATTTGATTTTACCGGGTAAAGAACAGGAATTGATGCAGGATCTGAAAACCCGCACAGGCATTCATGTTCATAGGATAAAAACCGGGAAGATTGATTTTACTAAACCCCAGGTTCAGCTGAAAGTTTACTTTTACGAAGCCTGATTAAAGGGCAGTTATTACTTTAGCCACTGGAGCATTTTTTTACTCAAGGGATTGGTCCATGGTCCCATCACGTCAACCAAATGCCCTTGTTCGTCTACCAGGTATTTTTGAAAATTCCATAAAACAGTAGAATTCATCACACCATTTTTTTCTTTGCTGCAAAGCCAGGTGTAGAGAGGATGTTGTTCGGGCCCTTTCACATGGAGTTTTTCCATGAGCTCAAAGGAAAGCGCGAAATTAAGTTTGCAAAACTGCGCAATGGCTTCTTCCTTTTCGGGCTCCTGTTGCTCAAAATCATTACAGGGAAAAGCCAGTATAACCAAATTTTTGCTGGAGTACCTTTCGTGAAGCTTTTGCAAAGCATGGTACTGAGGTGTAAAACCACATTGGCTGGCGGTATTCACAATCAGAAGTTTTTTGCCCCTAAAATTGCTCAGGGAAATATACTCACCGGAGAGGGTTTTAATGGACAGGGCATGAAGGCTTTTTGGGACCTTTCCTTTTATAAGCTGTTTAATTCCAGGGAGGAGAAATAACATGAGCTGCAATGTGCGATTAATAACATAAATTTAACCAGATAAAATCGAAATTGTTTTATGAAATCCATTTGGGAAGGAAACATTAGCCTCGACATGCTGAATGCTCTAAACAAGGGCAGCATGGGAGAGTATTTAGGCATAGAATTTACGGCAATTGGAGAGGATTATCTTGAAGCAAGCATGCCGGTGAATCAAAATACCAAACAGCCCTTTGGCCTGCTGCACGGTGGAGCCTCGGTGGCTTTGGCCGAAACCATTGGCTCTGTGGCCACCTGGTGTTGCATCAATCGCGAGGTCTTCATTGGCGTGGGGGTGGAGATCAATGCCTCACACCTTCAGTCGGCCACTTCAGGCAATGTTAAAGCCCACTGCAGGCCTGTGAAAGCTGAAGGAAAATTAAAGGTTTGGGACATAAAGATCAGCAACCAAAACCAGGAACTCCTCTGTATCTGTAGGTTTACCTGCATGGTGGTACCAAAACGGCCGGGAGCTTAACTTTAGTTTAACATCTTCAGTGGTTTGTTCAGGCGGATGAAACAAGGCTTAAACCAAAAAATCTTATACATTTGCCCATATTAATTTTGTTATGAAAAACCTTATTTATCTTCTTCCTCTGGCTTCTATGTTAAGCTTAAGCAACTGCGGCGGTGCCGAACACGATCACTCCCATGAATCCGCCGCAGCGGACAGCACCTCGGAAAGTACAGAACTGAATGATACCACCAAGTTTAAATTTGATTTCGCCATTGCTAACATCCCTTCACCAGCAAATCGTATGCACGATATTGTGGCGCTGGGCGTTCCTTATGACAGCAGCATATTAAACGACACCAGAAAAGTAAAAACCTATACCACTGAATTTAAAAAGGGGATCAACATGGGCATTTACAATATGGACATGGCCTATGCCATGATGAGTGATGCGGGTCAGGACGTGTTGAATTATATGAAAACCATCATTATGCTCAGCGATGCCCTCGGGATGCAAAGTTCTATTAATAGCATGGTGGGTAAACGGTTTGAGTCCAATATTGACAACAAGGACAGTTTGTTCAGTGTGTGGGATGAGATCCTGATTAAAAGTGATGTTTACCTGCGCAATAATCAGCGTGTTCAAACAGCAGCTACGGTTTTCACGGGCTCATGGCTTGAAAGTTTATATCTGAGCTGCAAAGCCGGTGAAAAGTTACAGGACCCTGCGCTCAAGGCCAAAGTAAGAAACAACCTTTGGGAGCAACGTCTACACTTGGGTAATCTTGTGAAGTTGTTGAGTGATTTTCAATCGGATAAGGAGATTGCTGCACTGCTAAACGATCTGGACCCAATTCATCAGGAGATCATTATTAATCGTCAACCTTCTGAATTGTCAGACGAGGACATGAGTTCTATTTCAGCTAAGATCTATGCCTTAAGGGATAAAACCACAGATTAATTGAAAGTGAATTGGCAAGGGAGGCTTCGGTCTCCCTTTTTTATTTCAATATTCCGCTTACACCCAAACCAAACAAAGCGAAATCGTATTTAACAGGGTCCTTCGGGTCAAAACGCCTGAGTTGCTGAGTGATCTCCTCAACGGCTTTCCAATCATTCTGTTTGCGTTCCAAAAGTCCTAAGCGCCTGCTTACATTTCCGGTGTGGATGTCCAGAGGAAGGTACAATTCCGAAGGTTTAATGCTTTTCCAAATACCAAAATCCACCTTTCGTTTATCCTGCCTCACCATCCAACGCAAATACATACACAGCCGTTTACTCGATGAATTTTTCCAGGGGTCGGAAAGGTGCTTTTCACTGCGTTGTAGGTGTTTTACCGAAAGAAACTGTTCCCTGAAATGGTGAAGCCTGTCCTTAAATTGCGGAACCTTATTGCCATCTTGCGGTGTGAATGCCGCCTCCAGCCCTCCGCGTTTGGTGTAAAGGTATTTCAGAGCTGAAATAAAAAACACACAATCGAGTCCGTTAAACGTACGGTGCACAAATTTTTTGAAAGGGTTTAGGTCCTTTAAGGAATGGTGAAGTATAAAATCGTGTGGGGTCTCATCCATCCACAACATGAGCTTTGATGCATTTTGAATAATGGATTTTCGATTGCCCCAGGCCAAACTGGCGGCAAAAAAAGCGGCAATCTCAATGTCTTCCTTTTTGCTGTAACGATGGGGGATTTGTATGGGATCATTTTCAATAAACCCCCTTCGGTTGTAAGTATCCACAGCTTCGTCAAGTAAGGATTTTAATTCAGGGGCTAACATGATTTCAATAAGCGGTTGATGATGGGTCCTGTGTTTGATAAGTGTTTAAAATGGTCCAAACTGTTGTTATTTTTCAAACTCTGAATACAAAATACGGTCGCCCTGCCTCAATTCCGTTATGTGCCAACCCGGTGTGAAAAATAAGCCAAACACAGACCAGTGGTTGGCATACCGGATGCTCAGCCATTGGCCTTCCAATTGTTTGAGTTCAGCTAACTTAAAGTGTTTCACCAAAGCCCTGTTGATGTAGTAAAACTCTTTTTTTCCTTCTAATCTGAACCCGGCATCCTTATAACCTCCTTCTGAAACAGAAACCACTTTTCCAAAAACGATAAGTGAATTTTCTTTTGAGGTGTCAATTGGCCTGAGCGATATAATCAGCACCAGGGCCAACAATCCAAGAATTAAAAGCACCTTATTCATGAGTCAGGATTTAAACTTAAAATTACAAAATTCAAGTCTTTCATTGGAAGAACACAGCGGCACTCACAGTTTGCTGATGTCGAGTTTTCTCAGGCCGGGATTTATTTTATTAATACCAAGCACCACCCCTATAGTCATAGCACCTCCAAAAACAATCGATGGCACAAGGCCCATAATTCTTGCTGCCAAACCACTCTCAAACGCGCCAATTTCGTTGCTGCTTCCAATAAAAATGTTGTTGATGGCGCTCACACGTCCACGCATGTTGTCGGGGGTCATCAATTGCAAAATACTGTGCCTTACCACCACGCTTACATTGTCGAACGCCCCTGTTAAAAACAACATGGTAAACGCCAACCAGTAATTTTGGCTTAGAGCAAAACCCATGGTAAACAAACCAAAGGCGATCACCGACCAAAGCAATGCGCGACCCGCCTTTCGACCGGGAGGATAAACCACCATGACACCAGCCATTACCACGGCACCTATGGCAGGGGCTGTTCTTAATAAACCATAAGCCTCGGGACCCAGGTGCAATATTTTATCGGTAAAGGCCGGGATCAAAGCCACGGCACCTCCAAACAAAACGGCAAACAAATCCAGGGAGATGGCACTCAGAATCATTTTGCTTTTGTAAACAAAACTTAATCCTTCCCGCATGCTCACAAAAATGCTCTCACTCACTGTATTCAATTGGGGCAAACCTTTGTTTTTAATTCTGAACAGTTGAACAAAGGCACCTGCAAACAACAACAATTCAAGGGCATGGCAAATGGCGGCTTTGTAATTTGCGCTGTATGCGTAAATGAGTCCAGAGGCTACGGGTCCCAAAATACAGGCCGTGTGCCAGGCGGTGCTGTTCCATGTGGCGGCATGGGCGTACTGGGCGCGTGGAATCAGCTGACTTAAAAAAGGATTGGAACTTGAGGCCAGAAAAGAACGGGTGATGCCAAACACAAACACAATGGAAAATAAAGCATACAAACCCATGAATTTCAAAAGGCCAACCTGAGGCAGGGCGTTGAGAATCAAAAACGCTGCGCCTAAGATCAGGAGGAAAATTCCCAGGAGAAGGATCCTCCGTTTTGGAACCGTATCTGCAATGTGCCCGCTGAACAAGGAGGTGACGATGAATGGCAGGGCTTCGGAAAGACCAATGAAACCCAGCATCAATTCGTTTTTGGAATACTCATAGTACACCTGCAGGTAAATGGTGCTGAACTGCATTTGTATGGCCAGGGTGAGTAAAAAACGGGTATAAATAAACAGCCGGAATTCCTTTGTTTGGAAAATACTCAGGGATTCCCTTTTGAAGAATGACATAGGTGCTTACGAAGTTAGGAAAAGGAATAGGGGAATGAAAATCAATTTCTTAATTTAGGGGCAGTGAAATCCCTTGAGAACCATTTGAACATGAAGTCTCTGGCCGAGGACGACCGGCCGCGTGAAA
>Ga0154020_10006229_pt1 | contig 13993 bp, 8 predicted proteins | sample Klosneuvirus_201_FD_109709 | JGI IMG/M metagenome (GOLD analysis project Ga0154020, IMG submission 109709) | Active sludge microbial communities from wastewater, Klosterneuburg, Austria - Klosneuvirus_20160825_MG | ecosystem: Engineered > WWTP > Aerobic digester > Activated sludge | place...
GGGCGAACATGTATCTGAAGTTTTTCCTGAAGCTCATCAAGCAGGTCGAAGGGATCTTTTCCTTCCCTGTCTAATTTATTGATAAAAATGATCACAGGAGTGTTTCTCATTCTGCAAACACTCATCAGTTTCTCTGTTTGCTCCTCTACTCCTTTGATGCAATCAACTACCAGGATAACCGAATCAACGGCAGTGAGAGTACGGTAAGTATCCTCCGCAAAATCCTTGTGACCGGGAGTATCAAGGATGTTCACGCGCATTCCATTATAGTCAAAACCCATCACGGAGGTGGCAACAGAGATTCCTCTTTGCTTTTCAATTTCCATGAAATCCGAAGTGGCCGCTTTCCGGATCTTATTGCTTTTTACGGCACCTGCCGTCACAATTGCACCCCCAAAGAGGAGAAACTTCTCCGTCAGCGTAGTTTTCCCGGCATCAGGGTGACTGATGATTGCAAATGTTCTTCGCTTTGATATTTCTTTTTCTAAAGACATGAATGATTTTGTAAATCAAAATATATCGACATTCCCGTGGTGATGCGAGAAATATCGGAGTGACTTTAAATACAAAAACCCTTGTTAACAAGGGTTTTTGTATTCTGTTTGCGAAAATACTGAAACTTATTGTTTTCTTATAAGGAAAAACTCAGCATTTGATTGATCCAATGACTTTCTTAATGAATACTCCTTCATTTGGCATCAAGAGGAGGCTGAATTATTATTTATGGCCTGTTTTTAGATTTTCCGATATTATTTTCAATCAAACTAAAATCAGCAGCCTCAACTAAATTATCCCCTGTTAAATCGTATGGATAATATCCCATTGTCATCAGCAGTAAAGAATTTTCCATTGCAAGGACATCGCTTAAATTTATAAGTCCATCCTGATTCACATCTCCACTGATGATTGCAAACACACCACCAATCCCGACCATGTTATTTCCAAAGGCCTGAGACAAACCTGTAGTGAAACTGTAACTGTTGATTGCAGCAGGAAGAGAAACAGGTGCTCCGCTCCATGTCTCCAATGTATTTCTATGGTTAATAATCACATAATACGTTTTACCAAAAGCAGCCCCGGGAAAATTAAATGTTCCATCACCACTTCTGTTAATTGTACCCTTCACTGTGTAGTCAATGAGATAAGGAGAAACAGTATTGGCAAGACTAACTGTAATAGTATCGCAAACCGTAGGTGATAAAACGCCGGTCATTTGCCCACCGCCGGTATAAAAACCTTCAATGAATACTTTGACATTGAGCGTAACCGTGCCATTGAAATTGGCAGCGCTATTGGCCGTTCCGCAAGGTGTTGTTACAGATATCAATCCGGTACTTACACCGACCGGTGCCGTGGCTGTAATTTGATTCGCACTGTTTACCGTGTACGACGAACTTACGCCATTAAATTTCACAGATGATACACTAATAAATCCTGAACCTAATATCGTAACTGATGTACCGGCCCCTCCCCCCATAGGCGTAAATGAACTAATGGCAGGCGGACTATTCACCGTCATCGTGATTGAATTAGATGTTGCAGGGTTACCACTAACGCAGGCGGCATCTGAAGTCATTACACAGGTAACTGCTTGCCCATTTGTGATGGTATTCGTTGAATGTGTTGCTCCGTTCACACCCACATTGGTTCCATTAACTTTCCACTGGTAGGTAGGATTGCTTCCTCCATTGGTTGGGGTGACTGAAAAAGTTACCAATGCTCCTGCACACTGAGGATTTGTTCCACCGGTTAGTGTTATCACAGCTGAAGCCGTAACATTTGAATTTACGTTCATGCTGATAGAATTGGAAGTAGCGGGACTACCTGTAGCACATGAGGCATTCGAAGTCATCACACATGTAACCGCCTGACCATTGGTCAAAGTTGTTGATGTATACGTAGCACTATTAGTTCCAACATTGGTTCCGTTTACTTTCCATTGATAGCTTGGCGTTGTTCCGCCATTGGTTGGAGTTGCAGTAAAGGTTGCCGATGCACCGGAACATTGAGGATTAGTTCCTGAAGTCAAAGCAATCAATACTGATGCTGTGACATTTGCATTCACCGTCATCGAAATTGAATTCGAAGTAGCAGGACTTCCGGTGACACAAGATGCATTGGATGTCATTACACATGTAACAGCCTGGCCATTGGTTAAAGTCGTTGTCGTATAGGTAGCACTATTAGTTCCAACATTGGTTCCGTTTACTTTCCATTGATAGCTTGGCGTTGTTCCACCATTGGTTGGAGTTGCAGTGAAAGTCGCTGATGCACCGGAACACATTGGATTTGTTCCTGATGTTAAGGCAATTGATACGGATGCGGTAACATTGGAATTCACCGTCATCGAAATTGAATTCGAGGTAGCAGGACTTCCGGTGACACAAGATGCATTGGATGTCATCACACAAGTTACAGCCTGACCATTGGTCAAAGTTGTTGATGTATACGTAGCGCTGTTGGTTCCAACATTGGTTCCGTTTACTTTCCATTGATAGCTTGGTGTTGTTCCACCATTGGTTGGAGTTGCAGTGAAAGTCGCAGATGCCCCGGAACACATTGGATTTGTTCCTGATGTTAAGGCAATAGATACTGATGCTGTAACATTTGCATTCACTGTCATCGATATGGAATTCGATGTAGCCGGACTTCCGCTTACACAAGATGCGTTGGATGTCATCACACATGTAACAGCCTGACCATTGGTTAAAGTCGTTGTCGTATAGGTAGCGCTATTGGTTCCAACATTGGTTCCGTTTACTTTCCATTGATAGCTCGGAGTTGTTCCGCCATTGGTTGGAGTTGCAGTAAAGGTTGCCGATGCCCCGGAACACATTGGATTTGTTCCTGATGTCAAGGCAATTGATACGGATGCGGTAACATTTGCATTCACTGTCATCGATATGGAATTCGATGTAGCCGGACTTCCGCTTACACAAGATGCGTTGGATGTCATCACGCAGGTAATGGCTTGTCCGTTTGTCAGTGTTGTTGTCGTATATGTGGTGCTATTGGTTCCAACATTGGTTCCGTTTACTTTCCATTGATAGCTTGGTGTTGTTCCACCATTGGTTGGCGTGGCTGTAAAAGTTGCTGATACACCGGAACACATTGGATTTGTTCCGCTTGTTAAGGCAATTAATACAGATGCCGCGACATTGGAATTCACTGTCATCGAAATGGAATTCGATGTAGCCGGACTTCCGCTTACACAAGCTGCATTGGATGTCATCACGCAGGTAATGGCTTGTCCGTTTGTTAGTGTTGTTGTCGTATATGTGGTGCTATTAGTTCCAACATTGGTTCCATTTACTTTCCATTGATAGCTTGGTGTTGTTCCACCATTGGTCGGAGTTGCAGTGAAAGTCGCTGATGCACCGGCGCATTGAGGATTGGATCCCGTTGTTTGAGCAATAGAGACCGATGCAGGAAAAGAAGACCCAACAGTCATCGCAATAGAATTTGAAGAGGCGTTTACTACGGAACCTATCCGACTAAAAACCATATTGGGACGAATTGACCCGGTATTAGTCGTAGTTGCTGTTGTACAAACTCCTGCGCCACCTGAGCCATCAACTTGCCTGTAAACCGTTGAGACGAATCCCGTGCTCGTCTGATAATTCTGATAAGCTGTTACACCAACCACAAGATTTGAAAAGCATATGTCAATTAAAATATTCGAAACACCATCCCAATTATATGGACTGCTGAAGACGTGTGTATTTAATGAGCTAAGAGTCGGCGTGTAATTGACCGGTCCAAAGACTGTTGTGAAAGCAGGATTCTGAAAAGCTAAGGTCAAAAAAGTTGAAGTAGTATTTGCAAATTTTATTGTATAATCATTCAAGGTGGCAGGATCTCCAAGAGTGCCATTGATCGTAAAGCCTATTGAATTAATATCTCCTGCACTCAACGACAAAGCGCTTAATTCAGTGGCTAATATTAAATACTGCTGGCGACCACTTCCATAATAAGAAGGATAGGCTGCGGCCAAATCACTTGTTGTTCCATTTGTACCTGTTCCGGTACCAAGAACTACACTTTGTGTGGCAGCACAATTTGGTGTTGAGCTAATCTCGCAAGTCACAAGGTCCCCATCAGCCAATGATGAAGTGGTAAAGACGGAACTGTTTGTTCCGACACTCGTTCCATCGACCTTCCAGAAATAATCTGTTCCCGTACCGTTCGAAACAGTTGCTGTGAATGTCGCACTCGCGCCATTACAAAGAGGATTTGTTCCGGAAGTTTGTGAAATGCTAACCGTAGGATTGATAATTGCATCAATCGTGAGGCTAATTCCATTGGAAGTTGCAGTGGATGTTGTTGCGCAATTCGCATTGGTTGTCATTACACAGCTTACTGTTTGTCCGTTTGTTATCGTACTTGACGTATAGGTTGAGCTATTCGTTCCCACATTTGTACCATTGAGCTTCCATTGGTAGGAAGGCGTGGTGCCGCCATTAGTAGGACTTGCTGTAAAAGTCAATGCTGTTCCAGCGCAGGATGGATTTGTTCCTGTGGTCAGTGCAATAGATACGGAAGGCGTAACGGCAGGACTAACCGTGATAGTAATACTGTTGGAAGTGGCGGGGCTTCCAATCACTCCGGGGAGATTAGAGGTCATCACACAGGTAACAACTTGTCCGTTACTAAGTGAAGAAGTTGTATAGGTTGCACTATTTGTTCCGACATTTGTTCCATTTACTTTCCACTGATAAACCGGTGTAGTTCCACCATTGGTTGGTGAAGCTGTAAAAGTTATTGAATTTCCTGTACATGTAGGGTTAGAACCTGAAGTAACAGATATGTTTACTACAGCTGTATTTCCACAATTTGGAAGCTGATAAGAAAATATTCTTGTACGGGCAGCAGAACCACCGGAAGAACCTCCCATGTATTCGCTGGTATGCCAAAAAGTGATTCCATCAGGATCCAATGATGTTTGTGCATAATCCCCGACACGATTGGTACCGGTCTGATACGCTGTACCTACAATAGCCAAAGTTTCTGTGATTGGAAGTGTGCCTAATGGATCACAAGAGCGCCGACCAGTGTAATATAAACCGGGGTAAATGGATGTTGCATCCGACTTCATATAACTTAAGCCGATAGAACCATTAACGTCCATCGCAATTCCTCCCATCCAGCGTGTGGCTGCATCGGGAGTATAAACACCTTCCTGGTAAATTGACCAAGTAGTCGAAGTTTGGTCTTGACGAAGTTCTACCCACTTAATACTTCTTTGCGTTGTGCCAACTTTTACACCCCAATTCAGGAGAATCGTATTGTATCCATCCCATGAACGCCATTGGGCTCTGTACATAAAAACACCGCCTATACCATCCAGTTTTTGAGTAGTACCCGGTTGATCCACGTCATCCCAGTTTGAATCATAGGAAGCATCGAAAGCGGCAGGTGAAAGATTTGCTTTCAAGGTGATACTTCCGGTCGGAGTAGTTGGAACCCAGTTAACAGACATTTGATAAATATTGATGGCATCGACGTAACTACCGCCCCAACCATTATCAGAGTATGAAAAAATCGGACAAGGTGTCCCTGAAGGAGGTAAAGTTCCATCAGCGGCATCTCCGGGCAACGGACAAAAGAATCCACTCTTGGGTGGCGTGAAATTAATATAAATCGATTTTGCCCCTGCTGTTCCTGCAAGAATTGCATCACGGTCAAAGGCAAAAACCTTTTGTGTGCTCTGATTGGAGGTCATATAATATCCATCCGACCAAACACCAAATTTTAAATAGTCTGGAAAGAGCGGTGATGTATAAGTATAGGTGTAGTAAGATCCCAATGGATCACTTGTCGTTGAAACAGCTATATATATTTTTTTATCCGTGGAGGAACCAAACTGTGCAAGAAACCAACGGTCCGCGGCTTTATCATACATAACTATTGGATCGCCATTATTCCCTGTTACAGGAGACCAAAGGTTTCCTAAGGTTGCAGTAAGCAGTACAGCGCCTGTTGATTTATTATAGACCTTAAAGGTTGTTGAGTTAATCATTTGAATATAATGATTCGGTCCCGGCGCACCGGATGGATCATAAGGCCTGAAACCGGATGCTGTTTGCCCTGCCCAATTTGCGATGGGTGCACGTCCGGGAATAGTTCCCATTTGTGTCTGCATAACAGAAGGATCATTTCCATATTCAGGACCATCCGCTACGGTCTTAGGAAATTGTTGGGCTTTACGATGTTTTCTGTCCCCGGACTCCTTCTTTCCATAAAATTTATTGTCATCAACAGGAAATTCTCTTGCTATTTCAGAAAGCGGGCGGGTGATGTGAAATTCGTCGGCGATGATTACACCTCCTGTATTAAACACTTCCGAATTCTGAGCAAACAAATTGCTCATCACAAACACTAAAAGCAGAATCAAGTAATTTTTTTTCATAAAACATTTTTTGCGGGTATGGAATGATCCGACCCATTTAAACAACAAGTAATTTTAAAATTGAGAGAGAATAATCCTAGTTCGCTCCATTTCAACGGCTCGCAGGAACAATAGTTCTGCCATTGTATTTATTATTTCGTATTCACAAATTAATTCGCATGCATTAATTTTCTTTGAACAGATGACCCATCTGCCGATTCGATATTTACCACAAATATGCCCTTGGCCCATGGTGTAGCATTAATGGCCAAATCCAGTTTACCCTGACCAAATTCCTTGGAATAATATATTTTCCCTTGAAGATCCATCACTTCGACCTTAAAACCTTTAGAAAGGATAGAAGCCTCTGCAGATATCAATAAATTATTTTCTTTAAACCGGATATCCCATGGTGTTGAAGTCTGAGACTTAATCCCGGTACCTGTTTGATAATAAACTGTCATTGACAAATAATCAAGTGATGAAGGCTGATCATAGGAGTCGTTTGTAACCCGATAGAGAAGCCCAAAGTTCAGGTCATTAATTTCAGAGGGAGTCCAGGGGTAGGACCAATTGTCCGTTGAATCACCGTAGATATTTAGTGTAGGGGTATCAAGCCAGTATGAAGGATCGGAATGATCAGATCCAATACTTAGCCCATTCAACGAAAGAACAAAAACAGAATCACGGATACCTCCTCCGGGTGATGAAACTCTTTGCATTGCATCGATGCGGATTCCGGTAATTGTAGCAGATAAAGGAACAGAAAATCCAAAACCTGCAAATTGAGCCAAATCTGAATAATAGCAAATGATAGAGTTGCAAGTTGGGTACTGGGCCAGGTCAGCATAAGCTGGATTATTGTCCACAGATTGGACACCTCCCAGATTGGACCATCCGGCTCCCAGCCCGGTAGTTGAATAATTTGCAGGTATCATAGGACCGGTGGATTGAGCCATAGTCTCCATTAACCCAATAAAAAACGTAAAAACACAAATTAAACTCGATTTCATTGGGTTTTATAAGGCAGTTAAATATAGTAAAAAAGGACGAACAGTCGATTTGTATGCTATCAAGAATCACTTGTCTTATATCGTGCATCATACTTTCTCCTAAATGCCTTCATAAAACCTAAAAAATCTGAGATTGCTAATTACTGTCCGGAATGAGGAATCCGAAAATGCAAAACGATTGATTCGCCTGGGGCTATGCGTTGCTAAATATGCATTCACCGGATCAGGGACATGAACCGGTGAATGTATTTACAAAAAGGCCTTCTTTATTTTTTCACCATACCCATCACCCAAGCGACTATTCCTGCACCAATTGCACTCATCACCGTATAAGCGATGACGTCAACCAGCATATGCGATATCCCGGAAAACATATCGCTCATGGAATAAAAACTTGTGTCAATAGAAATCCCGAATAATAATCCTACGGTGGCTCCAATTTTTACCCCTGCCATTGCTCCGCTTGTGTTTGACCAATTAATGATAACGGCAAACAGAATGCCTCCAGTTATGTTTGACACGATCATTGCCCACCAGACGAATTCTTCCATAGGTCGCATAGCACAATGATTCCCATTTGCAGCTAAATAGTCCGCCAAAACAATTCCATAAATTAACCAGCCGAGGAAAAACATGGCGACGCCACCGGCAATTCCTCCTAACAAGATTTTGTTTGTGTTCATTTTGTGTAGGTTTAAATCAGTTTGAATAAGGTTGACACTAATTTACGTTCATTAAAATTATTCGCTGTTTAATTAACATCAGGTTATAAACCACTCACGGTTAAAAACGACCATGTTCAAGACTTAAAGAAAATGTACAAATCAAGATAAAAACAATACTAATTTCTCTTATTCAGCATGTCGAATCAAAAAAATAAGGAAATTAATTACGCTTGAGTGATAATTTAAGCCGACTATTTCTCATGAAATAATTATTTTTTTATGGAATACCCTTTACTATAAATAATATCATTTTATTCCCCAGCAAGAATGCAATAATTTCATCCTTTGACAAACTCCAATATAATTTTGAATTACCTTGCAGCAATGACTCACAAGGAAATTCTCAAAAATTATTTTGGCTACGACTCTTTCAGATCAGGACAGGAAAAAATAATTGAGCATGTATTGACAGGCAAAGATTGTCTGGTCCTGATGCCTACCGGCGGAGGAAAATCACTTTGTTTTCAAATACCTGCACTCGTTCAGAAGGGAACGGCAATTGTAATCTCCCCTTTGATAGCCTTAATGAAGGATCAGGTAGATGCACTTTGCCTTAACGGAATCTCTGCTGCCTATTTAAATTCATCCCAATCCGGATCCGAACAAGAGCAGGTTATAAAAGATTTGCTGTCAGGAAAATTGAAACTACTGTATATCGCTCCTGAAAGGCTAAGCACACAAAATAATTCGCTCTTAAAAATTTTTGAGACGATAAATATTTCTCTGTTTGCCGTGGACGAATCGCACTGCATTAGTCACTGGGGACACGACTTCCGTCCCGACTACCTCACACTGGGCAAATTAAAAGATATATTTCCTTCCGTCCCAATGATTGCCTTGACAGCAACAGCAGACAAACAAACACGGGCCGACATTCTTCATCAACTGGGAATAAATAATGCTAAAACTTTTGTATCCAGTTTCAATAGGACTAATCTTCGTTATATAGTCGAGCCGAAAGATGATCATTTCAATAAGCTAACTGAGTTTCTGAGCAAAAGAAAAAACGAAAGCGGAATAGTTTACTGTTTGTCGAGACAAAACACCGAGGATCTTGCAGAGAAACTGCGGAACGAAGGATTTCAAGCGGAAGCTTATCATGCGGGTCTTGAAAATAAAATTCGTTCAAAACGTCAGGAGCAGTTTAAATTGAATGATAGCGGAATCATGGTTGCCACTATTGCATTTGGAATGGGGATAGATAAATCAAATGTGAGATTTGTCGTACATACACATATGCCGAAAAATATTGAGAGCTATTATCAGGAAACGGGCCGCGCTGGACGAGACGGGTTAGCAAGCGATGTAGTGTTATACTACTCATCCGGAGATGTTGCCAAGCTGAGAAATTTCATTGATGTTGACGGGAACGAAGCGCAAACCAAAATCATGATGAAAAAACTTCATCAGATGTCCGACTATTGTGAGAGCAATGTTTGCAGGAGAACTTATTTGCTTAGATATTTTGATGAAATTTTTGAAGGCCCCTGCGAAAACTGCGATGTTTGTTTAAACACGACAATCACTCCAACTTTTGACGGAACCATCATTGCACAGAAGTTAGTAAGTGCAGTAATTCGTTTAAACGAAAAATTTGGGGCAGGATATGTTATTGATTTTCTAAAAGGCTCTGCATCAAAAAAAATCCGAGAAGAACACCGCAGACTTCCAACCTTTGGCAAAGGCAATGAACACAGCAGAGACGAATGGAAAGAGTGGATTCGTTATTTGATAAACCTCGGATACCTACAACAAAGCCAGGGGGAATACACGCTTCTGCAACTCACTCCAAAATCCAGGGCAATCGTTTATGAGGGTGAAAAAATTCAACTTCCTATTGTTAGCAGTAAAAAAGAAGCCAGAATTACAAGAGCCGAAAAAACATCTGATCGTCCGGGTGATTACGATAAAGATTTATTCGATATACTTCGCGCGGTTCGCCTGGAGCTGGCTACCAGTCTGAAACTTCCACCCTACATTATTTTCCCTGACTCTACACTTGCCGAACTCAGTACTTATTTTCCTCAAAGCAAAGAAGAGCTTGCAGCCATTTCAGGCTTCGGTCAGGTTAAATTAGAGAAATACGGTGATGTGTTCTTGTCTGCAGTGATTAAATACTGCAAATTAAAGGGCATAGTATCAAAGATGAGTGATAAAAAACCGAAAGCAAACAGCGCTCCGGTGCGAAAAACTGAAAAAACAAATTCAACAAAACTCGAGACTCTTGCTTTTTATCAAAAAGGAAAAAGCATTGAAAATATCGCAGAAGAACGAAAGCTTGCAAGCTCAACCATCGCGGCACATCTGACACATTTTGTCCTGACAGGGGAATTGAATGTCCTTAAATTTATTACGAAAGAAAAACTAAAAGTTGTTGAGGAAGCAATCGGGGAACACGGAGCAGAATCCGCCGGGCTAATTAAATTGAAACTTGGTGATAACTTTAGCTATATGGAAATAAATGCAGCGATTAATTATCACCTGAGAAATCAGACAATAAAGGAATAACTCTGTTTGCAAAGCTGAATCAAATTCATATACAAAGTCTAGAAAGCCATCAACCCTTCAATGCTTTCCATTTCTCTGTACTTTTTGATGATCGAATCGGCACTAAGCATCACTTCTTTAACTGTTATGCTGATATATTTTCCATTTGATGATTCTTTTTGAGTTATCACGGATTGATCCGTAAATTTGGACCTCACCAAAGCCAGATTTTTATTATCGGCCGGAATGATAAACTTAAACATATACACAAGCGGCCAAACCTCATTCTTCTCGAGCTCGGTTTTTAAATTCTTGTACTTATCTTCATTATTCATCGCATCAAGATAAATAATATTCATCTTGTTCTAAAATTTATAAATAAAAAATGGAGACCTTTAAAATCAAGGGAGATTATATCCACCTTAACCAACTGTTAAAGATGATGGGCTGGGCAAGCAGCGGCGCAGAGTCGAATGCTATTATTGAGAGCGGAGCCGTAAAAGTTAACGGAGAAAAGGAGCTGAGGAAGAGGAATAAAATAAAGGTTGGTTATAGGATTGAATTCAATGGGGAATCTGTTTTAATTGAATGACCCAATTTATATTTCAAGAATTGTACGTTATTGAACGATAAACTTTTTACTATACGAATCGCTAATTGATTTAATTCGCACAATATAAATCCCTGCCTGCAGGTTTTTCAAATTCAATTTCACGCTGAAAGAATCACTACTGTTCTGTACCGGAATTAACCTTCCTTGAGCATCATATACTTCAAATGATTTAAATACGCATAAAGCATTAGTACTGGAAATGGTGACTGAAGAGGACGCAGGATTAGGATAAATCATGATTTGATTTTCCGATTTTAATTGATTGTCGAAATCTTCGACACTAAGAAAATTACAGTAGTCCGGATAGTGACCCGGACCAGGTATAAAGAATTGGGCAGAAATTGGAACAGAAGCACCTGTAACAGGAAAATCGTAGCCAAATGGCCCTCCACTCCAAATTCCCAAGGCTACCGGATGTATAACAACATCTGAATCCGGCGAAAAGCATGACCCATGAAAAATCGTATCAAAAACCATAGATCCTTGCGCAGAGTGGCCTGTAGACAAACCTAAGGTAGTATAGATTGAATCGTTTGCATAGTCCAATTTGAAAAACTTGTAAGGATACATTTGCGGTTGTATCCAGATTTTTGTTCGAACTAATTGACCATTGATATCCAACTTCACAAGTATTGGGGCAAAAATATCACCAGAAAAATTATACTGATGATACAGGCTGGCCAAATAAATATTCCCAGAATCATCAACATCAGATGCATAATGTTCGGTGCTTTGTTCACCATTCCAAGTTGAATCATAGTAAGAGTATGCCCACAACACCGATCCATTTTGACTCATTTTAGTACAAGAAAACATACCCAGTAAGGCTCCATTCAAATTGTCATTTGAATTTGCAATAAAAATATATGATGAATCTATGGCCGAACTTAATATTTCTGACAAAAAAGTAGATTGACGCTGGATAAAAAAACCTGAATGCGAAGTGTCGGGATTGCCATCAATATCCGTCCGAAAAACACTTACTATAGAAGAACTTTGACTGCTTTCATATACACACCATGCACCACCATTTGTGGCAGCAAAGCATGATCTCTGTCTTACGCTATAAACAATCACTTCCCTACAGCTAATATTTATCAAAGCACCGGATGTGTCTAATACTATTATTGCCGGATACGAATCGCCCAGCTGACCTGCACCTGGGCTCTGCATGGATAAGACAAAGAGTCGATCATTATTAACAGTAATGCAATTTAAAATATTAGGGTCGGATGAATTCGGATTAATCGGCTGCAAGAAGCTTTGGGCCCAAACAGTATTTCCGAGTGAATCTAACTTAAAGACATGTTGACCAGTAACACCATAGACATCTCCAGTTGAGCTTCTGACTATTCCTTGGCTTCCTAAAGAATTAAATTCCACTCCAGCACTTCCACCAGCTGCACTTACTGTTGATAAGGCAAAAGCCAAAACAATAAAAAAGAAAACAAATTGAAATTTTAAATAGCTTTTCATTAATTCGGAATAAATGCGATCTTCAATATTAAGAAAATATTCTCTCCCCTCCTTTAATTTGACCGACACAATTAGGCCGTTCACCAAAACAATTCTTGACATTTTGAATACATAATAGGAAAACAGGAACTTTTCCGAATAATTTATTTTAACATGGCATATAAATATATTATGTAAATTCACAAAAACAGATATTCTAAACCTTAGTATTTCAATTACCAAAACTCATCCCCTCTTTCGATTTCACCAAACAGTTCAAGGAGAGTTTAGGATTTTCTTTCACGAAGCTTGAAGAAAGTTATACAGGCTATAATGCCATGTATCCTCACCGGAATAAATATTATAAAGTTTTACTTTTTAATCAGAGCGGAGGAACACATGAAATAGATTTCAATACCTTTCCAATAAAATCGAAATCTAATCACTTTGTTTCACTCGATCAGGTTCATCTCTTGAGAAGAGATAAAAAAGTGACCGGGTATGTAATTTCCTTTGCCAATGATTTTCTGCATAAACCAGACTCAGGAAATATCTTTACAGGTCAGCTTTCACTCTTCAATAACTCCTACTCAAGTCCGGCTTTGCTAATGAAAGAAAAGCAGGACATTGCCGACTGCGGATTTCTGATTCAAAAAATAGAATTAGAATTTGTTTCAGAGAATTCCGACAAGAAACTGGCACTCCAGTCTTGGTTGAAATTATTTTTAATCCTTTGTAAAAGATTGCACCAGGAACCGGAGCAAAAGGAAATCAAAGGAAAATCAAAATCAGAAATCACTTTGAAATTCAAAAAGCTTGTAGATAAAGATTTCCGAAACATAAAAACTGTCAGCGAATTTGCCGCTAAGCTCAACATAACTGCAGGACATTTGACGGAGACAATCCAAAAGGACACAGGCTTTACCGCCGGAGAATTTATTCATGACCGGATAATTCTTGAAGCGAAACGGCTCTTATACCATTCAAAAAATAGTATAAAGGAAATTGCTGCCGAATTAAATTATGAAGACCCCTCCTATTTCAGCAAGTTCTTCAAAACATATTCCGGGAGCACGCCGGAACAATTTAGAAAGGCCATCCGTGAAAAGTACCAGTGAAGCCTGTATATTGACATTGATAGGCTGATTAATATCTTATAATCTTGTAGATCAATGAAAACCCAAAGACTATGAAAAAACTTTACATCACATTCGTCGCATTTTTATCCTTGGTAATTGTAAGGTCGGTATGTGGCCAACAGAGTCCGATCTGGATACAGAATTTAAATACTCTACCTGATACAGCATTTTTA
>Ga0154020_10006232_pt1 | contig 13992 bp, 9 predicted proteins | sample Klosneuvirus_201_FD_109709 | JGI IMG/M metagenome (GOLD analysis project Ga0154020, IMG submission 109709) | Active sludge microbial communities from wastewater, Klosterneuburg, Austria - Klosneuvirus_20160825_MG | ecosystem: Engineered > WWTP > Aerobic digester > Activated sludge | place...
CATCGTACAGCTGCCCTTGCAGGGCGAGCATCCGCACCTTGAGGTTGAAGGCGTGTACGTCACGCTGGCCGATGGCGATCGGGGCCCACGGCGACGGCTCGCGCACGGTATGGAATGGGAGGTAGTAGAGCTGGTCGCTGCCACTGGCCTCGGGGGCGAGCGGGGCCAGGATGCGACGATGCTCCTGCGCCTGGATGGCCGGCGAGGCCGCGATGGCCGCGCGCTGCCGCGCGATGACGCGGTGACCGTGCACCAGCGCCACCGCGCCAGCGGCCACGAGAATCGCCACGCCGATCCCGACGGCGCGCTGGCGCAGGAGGAGGAGCAACTCGAGCTGCAGCGGTCGCATCATCGGACCGGGTGTGCCCCGCCGCGCCGTATCGTCGCGCCGAAGGCGATGAGGGCGAGCATCACGAAGGCGACGAGGGCCAGTACCGCCACGAGGCGCGCGCGGAGCACGTCGTCAAGGGGAGGCGCGGTGAACCGAAAGGTGGGGAGGCGCTCGAAGAACGCCCGATCGATGCGCTGCCGCGACGGGGCTCCGCTCGCCACGGTCTCGTAGCGGTCGCGCGAGGCGTCCACCTCGTGCATGTGCAGGTCGTTCAACGCCTGGATGAGTGCATAACGATACGACTCGGCCTGCCGCTCGAACGCGGCGACGTGCGCGAGGTCGGCGCCGGCGAGCGCCATCGAGAGCGAACGCACCGCCAGGTAGGGCGAGACGATCCCCGTCCACTCCACCACGCGCGCCTGCCGATCGAAGCTCGCCTGCACCGCCCCGATGTGCTGCTGGAACGCCTCGCTGGTATGTCGCTCGCCTTCACGCATCACCAAGCCGGCATAGTTGAACGGGAGATCCTCGACGCGTGAGACACCGTATCGCGTGAGCGTCTCGTCGCGCAGGCGCGCAAAGACGGGGTCGTCGGGATCGTGCGAGTCACCCAGTTCGCGGAGGCGCGCTTCGACTTGCGCGTCGAATTGCACGCGCGCCGGGATGGGGTGGAGTGCCGCGGCGGCGGCCGGGACCAGTCGCGGGACGATGATCCACAGGGAAATCCAGAGGCCGAGCGTCGTGGCCAGGGCCCCGCGCGAGGTGGCATGGTGTGCCGATACGAGGACACCGAGTGCCGCGCAGACCGCCCAGAAGACGAGGTGCAGCCCCGCCAGGAGCAACACGCGCACCGTCATCGTCGTGTTGGGAACGTCCACCGCTGGGCCACCCGCGCCCAGGGCGCCCCACGTCAGCGCGGCCGCGCCCCCCGGCACGAGCACCACGGCGGCCACGAGCGCGCTCCCCAGCAGCTTCCCGCGCAAGACCGTCCCCCACGGCGTCCCCTGCGAGAGGAGGAGTGCCAACGTCCCCGCCTCGCGCTCGCGCGTGACCGACGTGCCGGCGACGACGAGGATGAACAGGGGGACGAAGAGCTGCAGGACGAGCGCGGGGGTCAGCTCCCCGAAGCGCTCGCCGCTCCCCCCTTGCGAGGCGTCGCTGAAGTTGGCGCTGTTCTGCCGGTGCGCCTCGAGGAAGACCGACGTCCCCGCGAAGCGCTCGACGCCGCTGTCGAAGGCCCCCAGCGGTGCGCGCGGACGAAAGATCAGGTAGCCGTAGTGCGAGACACGGTGCGGATGCCGGTCGGGCTGCGATTGGAACTGCTCCCCCACGAGCTGCTGGTAGCGCGCACGCTGCGCCGCCTCCGTGTTGTGCCGCGCCGTGGAGACCGCCGTGGCCACCACGAGCAGGAGGGTGAGGACCGCCCCGAGCGCGAGCACGGCACGGTCGCGCCACGCGAGCCGCAGCTCGTGTCGCGCGACCGCCCAGGTTCCATCGATCATGCGCGCGTCCGCCTAACGCTGCAGCGTGACGCTGACGAGGACGCTGCGCCCGCTGGCGGGGGAGTGCAACGTCTGCGTCCCGTCGAACCAGGCGTACTCGTAGTAGCGATCGAAGACGTTTTGCATCGCCAGGCCAAGCGTCGCGTCGCGCCAGCGCCAGGAGAGGTCGACGTTGGTGGCCATGTACCCGCCGAACTTCGGCAGCGTGTTGGCCGGGGTGAGGTAGTAGTCGTCCTGCCCATAGGTCCACGCGCTCGCGGCGAACCCCGAGCGATGGGTCCAGTCGGCGCCGAGCTTCATGGTCCAGTCGGGAACGTGGTTGAGCCGCTTGCCCCGAAATTGCGGCTGCGCCAGCCCGGGCTCGACCAGGGTGGCACGCTGCGAGGTGTAGGCCCCCCACACACTCACGCCGCCGCCCAGCTGCACCGTCCCCTCGAGGTCGATCCCCTTGCGCTCGGTCTCACCGATGTTCTCCGAGTCGCCCGAGTTGTCGAACTTGAGGCGCACCTCGTCGGTCGCGGTCTGGCGCCAGACACCGCCGCGCACCGTGAGCCACGCGGCCGGGGCGGTGATCACCCCGACCTCCCAGCCATCGTTGACCGATGGATCGAGCGGCTTGGTGCTGTAGGACGCCAGCCCCGTCCCGATCTGGAACGAACGCCCGAAGTTGGCGTACGCCGACCATCCCGCGACTGGCGTGAACACCGCGCCCAGCTTGGGCTGCCAGACGGTGCCGTAGTCGATGATCGGCGTCGTCACCGACGTCCCCTTGTTGGTGAAGTCGCCATCGAAGGCGTCGGCACGAACCCCCGCGTGAAGGCGCAACGCGCGGACCGGGGCAATGTCCACCTGCGCAAAGCCGCCCGTGTTCCGCAGCGAGAAGTCGTAGTCGCGCAGCGTCGCCGCGCGCACGCGATCGGTGGTGCGGAACCGCTGCTGCAGGTTGTCCTGCGTCTGCCAGTCGGCACCGAGGGAGAGGACGCCATCCACCCGCGCCAGCGGCGCCGGCCGCACCGTGAACTGCGAGATGAGGCCGTACTGGTTCTCGTCCTCCCGCCGCTCCTGCTGGGCGCCAGCGGCGGTGAAGCGCACGAAGCGGTTGCGGTCGAACGACTGCCCGTACCCCTTCACCGTGAGGTAGCTGTTGCGCGTGGGGGAAAAGTCGGCGTGCAGCGACAGGTGCCGCGTGCTGATGTCGCCGCCGTCGGCGTTGGAGAAGGCGGGCGACAGCGTCGGCGTTGCGCGGGACTGGTCGAAGGTCAGGTACCCCGGCGCATCGGTCTCCAGCTCGTGCACGCGCGCGATGAGCCCGAGGCTGGCCTTGTCGTTCGCCGAGCGCAGGAACCACTTGCCGCTGGCAGACCGCTTGGTGAGCGACGCGTGGTCGCGATAGCCGTCGACGGTGCGATACGAACCGGCGATGGACTGCGAGAAGCGCCCGCGCTCCAGGTTCGCAATGGCCTGCGCCTCGCTGGTGCCGAAGCTCCCGGTCGTCAGGCGTGCCATCACGTTGTTCCCCCCGCGCCGCGTGGTCACGTTCACGTTGCCGGCCAGGTTGAAGAGCCCGTAGCGCGCATCGCTCGTCCCGCGCACGATCTCCATGCGCTCGATCTCCAGCGGGGCAATGGCATTGATCTCGCCAAAGCCGCTGTTGAGGTTCATCGGGATGCCGTCGACGAGCAGGCGCACGTGGGCGATCTCGCTCTCGGCATTGAAGCCGCGCATCCCGATGTCGCCGGACACGATCCCCTGGTTGAAGTCGGCGTGGTAGACGCCCGACACCTTGCGCAGCAGCTCCTGCGCAAAATCGACGTTCTCGCGCGCGACCTGATCACCAGTCATCACGCTCACAACCGAGAGCATGTCGGCGGCGGCGAGATGTCGCGCCTCACCGGCATCGCCGCGCCCGATCACCACCACCGGCGCTTGTGTGGGGCGGGGACGCAGGACGATGTCGGGGAGCGATGTGCTCGCCCCTGCCACGTCCACGGCGCGGGACACCGTGCGAAAGCCAAGCGCGACCACCGTGAGGACGTGGCGGCCACGCCCGCGAGCCGCCACGGAAAACCGGCCGTCGTCGCCGGATTGCGTGCGCGCCTCGCGCCCCTCGGCATCGGCGAGGGCCAGCGTGGCGGCGGCCAGCGGCGCGCCGAGCGAATCGACCACGCGACCGCTCACGCGCCAGGCAGAGGTAGCGGTCTCCTGGGACGCGAGGACCGACGAATCGAGGGCGAGGAGGGCCGCCAGGAGCAATGGCACGGCGGCACGCCGAAACGTGTGAGACACGGCAGGGGGATGAAGGGTGAGCGCGAGAATCTCGCCGCCACCGCGCCGGTATTCCCTCGCCTTCTCATGAACGGCACGTGAACACCCATGAGTGGTCGCGGACGAATCGTGGATGGCCCGGCGCCCTCCGCGCCCGGCGCCGGCAGCTGCAAACGCACGATGGCCCGCCGCGGCGTACGCCCGCGGTGGCCGACGTCCGGTTCAGCTCCGCTCACCGCGCGCGTTCGGCCGTTCATCGCTCGAAAACGACCACTCATGAGTCACGGTTGCGACCGGCGGCGTCCGTCCGTTACCTAACGCGCGCCATCTCCACCGTTTCATCCCGGTCACTCGCCAGGAATCGATGCGTACCCCTGCCCCCGCTCACCCCTCGCGGCCCGATCTGCGTGCACGATGCCGCCCCCGGCACTTCCTGCGCTGGTCGGCGGTGCTGCTGGTCGCTGGGCTCCCCCGGTCGACTCCCGCGATCGCCCAGTCCGCGTCGACGATCGCCGGGATATCGTGCGACGCGGGATCGCGGTGCCGCACGCACCTCACCGTCCCCGCGCTCGGCGCCGACACCGCCGTGCTCCTCCCCGTGACGGTACTGCGCGGCACGCGCCCCGGTCCGACGCTGGCGATCACCGCCGGGGTACACGGCGGGGAGTACGTGCCCATCCTCGCCGCCCAGCGGGTCGCCACGACCGTTGACCCGCTGCAACTGACGGGGACGATCGTCATCGTGCACGCCACCAATCCCGTCTCGTTCTTCGGGCGCGGCGTCTACTACACCCCCGCCGACGGCCGCAACCTCAATCGCATGTTCCCCGGGCGCGCCGACGGTTCGCTCAGCGAGCGCACCGCGCACGTCGTCTTCACCGAAGTCATCCGCCGGGCGGACGCCTACCTGGACCTGCATTGCGGCGACGCCAACGAGGCGCTGCGCCCCTACGTGGCAACGCGCGTGAGCGGCGACTCGGCCTACGATGCGCGGGTGCGCGCCCTGGCGATCGCCACGGGGCTGGAGCTCCTGCTGGAGACCCCGGTGCCCACCCCCGTCCCCACTCCCCCGGGGACGACCACGATGACCGCCGCGGTCAACCGCATCCCGGGCTTCACGATCGAGTGGGGGATGCTAGGCCGCACGGACGACGCGTCAGTCAACGGACAGCTGCAGGCGGTGCTTGGGGTGGCGCGTGGCATGGGGATGCTTCGCGGGCGCCCCGGGCATGATGGGCGCCTGCGCATGACGGGGTCTCGCACGGCCACGGCGCCGGTGAGTGGGCTCGTGCGCGTGGACGTCGCCCTCGACCAGGCGGTGCGCGAGGGTGAGCGGATTGCCGTGATCCACGACCTGTTCGGCGTGCAGCTGGCGGAGGTGAAGGCGCCGGTGAGCGGGCGTGTGATCGCGTTCACCGCCACTCCGCCCGTGCGCTCGGGGGAGCCGGTGGTCGCCATCGGCATCCCCGCGCCGCGCTGACCTTCGCCGGTTCCCCGCGAGCGAGCCAGCGCCGCCGCGCGCTGGCTCGGCGAAGGGCGACGAGGTGGATGGGGTCGAGAAGGCTAGCGCCGCAGCCGACGCAGCCCCCCGGAAGCGAGTGCCGCCAGCAGCAATGTCGGCAGGAGGAGCCCCACCACCGCCGGCATCACCCGCACCGCCACCACCGATGCCGGCTCCTCGGCGAATTCGAAGGCGGGAAGCGCGCGGAAGTCGGCGGCCGAGAGCGTCGACTTGGCGAAAATGCGCGGGAAGAACCACGCCCGCCACGCCGCATGGAATCGATCCACCTCGCCCTGGAAGTAGCGATACCGGTGCACGCTCGTCCCGGAGAGATCGAAGAGTGCCGCCTGCAGCACCAACGCCGGCGAGACGAAGCGGAAGCGATCGGCCAGTGCCTGCTGGGCCACCAGGCGCTGGTCGAAGTCGGCAAGCGCCGGCGCCATGCTCGACTCCACCGCCTCCTGCACCGCCACGCTGCGGGCCGCGAAGTTGTCCATGTCGGGGGCGCCACCCGCCATCATTTCCGGATGGTCGAGGTAGTACTTCTGCAACAGGACGCTCCCCTGTTCGGTGGCCTCGTTGGTGGCGGCGCGCAGGGCCGTCGTGAGTTCGACGCGCGACGGGGACGGGCGTGCGGTGGTGACCGCGACGTTGTACAGCGACGGGATGATGACCACGACCGCCAGCCAGGCCCCCAGCAGGATGACCGCGTTGGTCGCAGAGGACTTGCCGGCAGCATTGACGGCCAGTGCCACCCCAAACCAGAACAGCGCATAGAGCGAGACGATCGCCGCCCACAGCGCCAGGCGCGACAGCGCCCCGGGGGTGGCGAGCGACGCACCGCCCGCCAGCGTCCCCACCAGGAGCAGCGCCAGCGTCACCCCGAGCACGACGCCGATGCGCGCCAGGAGCTTCGCACCGATCACCCGTCGAGCATCCACCGGCTGCGACAGCACGAGATCGAGCGTCCCCTGCTCGCGTTCCGCCGACACGATGTTGTAGCTGAGCGCGAGGATGAGGAGCGGGAGGACGTAGATGACGACGAAGGCGACGTCGAAGCGCCCGGCCATCAGGTTCACCGGATTCTCGATTTCATCGTTGACGATGAAGGTCTGCTTGGTGCGCGTGGAGACGCGGGCGTAGTACGGATAGAGGTCGCTCTGCCCCACGGCGAAGGCGGCCAGCGGCGCTGGCGGCAACACGGCGTACCGCGTCGCCTGCGTCCCCCCCGCCACCGATGGGATGGCCGGGTTGGTCCACGGCTTTATCCCTGTCGAGTCCCCCGCGGCCAGTCGGTCGATCGTCGCCTGGTGCTCCGCCAGCCGCGCCTGCTCCTCCTCCTGCACCGTGGCGATCGTCTCGCGTTGGAAGCCCACCCAGCGCGTTCCATTGAACAGGGCGTAGCCCGCCAGCAGCGTCAGGACGATGCCAAAGAGGCGGAGCGTGGCGTCGGCGCGCAGGAGGCGCCACTCGAAGGCGGCAAATCGCAGCATGGCAGGTCCTGGTGGGGGCGTATGAGGGGGCGCAGACGCCAGTTAGTCGAGCCGCAGCGATCGCGTGCGGGCCACGGACACCAGGGCGACGAGGAGCCATCCGCCCAGGAGCCAGAGACTCGGGGCCTGCATGGCCATCGCCTGCGCGATCGGGGGCCCCTCGTACTCGAAGGGAGGGACCTCACGCCAGAGCGACGGATCGGCCTTGTACGAGAAGTCGCCGCTGCGGGAATTGGCGGCCATGCTCTCGTTCATCGTCTTCACCAGCCGGCGCCGGTACTGCTCGGCCGCGTTGGCGAAGGCCTGATGGTGCTCCACGTCGGTCCCCGCCAGCCCCATGGAGAGCGATCGCACCGCCATCAGCGGGGCGATCACGGCCCCGAGCTGGTGCACGGTGTTCTGCTTGCGATAGGTGTCGTAGAGCGCCCCGTAATGCCGGTCGAACACCTTGTTGCCATCCTCCTCGGCCTGCTGCATGGAGATGGCGTCGAAGTTGATCGGCAGCGAGTCGACGGAACTCACCTTGTACTTCGCGAGCGTCGCCTTGAGGAGCTGTGCCGTGCGCTCATCGGGTGAGTGTCCGTCGAGCCCCTTCTTGAGGTCGGCGTCGAGGGCGGTGACGAAGGTGAAGGCCGAGGGGGTGGGATACACCCGGCGCGCCACGTCGGAGAGGGCGCGCGGGGCGACCAGCGAGTTCGCGGCCCAGAAGGCGAGCAGGACGAGGAGGGCGGCGCGCGACGACCGCGTGCGCGCCGACACGGCGAGCGCCACCGCCACGAAGACCGTGAAGTACGCCGTGTAGGTGAGCCCCATCAGCGCGATGCGCGGCCACTCACCGCCCAGCGCCCCCTCGCTCGACGCGAGCACGAGCGCCGCAGCGCCGAGGAAGGCAGCCGGGACGAGCAGGACGCCTAACGCCGACGCCACCCCGAGTGCCTTCCCGGCCGCCAGTGCTCCCGGCTGCACCCCAAGGCTCAGGAGCTGGCGCAGCGTTCCCTGCTCGCGCTCGCCGGCAAAGGCCGGAAAGGCGAGGACGACGATGAGGAGCGGGAGCAGGAGTTGCATGATGGTCGCCGCCGTCCACTGGCCGAAGCGTTGCGTCGCCGTGGCATCCATGGCGGGGCGAAACTGGAACTCGTTCTGCTTGTGCGCCTCGAGGTACGCGGCGACGCCCACGTACGGGTCGACCCCCTGGTCGACCAGCGAGAGGAGCGTGCGCGGCTTGAAGGCCCACAGTCCGTAGTGCGCCGCCGAGTGCGGGTTCTTGGCCGGTTGGTTGACCCAGAAGTCGCGCATGGTGGATGCAGCACGGTCGTGCTGCGCCTTGACGTCGGTGTAGTGCCTGGCGCCGGCGCCTAACGCGGCGCACAGCAGCGTCCCGACGATGACCGCCGACCAGCGAAATCGGCCGTCGCGGAGGGTATCGGTGAATTCCTTGGCGGCGATGCGGGCGATCATGGAGTCCTCGCGAGGGGGGCGAACGTGATCGGATGACGGGGGGGGCGGGCTGCTCGGGCCGCGCCCGTCAGTCGCGCATGTGCTCGAGGTACAGCCGCTCCAGGTCGGCGTGGCCGATGTCGGCGGTACTGAGCGTCTGCACGAGGCGCCCGTGCTTCATCATCCCCACCCGCGTCCCCGACTCCTTGGCCCGGAAGAGGTCGTGGGTGGCCATCAGGATTGCCGCTCCCTGCTCGCGCAGCATCGACAGCAGTTCCGAGAACTCGTTGGAGGCCTTCGGGTCGAGCCCCGACGTGGGCTCGTCGAGCAGCAAGGCGCGCGCGCGCTTGGCGAGGGCAATGGCGATCCCGACCTTCTGTCGCATTCCCTTCGAGTAGCCGCCGACCCGCTTGTCGACCGCATCGACCTGCAGCCCGGCCTGGAGGAGGTACTGCAGCAGTTCGTCGCGTTCGTGGCGGCGTCCCGTGGCGAGCGAGGCGAAGTAGTCGAGGTTCTCGATCCCCGAGAGGTTCTTGTACAGCATCACCGTCTCGGGGATGTAGGCGACGTAGCGCTTGGTCTCCAGCGGATGCTGCGTCACGTCGAGCCCCTCGATGAGGGCGCGCCCTCCCGACGGTTCGACGAAGTTGAGGAAGAGATTGATCGTCGTCGACTTGCCGGCCCCGTTGGCGCCGAGCAGGCAGAAGACCTCGCCCGGTGCGATGGCGAGGTCGAGCGGGTGCAGCGCCGTGAAGGTGCCGAACCGGCGGGTGAGCCCCTGGGCTTCGAGCACGGCGCCGGTCCGTTGGCCTGCCGCATCGGCGGCGTGGGAACCAGGCGTGGGGGCAACGGTGGCGGTCATGCGGGGCTCCGGAAGCAGGGAGCCGCGAAGGTAGGATACCCTCCAACGACGAGCAGCATCCATCCAGCGAGTGGCCGGTGCGGCCCGGTGAACGGCCGTAGGGCGCCACCGGTGGTCGCCGGCGCCCGGTGAGGGCCTGCTACAGCCGGAGCAGCTCGTCGCGCAGCACCCGCGCCCGCAGGCGGCTCACGGGGAGCTGCAGGATGTTCCGCAGGTTCACGACGTACGTGCCGCCCGGCATCGGCGAGATGCGCTGGATGAGGTCGACGTTGGCCAGCGTGCCGCGCGACAGGCGCACGAACTTGGCCGGATCGAGGCGCGCCTCGAGGTTCTTGAGGCGATACGTGATGGTGAACCGCTCGCCGGCGATCATCGTCAGGTGCAGCAGCTCGCCGTCGGCGACGATGGCCGCGATCTGCTCCACCGGGAGGATGATGATGTCGTCCTTCTTGCGCACCGGGATGCGACGGAGGAAGCGGGGGGCCCCGCTGAGGTCGACCTCCTCGGCGACCGCCTTGAGGCGCGACGCCTCGGCGGGGCGGAAGTCGGCCTGCTCGAGGCGCTCGAGGGCGCGATTGATCGTCAGGCGCAACCGGACGGGGTCGACCGGCTTGAGGAGGTAGTCGATCGCCGCCAGCTCGAAGGCCTGGACCGCATACTCGTCGAAGGCCGTGACGAAGGCGACGAGGGGGAGCACGTCCTTGCGCAGCAGGCGCACGACGCCGAGTCCGTCGAGCTCCGGCATCTGGAGGTCGAGGAGGGCGAGGTCGGGGCGCAGCTCCTGGATGAGCTCGACCGCCTCCGTCCCCGTCGTCGCCTCGCCCACGATCTCCACGTCGCCGTGCGAGGCGAGGAGGTTGGAGAGAAAGGCGCGCGCCGGGCGCTCGTCGTCGGCAATGACGACGCGCAAGCGGCTGTCGAGGTGAAGGGGACGCGGCGATTGTCGAGCGTTCATGTCTGGGGCGGTGGGTTCAGCTGGCGTGGCGCGCGGCGGGGGCGGCCGAGGCGTCGGCCAACGCCTCCGGCTCCAGCGCCGACGCATCGACGGGAATGGTGATGACGACGGTCGTGCCGCGATCGGGGGCGCCGCTGATGGCCAGCGAGGCCCGGGGGCCGAAGATGCGGTCGAGCCGGCGCTCCAGGTTGGCCAGGCCCACGCCGGTCCCCGTGGGGGCGTGACGCCGTTCCTCGCGCCAGCCGGCCCCCGTGTCGGCAACCGTCAGCTGCAGCATGGCCGCCCCGTCGTCCTGCGGTGCGCTGCACCGCGCCGAGACGGAGACCTCGCCGCCGCGCTTGAGCGGTGAGACTCCGTGCTTCACCGCGTTCTCCACCACGGGCTGGAGCAGCAACGGGGGCACCAGCAGCTCGCGCAGCGCCGCAGGGACGTCGACGCGCACGGTGAGTCGTTCGAGGAAGCGCTCGTGCTCGATGGCGAGGTAGTCGGCCACGATGTCCAGCTCCTCCCCCAGCGGGACCGACTCGCGCGTGGGACCGCGCAACACGGCGCGCAGGAGCGCGGTGAGGCGGTAGAGCACGCCTAACGCCCGGTCGGGGGCGGCCTGCATGAGGTAGCCGAGCGTGGTGAGCGCGTTGAACAGGAAGTGCGGGTTGAGCTGCGCCCGCAGCGCCATGAGCTCGGACTCGGCCGCCAGCTGCAGGATCTCGCGTTCGCGCAGGTCGCGGGCAAAGCGCTCGCGCGCCACCCGCAGCACGTCGATGCGACGCCCCAGGACCCCGGCGACCGACTCGAGCAGCCCGATCTCGTCGGACAGGAGACGGCGGCTTCCGGGAAGCGGGGCGATGTCGATCGCCACGAAGGGGCGCTCGGCCGTGGGGACGAGCACCTGCGCCCGGTCACGCTCCTGCGAGGGGATGACCACCCGCGCATGCGCCGGCGAGTTGGCGTCGGTCACGTAGCGCCACTGCACCCCCTCCCGGCGCGTCCCGAGGGCGCGGGCCAGGGCGGCGCACGTCTGCTCGGCGGCGTCCTCCTCCCCCTGCGCGCGCGACGTGGCCACGGCAACGTCTCCGCGCACCGAGGCGTAGTCGCCGCGGTCGAGGATCACCCGGTCGACCAGATGCGATGCCATCCGGTAGATGGCCGGATAGGCCAGGGCCGTGGCGACCCACAGCGCGATGAGCGCCGCGGTGGCCAGCAACGACGCATCCCCCTGCTGCTGCGTGGCACGCAGGAGGGGAACGGCCGCCGTCAGATGCAAGAAGACCGCAACCACCACCAGCACCGTCACCGAGATCGCCCGCCGGAGGAAGAGATCGGCGAAGGCAAAGCGATAGTCCTGATAGAGGATCACCAGGACCAGGAGGATCGAGGCGTGGTGCCCGAACAGCGCCGTCCACCAGGAGTCGGCCTGCGTGGCATCGTGCCCCAGGTGCAGGGTCGTCGCCGCAAACGCCGCCAGCGCCACGATCGTCACCGTGCGACGGCGCGCCGCGGCGCGCCCCATCCCGATCGCGACCAGCGTGACCAGGAGGAGATAGCCCACCGTGAGCAGCAGCAGCGCTGTCGGCGACGGGAGCGACGGGGTGCTCCCCCCTCGAACAAAGAGGAAGGCGGCGGCACCGCTCAGCGCATAGGCAAGCACGACCGGTCCCCGGCGCCAACCCCTCGCCCCCGCGGGGACCGACGAGTGCACGACCACGGCGGGGAGGAAGCCGAGCGCCGAGAAGGCGATGGCGACGAGCCAGCGGGCCGGCTCCCCCATGCCGAAGTCGCGTACCCCGTAGATGACGATCGCCCCACAGTTCCAGACGAGGCCCAGCAGCGCCGCGATGGGGGAGAGCGACGGGACCGACTCGGGCTCCCCCGCCAGCCGTCGCCGATCGCGCGACGTCATCACCGCCAGCATCGCGTAGAGCACGATGCCGGTGGCGAAGCCGGTGAGGTGGATCAGCGAGACGATTTCGGGCATGCCACGCGAGCGTGAGGGGACTTCGCGGGTGGGAGTATCCCACCGCGGACCCACGGATGGGAACCTGCGACCAACGAACGGTCGTCCGGACTCCATGAATGGTCGTCGAGTCCCGGCCGTCGGGACACCCCCTCGGGGCCCGACGCCGTCCCGCGCCTACCCTCGGGCCCGCGGCGCCGCCTCTGCGGTCACCTTCCGCCGAGGTGGACCCACTTCACCAGCAGCTCGCGCCCCGGGGCGTTGAAGCGTGTCTCGTTGGGGCCCGCGGCGCGGGCATCGTTCAGGATGACGTAGAGAAACGACAGGGGGCGGTACTCCCATGACAGGCGCGCATTGAGCGACTGGCGCCCCCGGGCCGAGTTGTACTGCCAGGTTCCCGACAGCTGCAAGCGCGGGTTCACGGCTCCGCGCAGCACGCCACGCATCACGTGTGTCGTGATCGGCTCGCCCTGGCCGCGAAAGCGGTTGTAGTTGTGGGACAGCTGCACGCCCAGCCGCGGGTCGGCGACGACGTTGGCGGTGGTGGTGACCTCGTCCAGCAGGCGATCGTAGAAGCGCCCGGTGTAGGCACGCACGTCAGCACTGACGCGTCGGCTCTGGTCGCTCCCGACGTACACGTTCGGCCGCCAGAACTGGTACTCCCCTGCGGGAATGGTCACCCCCGGGACCGGGGAGAATGGTGCCGGAAGGCGTTGCGTGACGAAGTACACGTCGGGATAGAAGAGCGCGCCATTCTCCAGGAGGAAATCCACGTACAGTTCGGTCGAGCTCTCCTGCAACCGCCGCAGGTCGGGATCGGTATACAGCTCGCTCGCGGCGAACCAGTAGAACGTGCGCAACCAGCGCGGACGCCATGCCGGACGCCAGTCGTAGCCCAGCATGGGACGGTGCATGAAGACGTCGGTGCGCGACACGAACCCCGTCCGGGGGGCGTAGTTGCGGCTGACGAGCACTTCGGCGAGTCGCGCCGTCCACGTGGACGACCGATAGTCGAGCGAACCAGACGCCGAAACGCCAGGGTCGCCCCCACCCCCGGGGGCGTTGACCGAGAGCGTGGATGTGGTCGTGAGCCGATCGTTGAAGCGCCAGAAGGCGTCGACCGCGCCGACCACGTCGTGCGTCGTCCCCCCGGAATCGGCGCGGTCCGATCGCGTGGCCAGCAGCGCCCCGACGCGCCCCCGCGACGCGACGGGACGCGAAACGCGTAGCGCACCAAAGGTGCTCCCCTCGAGCCCCGCCGACGCCCCCTGGTGCAGGACCAGCCCTCCCATCGTCACCCCCGCACCCTGCCGCACGAACCGAAGGCCACCGCGCACAGGCACGGGCGTTCCATCGTCGGCCAGTCCGATGCGGCGCGAGAAGAACGGCCGCACCTGCAATGCCCCTGACGTCCCGGCCTCGAAGAGCGATGCCGCCTCGAGGAAGAACTGGCGGCGTTCGGGAAAGAAGACCGAGAAGCGCGTCAGGTTCACGACTTCGTTGTCCACGTCGGCCTGCGCGAAGTCGGTGTTGATCGTCGCCTCCAGGAGCGACGTGGGGGTGGGTGACCAGAGCAGCTCCCCGCCGGCCTGCAGGTCGCGCCCGTCAGGCGCAACCGAACCCGGCGTGGCGCGCCGGTCGGTCCCCACCACGAACGGGCGCACGCGTACCCCGCCTCGCTACACGGGTGGC
>Ga0154020_10006233_pt1 | contig 13991 bp, 14 predicted proteins | sample Klosneuvirus_201_FD_109709 | JGI IMG/M metagenome (GOLD analysis project Ga0154020, IMG submission 109709) | Active sludge microbial communities from wastewater, Klosterneuburg, Austria - Klosneuvirus_20160825_MG | ecosystem: Engineered > WWTP > Aerobic digester > Activated sludge | place...
CGGGGCAGGCGCCCTGCGGCGAGTTGAAGCTGAAAAGCCTCGGTTCAAGCTCTTCAAGCGAGTACTCCGGATTGTCGGGGTCGGCAAACCGCGTGCTGAATGCCACGTCGTTCCACCCCGCGGGCTCGCCGTCTTTCCCAGGGACCTCAAACGAAATGACCACCGCCCCCGCCGCGAGCTTGATCGAAGCCTCGATCGATTCCACAAGCCGCTGGCGCACGTCGGGCGCCAGCACCAGCCGGTCGACGACCGCATCGATGTCGTGCTTTTCGTAGCGGCCGAGCTTCAGTGGGTTTTCGCCCGGCTCTTTCAGAACCTCGCGCAGCTCGACGACCGTGCCGTTGACGCGGGCTCGGCCCCAGCCCTGGGTCGCAAACTCTTCCAGCACTTCCCTGTGAAACCCCTTCTTGGCCCGGACCACCGGCGCCAGCACCAGCAGTCGCGTGCCCTCGGGCCTTGCCATCACCGCATCGACAATCTGCGAACTGCTGGTGGCGGCGATCGCTCCTCCCGAGCGAGCCAGCACCTTCCCGTCTTTCGTGGTCTTTGTGGGAGCCCATGAGTAGGCCGTTCCACAGCGCGCGTAGAGCAGGCGCAGGTAGTCGTAGATCTCGGTCGTCGTCGCGACCGTCGAACGCGGATTGCCCGACGTCGATCGCTGTTCGATCGCGATGGTGGGGGGGATGCCCTCGATCTCTTCGACATCGGGCTTCTTGAGTTGCTCAAGGAACTGCCGCGCGTACGCGGAGAGCGACTCCATGTACTTCCGCTGTCCCTCGGCGAAGATCGTGTCGAAGGCGAGCGAGGACTTGCCCGAGCCGGAGAGCCCCGTGATCACCACGAGCTCATCCCGCGGGATCGACACGCTCACGTTCTTGAGGTTGTGCTCCTTGGCCCCCCGGACGTGGATCATCCGGGTGTCAGCCTTACGCCTCCCCGTGGCACCGAGCTTCTGCTCGGTGTGCTTGTCCTCAGGCTTGGGCATCGGCGCAGTAACCTCGATAGCTCTTGTTGACGTAGTCCGCGGCATCACTCCCTCCATGGAAGGACGCAATGGTAGCCGCCGGGAACTGTGGAGTTTAGGGAAGTGTTCGGATTCCGTTGTTGCCGAAGGGGTACACCTTGATCGCGGGACTGTCTACGTACCACGCCTTTGGATCGTGAACTCCATCGCGATCCCACCGGCTCATGCCAATCGATTCCACCTCGCGTTTGTACTCAGGCGGCGATGACATGATCCTGGCAAGTTCTGCCGTCAATGCCGCCAAAGAGTCAGTTCGCTGCTGGTCGCTCAACGACAACGCCGAACGAAGCGTTACCTCCGACAGCGGGCCTATCGACTTCCCATCAGCGAATACGACCGACCCGGGGGAGCGAATCTGAACCTCCTTGGGGCCCGAGTCCGGCCACAGGTACACCCGATAGGCCCCATCTTCCTTGCCATACGCATAGAGCACGCGGCATGAGATTCCTTCCGTCCCGTTGCCGGACATCAAGATTGCGTAGATCGAAATGGAGAGCCCGCCATCAGGTGGTGTGCGCGGCCACTTCCATGCCACAATTCCGACCACCAATCCAATGCCGACCACACCAAGCAACAGCGCAGGAAGGCGTTTTCGCAAGATCGCCATCATTCCAGCTTACTATCCGCTGTGAATTCCAAGCAGTTTCAGGTCATCGTCATCGGTGGCGGCCACGCAGGCGTAGAGGCCGCATGGGCTGCGGCCAACCTGCTTGGAACCAAGGCCTCCGTCGCTCTCATCACCATCGATCCCTCCAAAATCGGCGTCATGTCCTGCAACCCCGCGATCGGCGGCCTGGCCAAGGGCCAGCTCGTCCGCGAGATTGACGCCATGGGCGGCCTCATGGGCTTGGCCGCGGATGCCACCGGCATCCAGTTCAAAGTCCTCAACTCCAGCCGCGGCCCGGCCGTCCGAGGCCCCCGGGCCCAGTGCGACAAGCATGCGTATGCGGAGGAGGTTCAGCGCCTCATCGCATCGCGGCCGGAGATTGAGGTGATTGCGGGGACGGTGGAGAAGTTTGTGGTTGAAGACGGGCGCGTACAAGGGGTGATGGTCAAAAGCAGCAAAACAGCAAATCAGCAAAGCAGCAAATCGGAAACTGCTGCTCCAAATTTGCTGCATTGCTGCTTTGACCATTTGCTGCTTTCCGCTCCCGCGGTCGTCCTCACCACCGGCACCTTCATGCGCGGCCTCATGCACACCGGAGAATCCAAAACCTCCGGCGGCCGCTTCGGCGAGGCCGCGGCCGTGGGAATCTCCGGCGCCCTCAAGGAACTGGGCTTCGAACTCGGCCGACTCAAAACCGGCACACCCCCCCGCCTCAAGCGCGGCACCATCGACTGGAACAACCTCAAAGAAGCCCGCGGCGACTCAACGCCCACACCCTTCAGCGACCTCACGTGTGGCATGCCTACTGCTCTGAGTAGGCATGTGCAGTTCCCCCCCCTCCCCCAAATCGACTGCCGCGAAACCACCACCAACGCCGCCGTCAACGCCGTCATCCGCGCCAACCTCCACCGCGCCCCGATGTACTCCGGCCAGATCGAATCCGTCGGCCCGCGCTATTGCCCCAGCATCGAAGACAAAGTCGTCCGCTTCGCCGAACGCGAATCCCACACCATCTTCCTCGAACCCGAATCCCTCCGCGACGACTGGATCTACTGCAACGGCATCTCGACATCGCTCCCCGCCGACGTCCAGGACCAGATCGTCCACTCCATGCCCGGCTGCGAAAAGGCCCACATCTACCGCTACGGGTACGCCGTCGAATACGACATGGTCCGCCCGCATCAGATCCACACCACCGGCATGACCAAGCTGGTCGATGGCCTCTTCCTCGCCGGCCAGATCAACGGCACCAGCGGCTACGAGGAGGCCGGCGCCCAGGGCCTCATCGCCGGCATCAACGCCGCCCGCTACTCGCTGAAGCAGTCCGAGTTCATCCTCCGCCGCGACCAGGCCTACATCGGCGTGCTCATGGATGACCTGGTCACCAAAACGCCCGTCGAGCCCTACCGCATGTTTACGAGCCGCGCCGAGCACCGCCTCCTCCTCCGCCCCGACAACGCCCCCGACCGTCTCACCCCCATCGCCGAAGAACTCGGCCTCCTTTCCGGCGATGGCCTGGGCAAGTCCCGCCGCAACTGCATGGCGGCCCGCACCGAACAACTCTCGCGTCTCAACCACGCCGTCGATTCCGCCCGCATCGACAACACGCCTCTCCCCGCAGTCCTCCGCCGCCCCGAGTTCTCCGTCGAAGATCTCAAGCGGACCCTCCCCGACCTCGCCAACATCCCCGACGCCATCTGGTCCACCGTCCACGCCAACCGCAAGTACGCGGCCTACGTCGAGCGCCAACACCACGAAGTCCGCCGCGCCGCCGAGCTCGAATCCAAGCGTCTCCCCGACCGCGTGGACTACAACATCTTCACCGCCCTGCGCCCCGAGGCCCGCCAAGCCCTCACCCGCTTCCGCCCCGCGACCTTCGGCCAGGCCAGCCGCCTCGAAGGCATCACCCCGGCGGACCTGACGCTTCTGGCGGTCCTCGTCAAGAAGCACGCGTAACCACGCCTGACTCCGCGCACGCATCGTCTAAGATGGGGCCTTGCTGCCATTCGCACTCCAACTCGCCTTCGCGGATGCCCACAGCGGCGACCACGGCCTCGCCGTTGACCTTCTGGCCATCCTCTCGGCCGCCGGCCTCGTCGCCCTCCTTGCCCGCAAAATCAACCTCGCCACCATTCCCTGCTACCTCATCGCCGGAGCCCTCATCGGCCCCCACGCCCTGGGCGCGGCCGGTACCGGCGAAGGTGGCGCCTCCTCCATCTCCTCCCTCGCCACCGTCATGCTGATGTTCACCATCGGCCTGCACCTAGACATCGGCAGCCTCCGCGGCGGCCTGGTCTCCATCGCCCTGGTCACCGTCATCAGCAGCCTCCTCTGCATTTTGATCGGCTGGCCCCTGGGCATGCTCTTTGGCATGTCCGCGCCCGCGGCGATCGCCGTCGCAATGGCCCTGACCATCTCCTCAACCGCCGTGGTCCTCCGCGTCATGGAACAAAAACGCGAGCTGCACCTGGTCCAGGGGCGCACCACCCTCGCCATCCTGGTCCTTCAGGACATGGTCGCCTTACTGCTCATGGCCACGCTCCCGCTCTTGGCCCTATGGGGCCGCGGCGGCCAAGGCACCACCGGCCCATCGATCAGCACGATGTCGATGTTGAAGGATGCCGGAATTGCCATCGGCGGCATCGCGGCCCTGGTCATCGTCGGCCGACTCGCGCTCCCCCGGCTCCTCAAGGCCGCCGCGTTCTCGCAGGAAGTCCTCCTGGTCGTCTCCGCGGCCGTCGCCCTCGCCTCCGCCGTCGCCACCGCCGCCCTCAAGTTCAGCCCCGAACTGGGCGCGTTCCTCGCCGGATTCCTCCTCGCTTCAACCCCCTTCCGCTACCAACTCGCCGGCATGCTCGCCCCGCTCCGCGACTTGTTCCTGGCCATCTTCTTCACAGCCATCGGCCTGGATCTTTCCTGGCACACCATGCTCTCGGGCTGGTGGATCGTCCTGCTCGGCGTCATCCTCACGGTCGGCGTGAAGTCAGTCGTGACCAGCACGACAGCCTGGGCCGCGGGCGCATCGGGCCCCGTGGCTGTGTTCCTGGGTTTGGCCTTGGCTCAAGGTGGGGAGTTCTCGCTGGTGCTCCTGGCCCAAGGCAAGGCCGCGGGCATTCTCAACGACAACCAATCCGCCCTGGCCATCACCTGCGTCGTGCTGTCCCTGATCGTGACGCCCAACCTCATGGACCTGGGCCGCAAGCTCATGCCCCACGCCCGCAAGTTCCCGCCCGCATGGTGGATTAGAAAATCGATGTTGCGAGATGCCACCGCCCACCCGCAGGTGGAAGCCGAACCCGGCGAGTCGGACGGCACCGCCGGCCCCGCGCTGGGGTCGCTCGCCATCGTCGCGGGCTTCGGCCCGGTCGGCCGCGCCGTGGCCGACAACCTCGAAAAACGAGGCGTCATCGTCACCATCATCGAGCTCAACCCCCGCACCGTCGAAAAACAGCACGCCCTGGGCCGCTCGATTGTCTACGGCGACGCCTCCAACCCCGAAGTGCTCGAAAAAGCCGGCCTGCACCGCGCCGAAGCGGTCGTCCTGACCATGCCCGATGAAGAAGCCGTTTTGCGGGCCTGCCGAGTCGTCCGCCAGAGCAAACCCGACGTCTTCATCGCCGCGCGGCTCAACGTGCTGAGCAAGGCCCTCCAGGCCATGCAGCAGGGGGCCGATCACACGGTTGTTGAAGAACTCGCAACCGCCGAGGCGATGGCAGGCCAGGTTATCCTGAAGCTCGAAAAACGGGCCGCGGGTGAGGATGATGGGCCGAAGCTGTATGAGCTGTCGCGGTTGAATCTCTGAGCGACCGTTCTTTCATAGGTCCTATGGGTCCTATACGACCTATAGGTCCTATCCAGAAACGTCAATCCTTCAGCAACCTCAACTCATCCCTCAAGATCGCCGCCAGCTCATAGTTCTCCTGCTCCAGCGCCTTTGAAAGCCGAGCCTTAAGCTCGCTCTTCTGCGACACCGGCAGCTTGGGCACCAGCGCATCCCGCATCCCCTTGAGCATCTGCACTTCGCCCGACTGCTCAAACAAGTCCGGCTCCCCCTGCTCAGAGAAGTACTGCTTGAGCGCCTCCAGCCCCTCATCAATCGCATGAAGCGCGGCCTTGGGCTCGTTGTCCTTCAACGCCTGGCTCGCCATCGCCCGCGCCCGCATCATCGTGATGTACGGCCGGAACTGCTCCATAGAGCTCCGGTCCCCCTCGGTCTCCGCGTGCTGGGCACACAGGTCGATAACCCGCAGGTTGCGACTGGTGTCCCGGATCACGCCTTCGTAGTCCTCCAGCACCAGGAGCGCCATGTACCTGTGGTAGTACTGCACCGCCTCCGACCGCAGCTCCTCGCATTGGTCGGGGGTCAGTGAGAACTTGGTCGGACCAGCCGCCCCAGACGGTGGGGGGGCTCCGCCTTCAGGCTCGGCTACGGAGCCAGCCTCAGGGCTTGCTTCAGAGTCCGACGAAGGCGGCGGCGAGTTTGCGGACTCATCCAGCCTGTTCTCGTGAAACTCCAGTAAGCTGTCAAAACCCTCAGGCCGAACACCGTCCGGACGACCCTCCGTAAACATCTGCAATATCCCGAGATCCAGCCGAACCTGGAGGCGCGGCTCACCGTCCGAACCCTCCACAAGCCGAACATTCAGCTTACCGGGCTCAAAAGGCCATTCGTTCAAAATGCGAGTGAGATCGGCAGTCATTTTGGCGTGATTACCCCTTCCAATGTCTGCACAGCTCAGTATACTATGACTTGCACGTAGGGTCGGCTTGGCGTCCAAGTTACCGCACTCAATCGCGGTTATCACGGGCGTACAGGCCGAACATCCGGATTCTTCCGGTTGGTGTCTGGGCAAGGATCGCTCGGATCTCTCGACGGCGTCAAGGATAAATATTGCGCGTCCGATGAAACCCCCTGTCCGGGTGGACCGAACGGGGAGAGTCAAGAGCTCGGGAACTCTTGATTCAAGTTAGATCAGGCAGATGGCTGCCGGAGGGTGGATAGAAATCATGGGTACTCCTTACAAGGCATCCGCTGCGCGCGGATCACAGGCAGGGCGCGAAGTCCAGTCTGATCTCCAGCTTTATTTGCGGGAGATCAATACGACTGCGCTGCTCACAGCAGAGGAAGAGAGAGACCTCGGCTGGGCCATCATTAACGACAACGATCCAGCGGCACGGGAACGAATGATCCGTGCCAACCTGCGTCTCGTCGTCGCCATCGCCAAAAACTACACGAACCGTGGCCTTCCGATCACTGACCTGATCGAGGAGGGCAATATCGGGCTCATGCGGGCGGTCGAAGGCTTCGACCCCGCCCAGGGTGCCCGGTTCAGCACGTACGCATCGTGGTGGATCAAGCAGGCCATCAAGCGGGCCCTGATCAACGCCACCCAGCCGATCCACGTGCCGGCCTACATGGTCGAGCTGATCGCCAAGTGGAAAGAGGCATCCCGCAAGCTGGAAGCCCAGCTGGGTGTGCCCCCGACCGCTCAGCAGTTGGCCGAGTACATGCAGTTGCCGGTCCGCAAGATCCGCATCATCCGCCGCGCGGTCAAGGCGTTCCAGACGCCGACGACCGGCACCGCTGATGCCGATGGCGAACTCGTCAGCATGGGCGAAATGATCGCCGACTCCAAGGGCCCGATGCCCGAGGAGGCGACCTTTCGCGACGAGGAAGTGATCACGCTCAACCGCCTGCTCGATTCGATCGACGAGCGCGAAGCCCAGATCCTCCGTCTCCGCTTCGGCATGGATGGCCAGGAGCCCCTGACGCTCAAGGAAATCGCCGACAGCGTCGGCATCAGCCGCGAGCGCGTCCGCCAGATCGTGGATGAGTCGCTCACCAAGCTCAACGCCCAGATCACCGATGACCGCCCGAGCCGCTTCTTCCGCGAGAATCTCTCCCGCCAGGGTGAGGCCCTCCCGGTCGAACGAGCCCGCGAGCGAGCCATCCGCCGCGCCCGCCGCCACAAGGCCATCGGCTAAGTCTCGTTTCAACCAAGCTCGTGTTCCGAAGCGCCCCGCGAGGGGCGTTTCTTTTTTTCCAGGGAAAAGACAGCCGCGGATGAACGCAGATAGGAAAACATGAGCAGCCACAAATCACAGGGATGAGCACAGATAACAGGCCGGTGCTCGCGAGTCTGTTTGCTTTCATCTGCGTCCATCTGCGTTCATCTGCGTTCATCTGCGGCTTACTCTTCCGACCGTACACTCCCCGATGCCCGCCACCATCCGCCCCGCTACACCCGAGGATGTCCCCTCCATCCTCCCCATGGTCGCCGCCATATGCGCCCTCCACGAATCCTGGGACCCCGACAAGTACCCCTTCCTTCCCGACATCGTCGAACGCTACGAGCATTGGCTCCCGCTCCGAGCCCAAGACCCCCGTAGCGTCTTCCTCATCGCCGAACTCTCAAAAGCCCCCGCCGGCTACCTCATCGCCACCATCGAGGATGAAATCCCCATCTACCGGCTCAAGCAGTTCGGCTTCATCCACGACATGTGGGTAGAGCCTGCCCACCGCGGCCAAGGACTCGCCCGGCACTTGGTCGATGCCGCCGTCGCCCGCTTCGCCGAACTCGGCATCACCCAGGTCCGCCTCGACACCGCCGCGGCCAACGAAATCGCCCGCCGCCTCTTCGCCTCCTGCGGCTTCCGCGTGAGCACGACGGAAATGCTCCGGTTGATTGAATGAGTGGGATGGCCGACAATAGAAGCGTGATTATCCGGTTCCTGCTCATTCTGGGCGTGATCCTGCAACCGATTGCGGCGTGCGAAGCCCTGGTCCTTTGGCCCGGATCGTGCGATTGTGCGGGATGCGCTACCGACCCCGAATGCTCGGATTGCGAGTGCGACACTTCCGAGAATGACGGCCGGGTCCCCGATCCGATTGAGGCGCCAGCACCCAGCGTCAAGGCGGTTCCAATCACCTATGAGGACCGTGACGCGACTCCGATGATCAGGACCGCAGAGCCCCAGGGCGCGCCGTTCTCCGGGTCGATCTGTCGCAGCTCCTGGCCCGTTCCGCACGCGTCGTTCTGCGTGTGGCTCACCTAGCCTGCGGCGTGTCACTGCGCGCCCGTTGTTTTCCAGTCGTCACATACACACTTATCAACCGCTCGAAGGACCTCAGTCCGCGAGCCGGAGTCTTTGCCATGAATCGTTCCATGATCGTCGTCCTGTGGGCTTGCTCTACAGGTTTCATCGGCTGTGCCAGCCAGGGCCCGGTGTACGAAGAAAAACCCATCACGCACCAAACCAGCCCGGAAGACCTGGCATTCATCAAAAGCGAGGCCCCGCTCGTCGGGACCAGCGCCACGCTCTGGGTGAACGGCCTGGGATGTCCGCTGTGCGCATCGAATATCGATCTGCAACTCAAGCGGCTCCGCGGCGTCACGAGCGTCAATGTGGACCTGTCGGTCGGAAAGGTCGAGGTCGGCGTGGGTCCTAAGGGTGGTCCTTCTCCGGCCCAGTTCGCGCACGCGGTGGAGGATGCCGGTTTCACGCTTGTCAAAGTTGAGCCCCACTGATCAAGCGCCCCCGCTCAACAAGGAACCGACCCATGCGAACTCCGATAGTTCTGGCCGCGGCCTGCGCCGTGGTCCCCGCTGCGCTCGCTCAGGAAGCGATGTACACCGAAGCAGCCACGATGCCCTCGCCCCACACCTACGTGTTGCGCCAGCAGTTCACGGCCCGCCAGTTCGGGAGCGATCCCGGAGGGCAGACCGACCGTACCACGAGCTACGAATCGATGACCACCCTCCAGTATGGACTGGCCCGAGGCTGGTCGATGACACTTGACCTGCCGGTGGAATCTCGCTCGTATCGAGATCGAAACGGAACGGATTCAACCTCCGTCGGCGTGCCCGATTTGAGCCTGATGTTCAAGTATCGTTTCTATAAAGAGGATTCCGGCGGCGTGGACACCGTGCGTGCCGCGGCCCTGTTCGGCGCTGATATCGCAAGCGGAGACAGCAACGAGTTCTCCAGTGGAACGATCAACCCACACGGTGGGGCCGTCCTGACAGTGGTGCGCGGGCGGCACGGCTTCAACCAGGATCTGATCTTCCAACTCAACACCGGAGGAGAAGACGGCATCAACTTCGGCGGCGAAGGCCCCAGCGAGTGCTTGCGATTTGACACGTCGTATCTCTTCCGCATCGTGCCAGATCGCTACTCAAGTGAGTCCGTCGGGGCGTGGTACCTCACGTCGGAAGTCAACGGCCTTCACGAGACCAACGGAGACACCGAACTCCGATGGTCCCCAGGCCTGATGTATGAAGGCCGGCGTTGGGGCTTCGAGGTGATGGCCCAGTTGCCGCTGTGGAACGACCTCGATAACCGGCCTGAGCTCGACTGGGGATTCGGAGTCGGCATTCGTTTCCTCTTTTGAACACACTGGCTCATTCAACGCCGCGGGAATAGGCTGAATGCATGTCATACGAGCTTCGGCGCGGCGAGTATCTTATTTCGACGGATGCAGCCCTCCTCGACCGCGACGCCATCTACGCCGAGCTCTCCACCAGCTACTGGTCCCCCGGCATCCCCCGCGAACTGGTCGATCGCGGCCTCAACAACTGCATTCCCTTCGGCCTCTACGACACCTCCACCAACCCCCGCACCCAGGTCGGCCTCGCCCGCGTCATCACCGACAAGGCCTCTTTCGCCTACCTCTCCGACGTCTACATCACCAAAGCCTACCGCGGCCAAGGCCTCTCCAAGTGGCTCGTCGAAACCATCCTCGCTCATCCGGAACTCCAGGGCCTCCGCCGCTTCTGCCTGCTGACCCGCGACGCCCACGGCCTCTACGCCAAGTACGGCTTCAAGCCCATGCCCGACCCAACCCGCTACATGGAACGCCGGGATGTCGAGAGCTACACGCAAGCTCCCAAGCCGCGATAATCTGTGCGCCCAGGAGTTCCCATGCCCGTTGACACCAAAACCGTCCACAAGCGCCCCCTGCGGTTCAACTCCCTGAGCGATGTCCTCGCCGAAGCCGATCGCCTGGCCGTGGCCGAACAAGCCGGCAAACTCAAGCAACTGGGCAACTGGTCCATCGATCAGATCTTCAACCACCTGGCCACGTGGGCCAACTTCCCCTTCGACGGCTATCCCCCGGAACTCTCCAATCCGCCCTGGATCATCAAGCTCATCCTGAAGTTTAAGAAGAAGTCTTTCATGCAGGGCAAGATGCCCCAGGGGGTCCGCATCCCCGGGATCAAAGCGGGCACGGTGGGGATGGATGCGATCGGCACCGAAAACGCGCTCAAGAAACTCCGGGCAGCGCTCACCCGGCTGGATGAAACCTCGCCCAAGCGACCGAACCCGATCTTCGGACCGATGGACCACGACGACTGGAAGTGCATCAACATCCGGCACGCGGAGTTGCACATGGGTTTCCTGCAACCGCAGTGAGAAGGGGAAGAGCTTGTCCAGCGATCTTCAGTATGGTGTGATACGTGAGGAGGAGGTCCCCGCCGTCGCGCGGATCCTCGCACTGGCCTTTGGTGGCACTCGCGAGGGTGTCACCGACTGGATGACCAAAGCCGGCGTCGGAAACATCCGGGTTCTACGGCCGACAGTGGGGGACCCTCAGTCCTGCCTGCTCCGCATCCCCATGGGTGAGTTCTTCGGCGGCAAGAGCGTCCCTCTCATCGGCATCGCCGGCGTGGGTGTCGCCCCCGAGGCCCGCGGCCGCGGAATCGCCGCGAAAATGATGTCCGAACTTGTCAAGGAAATGCACACCGAAGGCACGCCGGTGTCCGGCCTCTATCCCGCCACGCAACCGCTCTACCGCCGCGTCGGCTACGAGCAATCCGGTCACCGCTTCGAGACTCGTCTCCCCGTCCCCTTGATCGACAGCAGCGAACGCAAGATGACCGTCCGCCCCATCGAAGATGCCGACCAGGACCGCGTGCAGCAGTGCTACACCGCGTTCTCTCGCATGCACGACGGCCAGATGGACCGCGGCCCGTATCTTTGGGCTCGTGTCAAATCCGCGCGAGAGATCAACTACACCGGCTTCGCGGCCATCAACGAATCCGGCGCCATCGAGGGATACCTGTACCTCACCCAGAACCGCAAGCCCTCGGGCCGGCAAGACCTTGCCCTCTCCGACCTGGCCTTCACGACACCCCGCGCAGGCCGCAGGCTGCTCTCCTTCCTCGAAGACTTCTCCTCCATGGCCGATGAACTGGTGTTCTACGGCGGCCCATCGCATCCAGCGCTCATGCTCATGAAAGAGCAACGCGCCACGGTCTCGCTCAAACACTACTGGATGCTGCGGATCGTCGATGTGAAGCGTTCATTCGAAGCCCGCGGTTACCCCCTCACCATCCGCGGCGAAATGCACCTGGATATAGAGGATGACCTGGTCCCCTCGAACAACGGCAAGTGGATCGTCCGAGTCGAGGGCGGCCGCGCCGCCGTCGAACCCGGCGGCCGCGGCGACCTTAAACTCGGCATCGGCACCTTGGCCCCGCTCTTCAGCGGCTACATGAGCGTCGAGCAACTCATCACCGCGGGCCTCGCCGAGGGCAACACCACCAGCGTGGTCCCCACCGGCACACCGTGGATGTCCGACATGTATTGAGTTCTTCGGTGCCACTGCTCGCCGTCGAACTCCTTTGGCTCTGGACAACCTGAAGCCAGGCGCAGCAGTGCGGTGGCGTCATAACTCGACAGCGCCCGTCGCACCCCGGGCACTGCTGCGCCTGACCGTAGGTTGCCGGTGATCGCCGGAATTCGACGGCGAGCAGTGGCACCAAAAGCCGATCAAACCACTCATGAAACCAGTCCTCTTTGCAATCCTCGCGGGCCTCTGCTGGGGAGTCGGTGAGATCTACACCAAGTCCGCCCTGAACTCCAAACAGATCGGCCCCATGGCCGCGTTCCTCGTGCGGGCGATGGTGACGCTTCCGATGACCATCGGCGCCTACCTCCTCGCCGCGAAGCTCTGGGGCACCGAAGTCACCAACTGCTGGCGCGACATGAGCACGGGCGTTTGGCTCCGCCTGATCTTCGGCTCGGGAGTCCTCGCCGGTTTCGCGGGCGTGTTCTTCTTCTACAGCGGCCTGTCCATGCCCGGCGGCGACATCTCGCGGCTGCGGCCGATCGCGTTTTCTCTGGCGCCCGCGTCGGCGGTCATTCTCGGCTGGCTGTTGCTGGGCGAGGCAATGACGTTCAGGAAGGCGATCGCCGTCGTACTGATCGTCGTGGGGATTGTGATGCTGAGCGGCAAGGCTGATGGAAAGCGAATTTCGCCCGGCCCTGGAAGCGGCGCGAGCGCCTAGGCGCTAACACATCGTCAACCCGCCATCCACACAAATCACCTGACCCGTCAAAAACCCCGCATCCTCACCCGTCACATAGCTCACGGCCGCGGCGATATCCTCGCCCGTCCCCAGCCGCTTCACCGCCATCAGCTTGACGACCCCATCCTTGATTTCCTGCGGCAGGTTCGCCGTCATATCCGTCTCAATAAACCCCGGCGCGATCACGTTGCACGTGACCCCCTTGCCACCGATCTCGCGGGCGATGGTCTTGGACAACCCGATCAACCCCGCCTTGGCCGCGGCATAGTTTGCCTGCCCCGCATTCCCTACGACGCCGCTGGTCGAACTGATATTGACAATCCGCCCCCAGCGCTTCTTCATCATCTCGCGCCCCGCCGCGCGGATCGCGACGAACGCCGAAGTCAGGTTGGTCTGGATGACCACGTTCCAATCCTCATCCGACATCCGAAGGAAGAGGCCATCCTTGGTGATTCCGGCGTTGTTCACCAGGATGTCCAAGCGGCCAAACTCCGTGGCCACCTCTTCGATCGCCTTGGTGAACGCCGCGGAGTCCGCGATGTCCACAGCCTTGAACGATGCCGAACCGCCGGCATCCTTGATCTGCGCCGTCACATCCGAGAGAGGCCCGGCCGTGCGGCTCAAAAGAACCACATGCCGACCCTCACGGGCCAGGCGTTGAGCGATAGAACGACCGATGCCCCGGCTGGCGCCGGTGACAAGGGCGATGCGCCGATCTGTCATTGCAAACCTCCCAGAGCTACCAAAGAAACCTCAACCGGGCCCGGACGGCGGCCGTCCCTTGGGAATGTTGATGGGACCCGCGGGCGTGTTCTTCTTGATCGTGTTGGGGTCCGCAGGCGGCGGCGTCGCGCCAGGGGCCGCGTTCTTGCCCGCGGCCGCGCCCGGAGCCAGATTCCTGAGCGCATCCATCTCATCCTGCATCGAGACGTTCGACGTCGAGAGCGCCACGCCGTCAAAGTCCGACGCCCGCGCCCGCGTGTCACCCTGGCAAGGCGAAGCCGAGAACACCCAGTGCTCTCCATCCTTCTTGCCGTTCCAAGCCAGC
>Ga0154020_10006234_pt1 | contig 13989 bp, 11 predicted proteins | sample Klosneuvirus_201_FD_109709 | JGI IMG/M metagenome (GOLD analysis project Ga0154020, IMG submission 109709) | Active sludge microbial communities from wastewater, Klosterneuburg, Austria - Klosneuvirus_20160825_MG | ecosystem: Engineered > WWTP > Aerobic digester > Activated sludge | place...
ACGGCATCGCCAACACCACGCGGGCGCCCCAGGAGATTGTCGTCGCGGTGCGCGTCCCCCTGCGGCCCGCGCGCGCGAGCGTCTACGAGAAGCTGCGCCGCCGCGCCGCCATCGACTTCCCGATGATCTCGCTCGCGGCCCGCCTGGACGCCGAAGAGGGGCGGGTCAACGCGCTCGAGATCGCCGTGTCGGCGCTCGCCGCGCGCCCCCGCATGATCCGCGCCGCCAGCCAGGCGCAGGGCAAGTCGCTCGCCGAGGTGCCGCGCGCCGCGATCGCCGAGGCCGCGTTCAAGGAGTGCGCGCCGCTCCCCAACATCGAGGGCGACCCGGCGTGGCGCAAGAAGCTGGTCCGAGTCCTCGCCGATCGCGCGCTGCGCCGGCTCGGACTCGGACCCGCCTAGCAGCTTCAGATCGACTTGAGGAACACGAGCCGCGCGCTCGACCGGAAGCCGAAGCGGTGGAGGAACACCTGGAGTGAGAAGGCGTCGTCGGCCACCTCGGTCTCGAGCCGCTCCACGTGCAGCGCCGCCAGGTTGTCGACCATCTGGGTCAGGAGCGCCCGCGCGAAGCCCTTGTGCGCGAACCCTGGGTCGACGCCGATGGTGTCCAGCGACGCCGTGGCGTCGACGTGGCCGAAATCGCCGAGGTCGACGCGCGCCATCGCGAAGCCGACGACGAAGCCGTCGTCCTCGACCACCAGCGAGACCGTGATGGCCGACTCGGTGAGCGCCTCGTCGAACTTGCGCCGCAGGTACTCGCTGCGGTCCTGGCCGGTGATCTTGCCGTCGATGCGGACCACCTGGTCGTAGTCGCTCTCGCGCAGCACGCGCACCGTGGGCGGCACCTGCTCGATCTCCTCGTCGGTCTCGGGCAGCGGCATGCGCTGCACGCGACGCTCGAGGATCCGGCGCGGCGCGAGGGCGAACTTGCCCGCGTCGAGGAAGCGCAGCATCGAGTGGTTGTGCCAGTCGACCTGGGTGACCAGGCTCGCGATGCTCCGCGCGCGCATGAGCTCCTCGAGCGCCGCGACCATCTTCTGGCCGACGCCCGCGTGGCGCGCCGACTCGTCGACGCCGACCGCCTCGAGCACGACCGCCGCGCCCGGCCTTCCGTACTCGCCGCCGGCGAGGCGCGCGAGCAGGAAGCCGACGAGCCCCTTGTCAGTGATGGCAGCAATCTGCAGGTGGCGCTTGGGCCAGCGGATCGCCGAGTCGAGCCGGCGCTGGAAGTAGCCCCGCCGCGCGCTGCCGGCGCTCTTCTTGTCGAGGGCGACGACGGCGTCGAGATCGCTCTTGGCGAGCGGACGGATGGTGACCTGGGTCATGCTGCGCCTCCGAGCTGGGCGGTGACGACGCCGAGCCGCCCGCGCTTCGCCAGCTGGTCGTGGCGGTACGCGCCGAGGATGCCGGCCCCGATCGCGCCGGCGAACAGCGAGAGCTCGTGCGAGCGCGCCGTGAGCGGCGGGAGCGGCTTCTTGGCCTTGTTCTGCTCCTTGCTGAGCTGGTCGCAGAGCACCGAGACGAGGCCGGTGTCGAGCGCGAGCCCTCCGGTCAGCGCCACCATGCCCTCGGCGCCCGCCGAGCGGAGCAGGCGCACGAGGCGCCCCGCGATCGAGATGTGGATGCCGCGGAGGATGTCCCCCGCGGTGAGCCCGCGGCTCACCATGTTGATGACGTCGGTCTCGGCGAGCACCGCGCAGACGCTGGAGACCTCCTCCTTCACGCCCGAGTCGCGCGAGAGCTGGCCGACGTCCTCGAGCGGTACGCCGAGGTAGCGGGCGATGTTCTCGAGGAACTGACCGGTGCCGCTGGCGCACTGGCTGGTCATGCGGTGGCCGAGCACCTTGCCGCGCTCGTCCATGCGGATCGCGCGGGCGTGCAGGGCGCCGATGTCGAGGACGGCGCGCGCCTCCGGCACGAGGAACAGCGCGCCCCGCGCGTGGGTGGTCATGCCGTAGAAGTGGCCGGTCGCGAACTCGACCGCGTCGACGTCGCCGGTGCTGGCGACGTAGCAGAGGTCCTTGGCGTCGACCTTGGCGCGGATGCAGGCCTCCTCGTAGGTGGCCTTCACCACGTCGAACACGTTGCGGCGGCGGATGCGCTGCACGACGGTCGCGAGCAGCTCGACGTCTTCACCGGCGTTGCTCTTCACGACCGCCACCTTGATGGCGCTCGAGCCCGCGTCGATTCCGAGGGACAGTTGCATCACAGCACCTCCGACCGCGATTCGCGGATGAAGTCGGGCAAGGGCGGCACGCGGCCCTCGCGCAGGTCGTCGAGGGCGAACGCCGCGCCGCCGAGCGCGCCCATGTAGATGCTGTCGGCGTGGGCGTTGAGCGTGATGTCCTTGCCGTAGTTCTCGTCGACGAGCTTGCGCAGCACCGCGAGGGCCATCGGGTTCTTGCACACGCCGCCGGTGAACGTGAACTCGTTGCGCACGCCGCCGCTGCGGGCGAGGAGCGACATCGCGCGCAGGATGATGGCGTGGTGCAGGCCGGCGAGGATGTCCTCGCGGCGCTGGCCGAGGGCGAGGCGCTCGCGGAGCTCGGCCCCGGCGAACACCGTGCAGGTCGAGTTCACCTTCACGAGCTTCTTGGACTGCATGGCGAGCGGCCCGAGCTCGTGCAGGCCGAGGGAGAGCTCGTCGGCGATGTAGCCGAGGTAGCGCCCGCAGCCGGCGGCGCAGCGGTCGTTCATCTGGAACGAGGTGACCACGCCGTGCTCGTCGACCTGGATGGCCTTGGTGTCCTGGCCGCCGATGTCGAGCACCGTACGGGTGCCGTTGAACACGCGGTGGGCGCCGCGCCCGTGGCAGAGGATCTCGCTGCGCACGGCCTCCTTGGGGAACGGCAGCGTCTGCCGGCCGTAGCCGGTGCCCACCACCACGAGCTCCTCGATGGGCTCGGCGGTCGCCGTGACGACGGCTCGCTCCAGGCGATCGCGCACGCCTGGCACGCTGTCGGTCTCGAGCCGACGCACCGCGCGCACCAGCAAGCCCGCCGTGTCGCGCGGGCGCATGCTGGTCTCGACGTCGAGGATCGCGCGGTCGTACTGCGCGACGAGCGGCTCGAAGGCCACCTCGCCGCCCTTGCACCGCTGCTCGGCCTCGGCGACGAACAGCGCCCCGGCGACGTCGCGGAAGAAGTCGCTGCGGCGCGGCGCGCCCGGGGCGAACAGGGCGGGCGCCCCCTTCTCCACCGCCTCGAGCACCACGCGGGCCATGCGGCGGACCGCGTCGCGGTCGGCGCGCTGGTTGGCCTCGAGGTGCTTCTCGATGGTCTCGTGCAGGGCGGTCAGGTCCTCGAGGAACAGCTCGAGGCGGAACGCCTCGCGGAGGTGCTCCATCCAGGCGAGCGCCACCTCGTCACCGGTGAGAGCGCGCGCGAGCATGTCGAAGCGCGCCGCGGTGTGGGCCTCGATGCGCGCGACCGCGCAGGCCACCGCGTAGTTGCTGCGGCTGTTGGTGATGCCGCGCCCGAGCAGGACGCCGCTCTCGTCCAGCATGACCGCCTTGGTCGTGGTGGAGCCCAGGTCGATGCCGATGACGCACTTCACGATCCACCTCCCACGATGGGCAACGCGACCCGCTTCTCCCTCGTCGGCAGCGGTCCACCGCCCGACTTCTTCCGCGCGGCGAGCACCTGGAGGAAGCTCTGCACGCGGTTCTCGATGTTGGCCTTGCCGAAGTAGCGCGGGTCGACGAGATCGGACTCGATGAACCCGCCCGGCACGCCGGTGCGCTCCTCGAGCTTGCGCAGCATCAGCAGCTGCCCGACGCTGAACGAGTTGCACGACTTCACGCTGTTGATGAGGAACCCGTCCGCCGCGTAGTCCTTGATGTACCGCTCGAGCAGGTCGAGGCGCGTAGGCAGGCCGAGGTTCGTGTAACAGCCGAGGCAGTAGTCGGCGAGGCTCTCGAGGGGCTTCTTGGGGTCGTGGCGGAACCCGTTGTCGTAGAGCCCGCCCACCCGCGTGTACGTGCTCGCGACCACCGTCGCGCCCTCGCGGCTGAACATGCGCCAGAAGTCGTAGAACGAGGTCCAGTTCGGCGGCCCTTCGACCACGAGGCGGTACTTCTCCTCGCCCATGTCGCCGTCGGGCGTGACCGGGCCCTTGCCGAGGCGCACGCGCTCCTCGATCTCGGCGCGGAGCTCCTGGTAGTAGAGCGCCGCGTCCTCGCTCCCGCGGAACGACGAGAAGATCGGGCCCACGTAGTAGACGCCGCCGAAGTAGCCGTCGATCGGCGAGGGCTTGTGCCGCGCCGACTCCCACACCGCGACGAGGTCCTCCTCGGCGCGGGCCGAGAGCGCGAGCCGCCGCGAGAGCTCCTCGCGATCGAGCTTCTTGCCGGCCACCTTCTCGAGGGCGGGGATGACCTCGCGCTCCAGCTGGTCGACGATGTACTTGCGCATGTCGGCGCTGATCACCCCGTCCGTCTGGTAGGGGACGTGCAGCATCACGACCGGGCAGTCGTACTCCTGCTTGAGGAGCTCGAACCACTTCATGAACGTGAAGCAGCCCGTGTACGAGAGCAGCAAGAGGTCGGGCTCGGGCAGCTTCTCGCCGGTCGGCCCGAAGTTGCCGCTCTTGAGCATGCCGAGGTCACACTTCACGTAGGTGCACACGTCCTCGGAGTGGCCAGATTTCTCGGCCTCCGCGATGTACCCCGCCGACTTCTTGCGCATGCCGCTCTGCAGCGCGTTGATCTCCGGCAGCACGGGCAGGAGCTCGAGCGCGCCGAGCAGCTCGGTCACGTTGCCCGGCACGAACGTGTAGACGACCTTCTTGCCCTCCGCCTTCGCGCGCGCGAGCGCGGCGAAGTGGTCGGCGATCATGCGCTTCTGGCGAAGCTGGCTCTTGTCCTTGTCGGCTTCGGTCTCGCTCATGACGCTGCTCCCCAGAGCTTCACGGCGTCGGAGAACGCGCCGGCTTGCTCCCTGATGACCTGGAATTGACCCGTGTTCTCGGCGAACTTGAAGCTGGTGTGCGGGACCCCCGCCTTGGTGAGCGCGTGCTCCAGCATCGGCTGGTCGAGCAGCGCGGGGTCGCAGAACGAGGCGGCCGCGAAGATGACGCCGTCCGCGTGGGAGGCCTTCACGCGACCGATGAGCCCCGCGCCCTTCACGAGATCGCCGATGTAGCGCGAGGCGGTGTCCCGCCCGCGCTCGAGGTAGGCCCGCGAGAGCGCCTCGATGGGGTCGTCGTCGCCGGGGATGTCGCCGTCGATCATGCGCAGGCCGAGCTGGAAGTCGTCGTCGACGATGTCGCAGCCGGAGCGCTCGAGGGCGCGGATGAGGTCGAACGGGGGCTGCTCGCAGAACGAGCCCACGAGCACCACGCGGACGTTGTCGACGGGCCGCGCCTCGCGCTGCCTCACCGCAGCGAGGAACTCGCGCACCATCGCCTCGTGCTCGGCGGCCGGGAGCGTCGCCCCCGCGCGGATCACCAGGTACGCCTCGCTCGCCTTGACCCGCCACGGCTCGGTGCGGCGCAAGAGATCGAGCTCGGCGATCGCGGCCCTCCGCGTGTTCTCGCGTGCGATGGCCTGCCGCAGCGCCTCGGGTTCGAGGGGCTTCGCGCCCCGCTTCACGAGCTCGCCCGCGATGCGCTGCATCTCGTGCACGTAGAACTTGCCGCCCACCGCCATGTCGAAGTTCTGCGGAAGGTCGACGTAGAGCGAGAGCTTGTCCGGGAACAGCATCCGCCACATGCCGCCGAGGTTGCGGATCACGTCGCAGATCGACGGGAACAGCACGGCGTCGAGCGCGTCGAGGTCGCCGCACAGGCCGAGCTCCACGGTGCTGCGCGGGATGTGACAGATGTACGACTGGAAGTAGGAGTCACCGCGGATGATGTCGATGGCGTCGCCGCCGCCGAACACCGCCACGGGCAGCGCGCCCATCGCCTCGATGAGCGGGCGCGGCACGTAGATCGGGAGGTACCCGACCACGAGGCCGTCGGGGTGCGCCTCCTTCCACGCCCGCACGGCGGGGAGCGTGCGGTCTTCGACGAGCGCGGCGGCGCGCGACACTACGCTGGATGCGGGATCGCTCATGACCTCGGTCCTCCACTCGGTTTCGTCAGGGGGCTCGTCTTCGCAGGCGCGAACGCCGCCGCCGCGCCCTTGCGGGCGAGCGTGGCGATCGAGGCGGCGAGCACCTCGGGCGGACCGTGCCGCTCGGGTGTGTACCAGCCGAAGATCCAGTTCAACATGCCGAACACGTTGTACGCAGCGCGCTCGACGGCCATCGCGTCGGCGCCCTCCGGCCCGAGCGCGGCCACCACCTCCGCGCCGAGGTCGAAGTAGCGCTGCTTGAGCGCGCGGATGGCCGCGCGGCGCGCGGGGGGCAGCGCGGATGCCTCCACCACGAGCACGCGCATCACGTCGGGCTTCTCGACGAAGAAGCGGACGTGGTTGTCGACGAAGGCGTCGAGCCGCGCGTCGGGGTCGGTCGTGCTCGTGAGCACGGCCTCGGCCGACTCGATGAGGCTCTCGAACGAGGTGCGCTGCAGCTCGAAGAGGATGTCCTCCTTCGACTGGAACAGGTTGTAGAAGCTCGCGAGGCTGCGCCGCGTGCTCTTGGCGAGGTCGCGCATCGACATGCCGTGGTAGCCGTGTCGCGCCATCGCCGTCGCCGCGCGGAGCATGACCTCCGCGCGGCTCTCGTCGCGAGCGACGGCGCGACGGGTGGTCATCGATCCACCCACACGGGCGCCCGCTTCTCCAGGAACGCGGTGATGCCCTCGTTGCCGTCGTGGCTCGGCAGCAGCCGCTCCACGTAGCGAGCCTCCGCCGCGTCGAGCGGCGCGCCGAGGCTCGCGAAGATGCCCGAGCCGCTGCGCGCGGCGAACGTGGCCTCGCGCAGCGCGAACGCCGAGAGCGGCGCCAGGTGCTTGTCGAACCACTCGGTCGCGAACCGGTCGAGGTCGGCCTCGCCCGGCACCATCGCGGTGATGGCCCCGCGCGCGTCCGCCTCCTTGGCGGAGATCTCGGCGCCGGTCGTGACGAGTCGTTCGGTCAGCGGCGCGCCGAGGCGGTGGTGCCCCAGCACCGCGAGCACCGGCGGTACCACCCCGAGCTTCACCTCCGGGCAGGCGAACACCGCCGACTCCTTGGCGAACAGGTAGTGACACGCGAGCGCGAGCTCGAAGGCGCCGCCGAGGCAGCGGCCCTCGACGAGCGCGGCGACCGGCACCGGGAACGCGGCCACCGCGCGGATCGTGCGGTGGAAGGCGGCGAGCATGCCCGGCGCCTTCTCCTTCACGTGCTCGGGGACGCTGGCGCCGAACGAGAAGTTCGACCCGCTGCCGCGCAGGGTGACCAGCTTGAGCTTGGCGTTCTCGCGGTGCGCCTCGAGCGCCGCCTCGATCTCGCCCATCATCTCCATCGAGAGGACGTTCGCCTTGGGTCGGTCGAGCTCGATGCGCAGGATCGCGCCCTCGAGCCTGGCCTTCGCGGCCGCGGTGGTCACTTCTGCTCCGCCTTCCGACGCGCGCGGGCCGAGGGCGGGAGCACCTCGTCGATGAGCGCCTCGTCGAACCGCACGCCCTCGGCCAGCCGCTTGCGCAGCAGCACGAAGTCGATCTCGCGCTCGTTGCGGTCGCCGTAGTGGAACGCGGCGAAGCCGGCGGCGGCCTCGGTGTTCATGTTGAGCGAGAGCCACGAGCGGCTCGTCTCGGCGTTCTGGAACCAGTGCTCGAGCTTCTTCTTGCGGAGGCTCTCGAGCGTCTTGCGCGTGCAATCGGGGAACGTGTGCAGCAGCTTGGTCGCGAGGCGGTCGACGACCTGGTCGAGGGGCGCAAGGTCCACGGAGAGCGCCTTGGCCTCGGCCTTGGCGGCGTCGGCCGCGGCGCCGGTCTTCCACTCGCCGAACACGATGCGACCGTGCTCGTCGGAGTAGCGGTCGGTGACCGCGAGCGGGTTCGGCACGTAGGTGCCGTCCGCCTTCTTGTGCACCGGGACGATGTCGTTGAGGAGGCCGAGGCGCATGGCCTTGTGCGCGCTCCACGGCTCGCACAGCGAGAGCGACTCCGCCGCGTAGGCGAACCCGACGTAGAGGTGGAGGAAATCGGTCGCGCCGCCGTCGGGCGCCGAGCCGTGCACCGGGCCGGCCTGCCCGAAGCGCGCGTGGTCGCCGGCGACCGAGTAGTCGCACGCCATGCCGATCTCCTGGCCGCCGCCGATGCGCATGCCGTTCACGCGGCAGATCACCGGCTTGTCGCAGGTGAGGATGCCCGTGACCATGTCGTTGAAGAGCCGCATGTACTGCAGGTATTCGAGCGGCCGGCTCGCGTAGTAGCTCGCGTACTCCGCGGTGTTGCCACCGGTGCAGAACGAGCGGTTGCCCGCGCCGGTGATCACCACGTTCACGCACCGGCGGTCGGCGCTCGCGCGGCGCAGGCCGAGGATCATGTCCTTGACCGCCGACGTCGTGTACGAGTTCAGCTGCGCCTCGTTGTCGAGGGTGAGCCAGACCTGGTGGAGCCCTTCGACGGGCTTGCCGTCGCGCCCGAGCACCGGCCGCTGTTCGTAGCGGATGTGCTTCACCTCGTGGTTCTGGACCAGATCGTGGTTCAAGAGATCGACCATGGAACGTGCTCCTTGCAGACAGCTAGGCGAGGGGATCGAAGACGATGCGCTTGACGAGTCGGTGGTGCGCCATGTCGTCGAGCAGCGCGTCGATGCGCGACATGGGCGCGTGCTCCACGAACGGAGAGATCTGGACCTTGCCGTCGTAGATGAGACGGAGCACCTCGGCGTACGCGTCGGGTGGACAGCCCCAGGTGCCGTGGATCGTGGCGTCGAAGGCCATGAGGTTGGAGAGGCGCACCTCGATCGGCTTCGGCGAGTACCCCGCCTGCACCATCGTGGAGGCGGGCCCGATCAGCGTGAACGCGAGCAGCTGCCCGTCGGGGGTGCCGCTGCACTCGAAGATGCGGTGGGCCACCGAGGGGATGCCCCACTCCTTGGCGATCGCCTGCACCTCCTTGCGCACGTCCTTCGGCGCTCGGCCCTTGACGTCGATCGCGCGCTCGGCCCCGAACTGCTGCAGCATCGTCAGGCGGTCGGCCGAGACGTCGCAGGTGATCACGCGCGCCCCGAGGGCCGCCGCGATCTGGATCGCGTAGCCGCCGACGCCGCCGGCGCCGACCACGATCGCGAGGTCGCCCTTGGCGAGCGCCGCACGTCGGATCGCCTGGTAGGCGGTGGAGACCGCGTCGGCGACGACCGAGAGCTCGCGCCAGTCCACGTTCGAGGGCGTGTCGTCGACGAGGACCAGCGCGTCGGCGGGCACGATCACGTGGGTCGCGAACCCGCCGTCGATGTCGTTGCCAGGCATCTTCTGCGCGGGGCAGGCGTTGCCGCGGCCCGCGCGGCAGAACGCGCACTTGCCGCACGGCATCACCGCGGGGACGAGCACGCGCTTGCCGACGAGCGCCTCGTGCGCGCCGCGCGCTGCCACCACCTTGCCGACGATCTCGTGCCCGAGCACGATCGGCAGGCCCTTCTTCGGGGCGACGCTCCCGTTCTGGAACCCGAGGTCGGTGTGACAGAGGCCGCACGCGACGACCTCCACGATGGCGTCCCCATCGCTCCCGAGCTCGAGATCGATCGTCTTCCGCACGAGCGGCTGGTTGGCAGCCAAGAGGACGTACGCTTCTGCGCGCATGGGTGAACCCCTCCTTGTTTGCTGAGCGGCCACCCGTGGAGGCGGTCGACTTCCCCTGGACCATGCTGGACGAACGTTCGTTCATGCATGACCTATGTCATCGACCGTGACGACGCGCTGCGGCGCCGCCGTCGGTTCGCGCGAGAGGCCAATCGTCGCTACAGTCGAGGGGTGCACGACCCGGCGTGTTTGACCTGTCCGATCGGGGCCGCCGCCGGCGTGGGCCGCGGCGCCGCCTGTCCCATGGCCGCACGCAAGCGGCCCGCGGGATCGTGCATCCACGTCGAGGGTGAGCCGGTCGAGAGCGTCTTCTACATCAAGCACGGCGTGGTCACCCTCGCCCGCGATCGTGACGGAGCGGCGGTGCCGCACGGTTTGCGCCGAGCCCGATCTCTCCTCGGGCTCGAGGGTCTCGTGGAGAGCGAGTATCGCGACTCCGCGCACGCGCTCACCGACGTCACGGTGTGCTCGGCGCCGCTCGAGCGCCTGCGCACGTTCGCGGAGAAGCCGCAGGGCGCGCGCGCGCTGCTCGAGGCCACGCTGAGCGCCGGCAAGTCCGACACGCCGCTCCGCGCGACGACGGACGGCAACGCGAAGGCGCGCGCCGCGCGGTGGTTGCTCGACGCGGCCGAGCCCGTCATCAAGCTGCGGCGGGTCACCCTCGCGGGGCTCATCGGCATGCAGCCGGAGACGCTGTCGCGCGCGCTCGCGGTGCTGGTGCGCGCGGGAGCGATCACGGTCGGTCGCGGTCGGATCGAGATCCGCGATCGCAACGTGCTGCGCAGCGTCGCCACCGGCGCCACGGCCGCCCGCAAGCGGGCGGGTGCCTGAACGAGGGCGAACCACCTCGGGTCGGAGGTCACGATCGGGGGTGCTCGACCAGAATGTCTTGAAATCACAAGGCTTTCAGGGATCTGTGCAGAATACTGGTCCGGCGTTCAGCACTGGGTGTACGTACCCCTGTATGAACGCTCAGTCCCTCGTCCTCCGCGCCCTCCGCTCCATCCACCAGGAAGGGGTCTCCCCGAGCTGGCCCCGCCTCCTCGCGGTGGTCCCGGCCGATCGCACCGAGGTCCTCGCGGCCGTGCGCGCGCTCGACGCCGCCGGTCTCCTCGACGCCCGCACGTTGCGCCTCACCATGCTGGGGTTCGCCACGGCCCACGCGCCCAAGGTCGTGGTCGACGAGCGCCGCAAGCACCCGCGGCTGCGCAAGGCCGGCCTGGTAGCGTAGTCTCCCGCCACGATGCCGCCGCCGGAGGACTCGTCGAAGCGAGCCGCCTTGCCCAAGGGGGGCATGCTGGGCAGTCGCTACGAGGTCATCCGCGAGCTCGGTCGCGGCGGGATGGGGGTCGTCTACGCCTGCGTCGACCGCGCGACGGGCCAGAAGGTCGCGCTCAAGCGGGTCGAACGTGCCGGTCGCCCTCTCGGCAGCGGCGACACGTTCTGGTTCCACCAGGAGGCGCGCGCGCTCGCCTCGCTCGACCATCCGACCATCGTCCACGGCCGCGATTTCGGCGTGCTCGAGGACGGCAGCCCCTACCTCGTGATGGAGCTGGTCGGCGGACGCTCGCTGCACCAGCTCATGGAAGGCGGCGCGATGGCGTGGCCGGTCACGTGGTCGATCGTCGATCAGGTGCTCTCGGCGCTCGCCCACGCCCACGCGCGCGGGGTCGTCCACGGCGACCTCAAGCCGCAGAACATCATCGTGGAGCCCGGGCCGTTCACGGCCACCGGCCCCGGCGATCCGCGGGTGCACGTGCTCGACTTCGGGCTCGCGTTCCTGATCCGCGATCGCCACGACCCACGGCTCGACGGCGCGACGGCGCAGGCCATCACCCTGCCTTCGGGGGGCGGCACGCCAGGGTTCATGGCGCCCGAGCAGATCCGGCGCGCGGTGCCGCACGTCGGGCCGCCCACCGATCTCTACGCGCTCGGGTGCATCTGCTTCCAGATGCTCTCCGGCAACCCGCCGTACCTCGTGCTGCGCGAGGGCCCGCACGGGCAGGAGTACGACGAGGAGGCGATCCTCCAGCTGCACAAGCGCGCGCCGATCCCGCGGCCCGAGCTGCCCTCGGACGTGCCGGAGGGCGTCGCCGATCTCGTCGTCCGGATGCTCGCCAAGCGCCCGTGGCGACGGTTCGACTTCGCCGGCGAGGTGCGCAACCGCTGGGAGGCGTTCCGGCCCACCTCGCCGAGCGCCACGTTCGAGCTCGACGACTACGAGGACGACGAGGGCCTCGTGCCGCTCCCTCGCACGAGCGCCCCCGACACCCGCATCGACGTGCTCACCGTGGCCGCGCTCAACGCCGCGCAGCCCGTGACCCCTTCGCGCACCGCGCCCGAGCTGCTCGGCCTGCGCCCGACGCCGTTCGTCGGGCGCAACCACGAGCGCCTCGAGCTCCTGCGTCTCGTCGATCTGGTCACGACCAAGGACGGGCCCACCCACCGCATGGCGCTCCTGGTCGGCGAGGCGGGCACCGGCAAGTCGCGGGTCGCCGAGTGGATCTGCGAGCGCGCCCACGAGTCGGCCAAGCTCGTGCCGCTGCGGGCCCGCTACCGCCGCATGAACGGCCCGCTCGACGGCCTCAACGGAGCGGTCCTCGCGCACTACGGCCTCGAGCGCGTCGATCGCCTCCTCGTCGAGCAGGCGCTGATCAACGTGTGGGAGATCGAGAAGGACGACGACGAGGGCATGACCTGGGTGGCCGCCACCGCGGAGTGGCTGCGGCCTTCGGCCTACACCCGCGCCGCCGAGCCGCGCAGCGAGGGCAAGAGCGAGCGTCGAACGCGCGAGCGCGCGCCGCTCGGGCCCACGGGCAAGCGATTCACGCTGGACGAGCCCGAGCTGCGCTGGCTCGTCATCCGCCGCGTGCTCGAGCGGATCGGCCGCCAGCGCCCGATCCTGCTGTTCCTCGACGACGTCCACCACGCGCCGCCCGGCACGTTCGACGGCCTCGCGAAGATCCGCCGCGAGGTGCCCCACCTGCGCATGCTCATCGTGGCGACCGCGCGCCAGGAGTCGCTCGTGGGAGACCGCGCCACCGACCGCCGCCTCGAGGCCATGCGCCGCACGTTCGGGGGGCCGCGCCTCGACGTGGGCCCGCTCGACTCCACCGAGACGCGCTCGCTGCTCGCGGCCGCGCTGCCCCTCGACGACCGCGCGCTCCACGAGGCCGAGGCGCGCAGCAAGGGCAACCCCCTGTTCGCCCTGCAGCTGATCCACGCCTGGGCCGCGACCGGCGGGCTCGAGCTCGTCGGCAGCCACTACCGCGTCAAGGACGAGGCGCTCCAGAACCGCGCCACCACGACCGCGGAGCTGTGGGACGAGCGCATCCGCGCGCTCGACCCGAAGCATGGGGCGGCGTCGGAGGCGGCCTCGGCGCTCGGCGTCGAGTTCCGCGGCGACGTGCTGCGCCGGCTCGTCGGCTGGGTGGTGGGCCTCGGCGGGTTCGGCGTCGCGGTGGCGGGGGCGATCGACGCCCTGCTGCGGGCGCACATCCTCGTCGAGGGCGGTGAGGACCGGTTCCGGTTCCAGCACGCCCTCCTGCAGGAGCACCTCCTGCATCGGCTCTCGATCCGCGCCGACGCGCGCGAGGTGTTCCTCGCCGCCGCCGAGGCGCTCGCCCACCACCCGCTCTCGGGCACCCGCCGCGTCGTGCGACAGCGGGTTCAGAACCTGCTCCGCGCGGGCGACGGCGACTCGGCGGCCGAGCTCCTGCTCGACTACGTGGCCGAGGCGTGGAGCCGTGTGCGCGACGCGAGCCGCACCCTCGAGGACCTGAACCTGCTCGACGTTCGTCGGCTCGACGTGCTCGCCGCGGGCATGAACGCGGGCGGGCCACTTGCTGCCATTCCTGCCATCACGCCGCCAGCGATCTCGCCGATCTGGGCGGCGCGGCACCTGCGCTGGCGCGCCGAAGCCCTGCGCCACGCGGGTCGCTTCGACGAGTCCAAGGAGGCGGCCCTCCGCGCGCGCAAGACCTTCCTCGCCGAGGGCGACGACCGCGAGGAGGCCCACGTGCTGCGCTTGCTCGGCCACATCGCGAGCGAGCGCGGAGATCCGGCCGAGGGCCGCAAGCTGGTGGCCAAGGCCCTCACCACCTTCGACCGCCTCGACGACGAGCGGGGCCGCGCCTCCTGCGAGGTCGTGCTCGGCGAGGTCGACTACCTGCTCGGCGAGCACGTCTCGGCGCGCGACGCCTTGCACCGCGGCGCCCGCCGGTTCCGCACCGTGGGTGACCCGCTCGGCCGCGCACAGTGCCTGCTCTTGCTGGGCCTCATCGAGCTCGCCGAGGGCATCCTGCCCAAGGCGCGCGACC
>Ga0154020_10006235_pt1 | contig 13989 bp, 14 predicted proteins | sample Klosneuvirus_201_FD_109709 | JGI IMG/M metagenome (GOLD analysis project Ga0154020, IMG submission 109709) | Active sludge microbial communities from wastewater, Klosterneuburg, Austria - Klosneuvirus_20160825_MG | ecosystem: Engineered > WWTP > Aerobic digester > Activated sludge | place...
ATAATTAACTATAATATACTTAAAAAATCATTACTATACAACATTAATTGAAAAAATAATTAATTAATTATTTGATTCAACTTGTTGTGTTGCTGTTTGTGCTTGATTAAATGATTCAATATCACCAGCTAATATTTTAGCCGCCTCATCAACCATTAATTCAATAATATCGTCTTTAAACTCAGATTCAATATCAGCAGTTGAAATAACCTGTGTATATGGATCTACAACACCTGTTATTTCAATTCTGCGTGGTTGTCTGTAATGATTCAAAATAGCGTTAGGAACTTCAAATTGATTATTAGTATAAATCTTTAATTGATTATTCTCTAATGTACAAAATGTTTCTCCCCAATCAAAGCTAGGTTGTTTCATCTTATCTCTAAGTAATTCATCAACGTTAGCTTCTTCTACTAATGTAATAACCATTCTACGTAAATCTTTACAACAATCGTTCTTTGCTTTAGCAGATACCTTTTTCCATTCTAAATAGTTTGCTGGTAAACCTGTTGTTGTTGTAAAGAAGGTATCTCGTTTAACTAAAGTAACCGGCGTTGATGTCAAAAGTATCTGAAGATCATCTATTCTTCTTTTCGATTGTTCATCACCCGTTTGCTTAGTGTTCATACCATGTAACTGTCTACGAGCCCATGCTACTTGTCCTTTGTTAAAAGCTTCAATAATTTGCCAAGATTCTATGTTATCATAGTCACTACTGGCTAATTTATTTAGTCTCTGTTGGATTTTAAGTAATATAGTCGCGTTATTCATAGTTATTTATTATTGATTCCAGTATTTTTCTACTTCATTTAATAAAGCTGATAATACATCTTCATGTAGTGGATTCTTTAAGAACTCAACAAGATCACTAACATTTCTACCCATCATAGCATTTTTAGCTGTATGATAAATCATACCGTCAGCTTTAGTTATGATAAACTTGTAGAAACTAGCATCTTTAACAAGAGCTTTTAATTTTAAAGTTTCCATGTCAAGTTCAGTAGTTTTGATAAATGCTTCAGCAGCTCTTGACTTATTATTCTCTACACCCTCACCTTGGATATATGTATCTAGATTTTCATAAACAACATCCTGTGGTGTAGAATTTTTATATTGTGTACTATTGATATCAAGAACTTTAGCGATGTATAAAAGTTTCTTAGGATTTTTACCGTATAACGAATCCAATATACTAATCGCTTTGTTACGTAATTTTTTGTATTCAGTACGTGTAGCCACAGTATACATTTCTTTATCTAAGAAAAACTTAGGTGGCTTAGACTTTGTTTGTGCATCTTCATAACTCTTAGCAACTAAATCAAAACCACCTGCTTCGATAGCCATCATTTTGATTAAATCATAAGGATCTGTTTTTGGTTGCAAGAACAACGGTTCATTACTACATTTAATAGTAATCTTTTGCCAGAAATCATGATTATTAGGTTTAAGTAAAGTTACTTTAGACCAAAATTCAGGATCTTCTACTTTTATTTCATTTGTAGCTAGTTGTTTTTCTAATTCAGATACAACATAGCGTATGTTATGTATTACTGATTCTCTTTTTTCCGGATCTAATTTTTGAACTTCCGGTGCAAACTCATCTAAACCTGTAATATATCTTACAACACCATTACGTTCAATAGCTGCTATTTGTTCTTCTTGACTAGTTCCTGGATAGATAGCAAAGTTATACTTCTCTAAACCCATGTTTTCTCTAGTAGCATCTATGTAAGGTCTAATTACAACATTACCTCGAATAGATGATATGATATCCGGATTTTTCTTTTTATCCGTTTTCATACTTAATGTATCAGGAATCGATACACTTAATGGTTTTGATTCTGGTTGACCTTTTACATTAGCTGTAGGTCCTTCTTTCATTTCTGTTGGTTGCATATTATTTATTATTGGTTTAAGGTTACTGAACTAGATAAGGGTTACGACCCTTCAAAGTGCTTATTATCTAGTTTATATATTAAGGGAATGTATTGCTACATTCCCTTAATACAATTATTTATTACTAGAATGAACCACCTGTGATTGGGTTTCTCATTACAATTTTCAATACTTTCGTAGGATCTTTCACCCAGATAGCTGGCATTGTTTGAGACATGTACACTCTATAACCATTGAATTGACCAGATGATTGGAACCCTTGAGTTCTTCCCATATAATCCATAGTACCATTTTGATACCACCATTTCAATTGAGAATCCCATTTCAATTTCAATAAGTAGATGTTATCGTTAGTGTTATCAGTTACATCAAAGATGATAAATGAATAAGAACTTAACGGATGACCATCGATTATTGGATTTTCAATATCATTAGTATGAACATTGTCAAAAGCAGGATTAATAACAAACTGTACGTTAGCTAAGAAAGGAATTACGTAGCTAGTATAAGCGAAACCAAAGCCTAAGTTCATTCCTTGTTTAGTTATAGCCCCAATATCAGCAGCTTGAATAACTAAACCTGAACCGTTTGCTTCACGTTTAATAGCTTCGTTAACCATTCTCATACCACCCATACCTGTTTGTACGATGATTTGACGTTTAGGATCTGGACCATTGAATTCAACTCTTCCATTATAGAAGTTATATAATTCAGCTCTAAACAATTCAAGTGAAAAGCTAGATTTGTTATAAACTCTTTTGAATGAGTTATCCAATTGTTTCCAAAGACCCACAGATAATCTAACGTCATCCGGTCCATCTTGTTTAACTCTACCACCATGTCCCCACATTAAGTAGTTTTCGATATCTTGAGATATCTTAGACAAATGCGCAGATTCCATAGCAGTTAAGAAAGTACGGCTTAATGTACCATTAGCGATAGCTCTTTTCACATAATCTTTACCCATTACTCCTACCATAGATTCAATAGAAGAAACAGCTGGATCCATACTCTTATCGAAGTTTCTCCAGATTTCTGTTACAGGAACAGTACCATCAGCATTTAAACCACCTTTGATAGCTAAATCAGCACGAGAAGATACAGAATAATGTACGTGAGCTTCGGCACCACCTACATAGTTATAGAATTCTCTAAATCCAGTTTTAACTTGGATGTCTGAGAATCTTTCACCATACTCACCTCTTGCAGAAGATTTTCTAAAATATTTAGTACCGTTTGCTAAGAATTTATTATCTAAAATTCTGTAGTTGTCGTTGTTAACGATTTGAACGGTATAAATACAACCATCACCCATAGGAAGAATATCTTCTTCAGGAATAATGTAAAGCTCAACGCCATTGTATTTATCATAAGTGATGATATCACCATGACCAAATTCACGCGTATTTATTTTAATTTTGAATGGTGTACCATCCTGTCCTTTGGTAATATTGTTTGGTTCAATATCTTCAATGATGTAAGGAAGGTCTTGGCTAACTGGTGTTTGCCATTTCCATTCACCACGAATGTTATCTACTTCAATTACATTTTTACCACCGAAAGATGACATTTGATACAAAGGCATTTCTACCTTTTGCGACATAGCCCAGATATCAACAGGACCCATATCAGTAGGTTCTGCATCTCTTAGCATGTTCGATAAATGGTATGAATCTACGTGAGACGAAGCATTGTAGTTCGTGTCTCTTAAGAACAATCCATTATTAAAACTTGGAGTACTCATTTTGTTTTGGGTTTTTAATTTATATTAATTTTAATTTTATCTTGCAAAAAAGTTTTTCTTTGGTCTAGGTATCGCTTGACGTTGACCCATTCCGTTATTAGCAGGTTCGTCGTCTGGAGTAGAAGAAGAACTTAAGTTTGATTGCTCTGTTTTAAGTTTTCTTACTACCGCAGCAGTAGCTGCCGCTTCACCTGTTCTTCTTATTTCCGATTTATAACCATCAGGGTCAGCCAATAACCATAATGTTTCTGCTATTAAATCGTGATTAGGTTCTACCCATTGATATTTTTCTAATAGATGTCCTAATAAATTTGTTTGTTTTCCTGATGTTGATGAATAATTAGGTTGTACTAAACCAGAATAAAGTAAACTTTGTGTTCTCTCGTCTAGTTTGATACCACTAACTTCACCTTTAGCTAACGTATTATATATGTTTTCCATATATGCTTGCGATTGTGCTTGTCGTTGTTGGTTAGCTTGAGCTTGCATAGCCAAACGTTGGTTAACCATTTGCTGTTGCATATTGTCTAACTTCGGTTTGAATTGAGCAGCTTTTTTTTCAAGATCACCTCTATCCATTAAACTTTGAATTTCATCTTCAATTTCATCTGCTGTACCATAGCTAGTCGCTTGTAAATAAGAACGTACTGCATATATTTGTCCAGGTTCGTTATCAATACTTATCTCACGAATCTCATTAGCTTGTCCCATTGCTTGGAATAAACTTTTTAAATCGGTACCGCCATTAGCAATATAACTGTAAGCTTGTTGCATTTCAGTTGGCATATTGCTAAAAAATTGAGCTGGTAATTGATTTTGCAATTCTTCTTGTGTTCTTTGAAAATTAGCTTCAATCAATTCTTCATAGTCAGCAGCTGTATAATCTTCAATTTTTTTACCGTCATCAAATGGTAAAAGAATTTTCTTTTCGATTAACTTTTTAGCCGCTGTTACAAATGCAGCAGGTCTTCCACCTTTGTTTTTATCATCATCATCAAATTGATTATCGTCATTAGGCATAGCTAAGGGATCATCATTAGATGTAACCACAGTCGAAGCTGGTGTAGTTGATGTTGCTACAGGTGATGGATTTCCATCATTATCATCATTATCATCTCCTGCTTTAGGAGGATTGTCAAGGAACGAAGTGTCAACACCTAGTTGACTAAATACTGTTGGTTTTTTTTCATCTGGTAACATTGCTGTTTCTGCACCAATGCTAAACAGAGCATCTATTTCTGAAGCACTTACTTCTGTAACAGATGTTTGGTCTTTAATTTCTGTACTCATAATTGTTGGTTTTCTATGTTGAGTTAATAATAATATAAACAAATATACTGAATATAACTATTTAATGTTTGATTGATATGATTTACATTTTCAAAATTTTTACATTATATAGCTATGATCATTTCTTTTTGTTATCATTTGAGTTTTTATTATCAAATTGATTTTTATTTTCTCTAGCGATAACTACATCTTGGTTCTTTAAATCCCTTTTTAAAGCCATCTCTTCGCGTTTAATTTGATTTTTAGTAGAATCCTGAACTACTCTATTGTTTTCTTTTTGTTGCTGTATGTTAACAGAATCTTGATATTCTGCAGATGCTTTCATGTCATCCATTGCATCTCTAAAATCACTCATGTTGTTTTTATCAATATCCTGCATAGCACCAAAGCCAGCGGCTCTAATCTCAGCAACAAGAATATCTTTTCTATTTTTCTTTTCGTTTTCAATACTGTCATGATCTAAAGCCATTTGCTTTTCTTTAACAGCTTTATCTACTTCCATTTGTTTAAGCTTTTCGTCATGCGCCATTTGTTCTTGACGTTGTTTCATTTGCTTATTTTCAGAAGCTTTCAAAGCTGTATTTAATGTACCTAAAGAATCGGCTTGCATCAACATTCCTAAATCATATATAGAAGCACCTGTTGTATTATTATTAACAGCCATTTCTTGCAATTTAGTTAATATGTTTCGATGCGATGCTTTAGTTGTACAATAAACATTGATATCTTTTAATAATAAATCTGTACCGTTTATTTCAAAATTAACACGTTCATCATCCGATGTCATATGCTGTAATCGTATCGATGGTTTTGTAGATTGATAAAACTGAGCTAAGTCAGTACGCATCTGATGTACTCTAGGCATTAAGTGATCGGAATGCTGTACAAAATACATTTCTGTTTGAGCATAAGAACCAGCAACAGCTTGTTCAACTCCAGTAGCTGTATTAGTTTGTCCAATCTGCTGTCCCATTCTTTGTGGTGTAACACCTACTACTGCAAAAGCTTCTTGTTTAAAATGATTTGCTAACTGTACTCTACTCAATAGACGTTGTGTTTGCGATAAGTCTAATTGTTGAAAGTGTTGGAAGTTTAATGCATTTTCTGTATTAGAGATACTAGTATCCAACGGAAGAATAGAAAAATCTTTCATTGCTGTATATGCTTTCGCATAATTACCTTTACCCCAATCTTCATTAAGCGAATGTTGTGGTAATGCATTTTGGTCTAATAAAATAACAGTTCCTAATTCATCAACTAATATATCTGCTATCTGATTATTTACAAGATTAAATCCGATTTGGAATGGTTTCATTAAATCAACAAGTGCTGTTGATTTAACATTTCTATCAGAGAATACTCTACCTTCAACAGGTAACTTACATCCATAAACGGAATGATCGCCTTTGAATTGGAACTTTAATGGTTTGATTTGATTCTGGTTAATACCTAAATAAATAGGATTAACACCACTACTATTATTAGAACCTTGGAATGTAGGTTGATTTGGTCCGATTTTAATTCCACCCCATACTTGATTATTCCAAATCCATTCAATATGTTCACCAAAGATTAATGTAGCTTTATTTTTGTTTTTAATTAATGTGTTATTATATACAGGTTTATCTGTTACTTTATATGATTCGTCTATAATTAAACTAGTTACTTTACCGTTCTCCGAAATCTTAGTTAAATGACCAAGCATGCGTTGTGATTTCCAATAGGCTTGTGTTACACGTAACATATTATCATCACCAAATCCTTTATAGTCGTTTGATTCAGCAAATACCCATTCTACGATGTCATTAATATTACTACCAAAATTATCTCGCATTGACGTATACTGACGCATCGCTAACGAAGGTCCTTCTACATTCCATTTATGACTTCTAGTTGCATCATAAAACGTTCCATCGTTTTGATACCCAGTCATAGGATACATAGCGGATCTGATAGGGAAGTATTGTTGTAGGGAAAGTAATTGTTCTTCGGTCATCTTCCAACCAAATTTATCAATAACATCGGATACAGTCATCATCTCAATCTTACCTACATAATTCCCTTGCGATATGTATCTAACATCAGGTGATTTATGTTTGAAGGTAAGTACTGGATTCCATAATTCAATATCGTAATCATCATCATACATTTGGAAATGCCAAAACTCACTATCGGTAATAAGCATATCTTTAAACGCACGTTCCTCAAGTTCATCCATATGGAATCGAGCTTCATCAATAAGATGTTGTTTAGAAGCCCACTTTTCAGCAATGACTTCATATTTTTTTGAATAAAATTCTTCTAGTTCAGGTAATGTTTTTAGATTATCAATCGATAATTGTTCTTCCATTTTCTGTTGAATCTCAGGATCTTCAGGATCTGCACCAGATTCCAACATCTTAGTAATAAGTTTTTGTTCTGCTTTTCTAACTAAAACATTTTCGATATCACTTCTCTTTTTTTCTAAGATCTCATTAAAAGTACTTTCATCCATAGCTCGAAAGCTAACGCGTGTATTACGTTTAGCAAACTCAGCAACAAGTACATTGATTACATTAGGTATAATAGGATAGAATTGTAATTCCATAGCACTACCGCCTTCATCGGTAAGCGTTTCAATTACATCTCTCATTTCGTTATTAACAGATGGTAAGTAATCATTCTTATCAATAATACCTTCTGCTAGTTTGTAATTCTTCATTAAGCGTCGCGCATTAATACGCAATTCTTTAAGACCTTGCCATTCCAACCAGTCCATATTCCACGCAGTCCAATCTTCATCTTTTTCTTTAGCTGGCAAAAACTGAAGCGGTTGCGTAAGCCCTTGAAAACGATTTTGTTCAATCTTGGCTCCATTTTTTAATTGTAAAGCGTTATATACTTTCATTAGCGTAAGTTCTTATATGGTGAACGATTCTTATTATTTCCTGCAGGTAGATTACCTTTACCGATGTTACGAAAAGGACTACTATCTAATTTATACAAATTTGATGACTTTTCCAAGTCTTTTTTAGTTTCATTTTCAATACGCTTAGCATAACCTCTATTTGCTTGTTGTATTTTTGCAAACGCAACTAGCGCCGATAAGCTAACTAATCTATCCACGTTTACACCAGGTCTATATGCTTCCATCTCTAACATAGCCATCATATCGGGTATTCGTGTAACACCATAACGTCTGTTTGTAATTGTACCATCCTCAAGCGTATCGTGCTCAATTACTTCTGATACCCATTCAATCAGATAATTTAATAAATGTGATTTGAATATTGTGTTTACGTTTTTCCAACCATAATCTTGATATACTGATTTGTTAGCTTGTAATTCTTTTAAAAATACAACTTGATCTTTCGGTACTAAATATTTTTGTTTACGTTTAGCAACCATGTAGTTAATAAACAATGTAATATTATTTTCAACCAGCGTCCACGCGTTATACCATTCTATAATCAATCTTAATAATTGATGTGTTTTGTTAATATCATCGTAACGTCCACACCATGCGGCAACTATCTTATCTCCTTCAATAAAATTAGTAGGTCCATTTTCTGTAATCCGTGTTACCTCGATAGGATTCTTATAAACATAGATAGAACATAACGATTCTGAAGTCGTGGTTTTACCTTCAGATACAGGGTCAATAGATGCATAATAGGTTCCCCATGATGGTTTTTCATCAGGACGTTCCCACACTACCAATGAACCTGTTTTATCTTCTAACTTAGGATTAACAGGAAACGTGCTGATAGGTAATTTAGATGTTTTCTTGATTACTAAACTACCTTCTAAATCCTCATCTAAATCAATAAGTTCGTACGGATATTCGTGTTCGGATATTCTACGTTTATTATCGTTTATTATATTTAGTGGGAATTTAGATTGTTCTCTGTGGTCAAATGCTTCTTTTATATTTCGAGGATGCTGCGATATCCTTAATTGATATAATTCTGGTTTTAATTCTTTTTTCCATTGAGCAAACATAGCATCTAAAGCTGCTAAAGCTTCTTCAGGTTGTGAATTACCGAATTCATCTATATACGGTGGCATTCCCCATTGTTCTGGAATAAAGAGACCGCTTTCACCAATGATGCCTGTTTCATCTAGTAGATTAGATGTTACCGGTTCAATTCCATTTTCTTTAGGATGTAAAGTCAATTCTTTAAGTGGTTCGCATTCGCTAAGTTTACCTACAGAACCTGCTGCAATAAACAGACCTGTTGTAATAGCGCCTGCATTTAATGCCGGTCTAATGTATTCAAATGTTTGATCTAAGGTAGGTGCAATACCAGCTTCTTCATAGAAAAAAACTCTACACGGACCCCCAACACCTTTTGTAGGTGTTTGTTCAAATGACATACCGATTAACTTACTTTTATTACCAACACTCTTAGTTCTACCGTTTTGTTCGATATCAATTTTTTGTTGCCAATCTTTTACTTTGCTTGGATTCATCGGTCTATACCAAGCAGTATTACTATTCAAGAAATCTTTATACTCTTCTAAAAAAGCCCATGTACCAGACATATCAACATGTCTACTTTCTGATGCTCCCATTTTTAAAGTCACACCTTCTTCGAACCACATTTGATTAATTAATTTAGCGGCATGAAAGTATGACGAAGCTATCTGTCTTTTCTTTAATATAGATGCATGTCGTGAATTTAATTCTGCTTTTAATTCGTATAAGGATATGTGTAATTGAACATCCCATACTTCAGCAAATGAAAATCTATTTTTGATTTTATCAAAGATTCTTAAAAAATTAATCCACATGTAGTAATCTCGAGGTAAATACCATTCGTTAGTTTCTGTACGAAATATTACACCTTTTGTACATTTCTCTTTTTCATGATCCCAATAACTTATAAAATCACGACTACGAAACGGAGCTAAGCAATATGAATCATTTTGTTTAATAAATAATTTAGCTTGAGCATTAAATAATAACGATGTTTCATCGAACTTATATAAACCAGGTTCTTTAAACTGACTTTCTATATAATCTCTAAATTCATTACGAGTATTATAAACCGTTATTGTCCATTCACCTTTATCCCATGTAGGTATTTCAATATAAGGATTATTGATCATATGCTAATCTTTGATTTCCACGAACGTGCGCGGCTTTTTGTTCTTCTTCTAAATCTTTAGATACTCCTTTATACGATTGACGAATACCATCAAAATCTTTAGCCATAGCCCTTATTTGACCTATGTTACCATCTTTACCATCTGTAATACCAGTTTCTGCCATGTACTCAGCAATATTATCCATGGCTATTTTTAATCCCTTATGTGCACGTACAGTCGGTGTTTCAAATAATTTACGTGCATTTTCTAGAGCATCGATGATTTCATCATCTTCTGTGGAAAAGGTAATACCGTCTAGATCATGTATAATAACATCTTCTACATCCACATCCTTCATATTAAAATAAGGATTCTCTGGACCAGGACAGGTCATATAAAAAATATACGCATATACTTTCATGTAGCAATCAGGATACTTATCCATAATTACTTTTAACCATGATATTACATAACAATGTTCAGTCGGTACTACATTTTTATTATTTATTTCAAATAATCTAATCATTACTTTTTATTTTTAATAGCGTTAGGATTTACTTTAATGTAATTCATCATAGCCTGTACTTCTTTTTTTAAATAAGGTACTTCATATGGTGTAACTTTATTTACAATAGGATCACCCATTAAATCTATGGCGGTTATAGGATAACCGAATTCATCCTCACCATCTTTCTCAAACGTAATATGATGAATCTCCATCTTACCTGGTTTAAGCGTATGATTATGTTTTAACATAATGTACATATATACACTTAACTGTAAAGCATAGTGATTAAAACTACAGTCATCTAAATGACTACACGGACCTGTCATTTTTTGAGTAACACCTTCCCAGTTTGTAAAACCATTCATTTTGATTTCTTTATTGGTCTTATAATCATAAAGGTTGATTACATCATGTAGCACTTCAACCCTATCGGCTTGTCCACATATACCTGCTGATTTTAAATAAACTAAATGTTCTGGATAAATACCTGATGTAAGATTTTGATCTGGTGCTATTTTTATACCATCTTGTTCTATAGGATTTATTATCGGTAAAGCTAATCCGGAACGTTCAATAGTATCACACATAAGCAATTCAGTTTCTCTTTGGTTGTGATACCAACTACCCAATTTAACAGCACGATTTGTTTCATTTTCCCAAACGGTTGTAATCTCTTCTACGGTCATACCAAACCACTTACCATTTTTATTTTTAGATGCTTTTTCAGCAATGGCTATTTTATCGAATGGTGGTTTAAATAAACTAATCAAGCTAGTTACACTTAACCAATCTATTTTTTTTCCTTCATCTTCAGTACTTTCGTATTTGTGTGTTTCTGCTTTAAATATTATCGCCATTTTGATTTGATTTTTGAAATTGAATCATTAATTCTAATGCTAGATTGAAGTCATCAATATCTGGTGAGTTGATCGTTTTTTCTAAACTTTCTTTTTTATGTAAGTCAATACATTCCATATTTAATAAATATATTAAATTTTGTAGAACTATATGTCTCCTTATGGCATCATGATGTCTCCTTATGGCATCACGTAGCATATCGTGTCCAGCAATTCCTGTATAAAGAATAAAATCTCTTTTATCAGGTTTAATGGTAAGTATATCTTTTAAATCATCTATTGTCATACAGCTAAATTATCTTCTTCTTCTTGACTAAGTAATGCATCCCATCGTGGATTTTCTTCATCACCACAACTAGCTGATAAAGCTCTTGTTTTAAATGCTAAAGAACAACCACATTTACCACAACAAGGATGTGTACCAGGAGCAATACAATTATTACCAATGTGAGGACAAGCTTTACAAATAGCCATTCTTTCAGCTGCTATTTGTTCGATATGTTCACTCTTAAATACAGTATTCGCTATTCCTTCTATGATAGCTTCTCTGTTATTCCATAGTTGATTTAACTTGCTTTTCATCTCTTTCTTTTTTTTCTTTTATGAATATTGCTTTACGAGCTTTCTCTTCTAATATTTGTTTTTGTAAAGCTTCTACTTTTTTTAATTTATGTTGAAGCTCTTTCTGTATTTTAGCTTGAGTAAATGTTTCTGGTTTTAATATATTAAGGTGTTGATTATATTTAGCTAATAACTTAGGTAATTCTCTTTCTTTGGTTTTAAAGGAACCGAAATTAGGTACTTGGATGTTGGGACCTTTCATATCAACTAACGTTTTGCGCAACGCTTTATAAAAAAAACCAACAGCATCATCGACAAGTTCGGTATCATAACCTAACTTATCTGCTGTTGGTTTTATGAAATGCTTACTACTCTTCGGTAACATAACCTATCTTATAATCTAAAACAATAGTTCCTTTTGTTTGTATTTTAAACGCAGGATTTAATTTAACTTTCTTTTTATTACTACCTTCAATAAGCTCTTTGATTATCAACTTACTTTTAGCAGCTTTATTTAAAAAATTACGCACTGTCTGTGAATTAGAAAAAATCTTTTCATCCACAATAGAATTACAAAAATCAGCCATATCATATTCACCATAAGCCCCTAATAAAGCTAAGCAATCTAATTCTGCATTAGTTATATGTATACGGTTAATAAAGGATTCGGTTATCAATTGATATTTGATAATATCCCTATGTCCCATTCGAACACGCTTGGTGACTAAATTTGCATTTGACATTGGTTTGTTGGTTTAATTTGTTTTTTATTTCCAGTCGATATATTTACCACCGGGTAATGCTCTAGTTAATTTCTTTCGATTTTTACCATTAGTTTTATAAGATATATGAACCCAATCAGGTTCTGTATCCGTACCGAATTCCCATATCATCTGATCAAAATCCAAATGATCTTTAACAAAATGAAATATTTCAGCATTAGTTATTCCGTTATCAAAGATATCAGCATCAATATCTAAAGCTTCACCTGTACAATGTTGTGATGTAGCACTTCCTTTAATAGCTAAATTTAATGCTTTACTGCGATAACCTGAACTAATACCTATTGGTTTTCCCCACCAATTTCTGATTGGTTCAAATATTTTTTCAGCAACAACTTTAAGATTTTCCAAATGAATTGGTGTAGGTGAATTATCAACACCCAATCTAGTAGCTGTGTTAGATTTAATAACTTCTTTTAAAGTTAGATGTTTTGATATCTGCATGATCAATCTGTTTTAAGAGTTCGTTTTTTAGGTTCTTCTTTTACTGGTTGTTCTACGTCAGGTTTAGAAACTTGTGTTTCAGGTGCTTCCTGTTTTTGATAAAATCTAGCACGTTGCACAATCATAGTTATCCTACGTGTCTTAGCTTCTTCTATATCAGCCATAAGAACTTCATATTCTTTTTCTACTTTAAGATATGTGATTTCACTTTTTAAATGGGTTATTGCCGCATTTCTAGCTTTTAAGTATTGTTCAGGAGTCATTTGTTCTTGTGTATTAGGATCTAATACATCTTCCTGATTCATATTTGGTTCACTCATAATTATATTTTATTTGGTTTATAGAACAAATATAATCATAAATATTTAAACATTAAATATTTCATATAAAAAAAATGCTACTCAGTTGAAGTAGCATTTTTTTAAATATTTATCATAGATTAATCTAATACACCATTTAGCGTAGGCATACTTTTATTTCGATTAGAACCTAGTACATCAAAGATAACACCGGGATAATTGTATTTTGTAGCAAAAGCATCTGGATAACATGGTTCTTGATTGTGTCATGATTTTTTATTTTTAATATAAATTAATACGTCTTTAAATTCAGGTGTATATGGATTTACGTTTCGCATACCAATGTGTTTCCACTTAGCCCAAAATAACCAATATAAACGAACCGCTATGTATCTACGTCTTGCTTTATCCACAAGCATTCCTTCTTTTATCATAAGCCATAAGAATAATCTATCAGCTTCTTTACCACCTTGCCCTGTTTTCCACAGATAGTCATGAACAAAACAACTTAAACACGGATGATACATATCTTGAACTA
>Ga0154020_10006236_pt1 | contig 13989 bp, 13 predicted proteins | sample Klosneuvirus_201_FD_109709 | JGI IMG/M metagenome (GOLD analysis project Ga0154020, IMG submission 109709) | Active sludge microbial communities from wastewater, Klosterneuburg, Austria - Klosneuvirus_20160825_MG | ecosystem: Engineered > WWTP > Aerobic digester > Activated sludge | place...
CGAGACGCTCGACCGTCGTGACGCGGGCCACGGCCGCCTTCGCGGCCTCCTCCGTCGTCAACGCCTTCTTCACCATGCGGCCGAGGCTGCCCTCGATGCCCTTCTTCGCCGCGGGGAGCGCCTCCTTGCGCGCGTCGGTGAGCCGCACCGCCACGCCGGCCTGCGCGAACACCTGGGCGATGCCCGAGCCCATCTGCCCGGCGCCCACGACGCCCACCTGTTGAATGCTCATCCGCTCTCCTTCGACCGGCGTGCGGTTCACGGCGGCCGGGAGGCGAATTTATATCACCGGGCCCCGATCAGCTTCTCCACGACGTAGGACTCCTGGCCCGTGAGGCCCTTCGCGAACGGCAGCACCTGCCACCGCGGACGGCGTGCCTCGACCGGTCCCAGGGCGATGGAGCGGATGTCCTGCTTCAGCTTCCCGAGCTTCTTGGCGTCGAGGTCCCCGAAGCGGGCGATGAGGCGGCGGAGGCCGGCCAGCTCCTCGGGCGAGAACGCCTTGATGGCCTCCCAGCGCCGCAGGAGGGTGAGGCGCTGCTCTTCGGGGCGGGCCTTGTAGGCGGCGTCGAGGGCGTTGAGCCGGTCGCGCTCCGCTTTCGGCTGGCGGCGGTAGTCGAGGAGGCGCGCGTTCAGCTCGGCCTCCGACTCGGCGGATCTCACGGCGGGACTGGGCTGCCGCGGCAGGACCGGGCCTGCGGTCTCGGGCGGGACGAGGTCGTCCGCGAAGAGCGGGTCGAGCTGCGCCAGGGTGTCGACGGCTTTCAGGAAGCTGGCGTCGAACATCGCCTTGACCGCCTCGGTCTCCTCGGGCGAGAGGTCGACGATCTCGAGCGAGATGGGCGTGGAACGGACGGCGAGGATGTCGGGCGCGCGCTCCACGGAGGGTGCAGCCGTGGCGGTGGGCTGCGCGGCGCGGGGGGTGGGCCTTTCCGCGACGGCCGTGGGGGCCGGTGCCGGACCCTTGCGAAGGGCGAAGAAAGCGATCGCGAGGACCGCGACGGCCACGGCGGCGAAGACGAGCGGAGACACCTTGCGGGCCGGCCCGCCGCGGACCTCGGCTTCCGCGAGCCGCCCCAGGACACGGAAGTCGAAGTCCTTGGGTGGAGCGGCGGCCGCATCGGGCTTGTAGAGGCGCTCGATCGCCCCGAAGGCCTTGGCGGTGACGCGCGCCTGGTCGTTCGAGTTCAGAAGCTCCACCATCGGACCGTGGCCGCCGTGGCCCGCCGAAGCCGGGTCGACGAGACGCTCGAGGAGCTCTTCGTAGGTCATACCGAGGGTCCTCCGAGGGGTGGTGGGACGACACCGGACGCCGTGCTGTCGACGCGCCCGGGGCCCGCGGCATTTGCCGCGAAGATCGGCTCGAGCGCCGTGGCGAGGTGCTGCATGGCTCTCACCAGACGTTTCCGGCAGTCGTCGTCGGAGATGCCCAGGGCCTTCGCGGCGGTGGGGAGCGGGACGCGGCCGATGCGGGTGAGGAGGAAGGCGGAGCGCTCACCCGGGGGGAGCGCCGCGGCGGCCGACCTCAGGAAGGCCGTCTGCGCCGCGAGGGACTCGAGCAGCTTCTGGACGGGAATCGAGACGAGCGCCTCGGTGGGATGGACCTGGACCTGGCGCGACACGATGCCCCATAGCCAGACGGGGAAGGGTGTCTGGGGCTTGTAGCTTCCCGCCGTGTGGTACAGCTCGACGAAGACGCCGATCGCGCACTCGCTCGCGCTGGTCGGGTCGAGCATCCGTTCGAAGATGGCGTACACGGGGGTCCGCCAGCGGTCGAGGAGCCGCTGGAAGGCCGCCGCATCGCGCGCCGCGACGAGGAGCAGATCTCCCGAGTCTGGATCGGACATGGTGGTCCCATTCTGCCATGCCCGGGCGCGATGCGGAGCGGTCAGCCGTCGGTCTTGATCAGCCGCGCGATGATCCAGCCCTGCACGGCTTCGACGCCCTTCTTCGCGGTCGACACCATCTCGCCCTTCTGGGTGGCTTCCATGAAGACGTTCTTGTCGTCGAAGATGGCGATGACCGGCAGGCCTTTCGACTCGTCCACCTTCAGGTTCTTCAGGAGCTGGCTGTTCCGCGAGCCCGGCGTGACGTCGATGAAGACGGGGACGAACTGCTTGAAGAGCACGTCGTAGAACATCCGCTCGTGGATCGCGCTGTTGACGACGCGGCAGAGGTCGCAGTCGTTCGTGCCGAGCACGACGAGCATCCGTCGGTTCGACTGGAAGCAGACGTCGGCCTTCTGCTGGAGCTCGAGGAACCCGTTGATCTCCGTGTCGAAGATCGGTGGCTTCTTGGTGGCCGGCTTGGCGCCAGCGCCCGGTTTGGCACCAGCGCCCGGTTTGGCGCCAGCGGCCGGCTTCGGGCTGGAGGGCTTCCCAGGCTTCTCGGCTGCGGGGGGGGCCGCGGCCTGCTCTTCCGGCGCGGCTCCGAGGGGGAGGGCGAGGCATGCGATGGCGAAGGCCACGGCGGCGTTGACGGTGACGAGAGGCTTTCTCAAGATCAGTTGAACCTCGAAGGCTCCGCCCCGGGCGGGAGGGCCGCGGGGTCGAAGTCGGTGCGGATGACGCCGAAGCTCTTCTCGTACATGGCCACGTTCTGCGCCAGCGCATTCAGGAACTGCTTGGCGTGAATGGGGGACGTCAGGACGCGCGAGAGCACCCGCACATCGGTCCGGCCCGGGACGACGCGGCCGAAGTCGATGACGAACTCGGCGGGGTTGTGGATGATGTTGGCAAAATTGACGTAGACGCCGTTCGCGGTGTTTTCGTCCAGCGAGAACTGGAGCTGGGGCGGGGCGGCGGGTTTTGGAGCATCGGCCATTGAGACACCTCTTTCGCGAGCCGTAACCGGTCCGCAAGAATCGCGCCATTCTATAGACTGTGCGGCCATGACGAAGCCCTGCCGCCTCCTCCTCCTCGCCGCGTTCCTCCCTGCGCTGGCCCTTTCCCAGACGGCCCCTGCTCCCGCACCCGCTCCCGCGGAGCCGCCGTCGCTCCTCGCGGAGGGGGACGCGCACTGGCAGCGCCGGGCCGAGGGAGCCTCCGGCGGGAACGCCCTGAAGGGCCCGATCGATGAAGCGATCGCGTCCTACGAGAAAGCGGTCGCAAAGGACCCGGCCGATCTCGACGCGAAGGGGCGCCTGATGCGCGCCATCTACTTCAAGGGTGAGTACACGACGAAGGACGTGAACGAGAAGAAGGGGATCTTCGATCAGGGCCGCAAGGTGGGCGAGGAGGCCCTGGCGCTGATCCGAAAGGCGGCGGCCGCCGACGCGAAGAAAGGGCTCGAGAAAGCCACGCCGGTCGAGCTGGTCCCCTTCGTCAAGGGCAAGCCGGCCGTCCTCGCGTGCTTCTACTGGGCGGGAGTGGACTGGGGCACCTGGGCGCTCGCCTTCGGCAAGGGCGCCGCGGTCAAGCAGGGCGCCGCGGCGAAGATCCGCGACTACGCGCAGGCCGTCATCCTGCTGGACCCGGCCTACGAGGACGGAGGGGGCTACCGGGTGCTCGGCCGGCTGCACCACCAGACGCCGTCGGTGCCGTTCTTCACGGGATGGGCGTCGCGCGACGAGGCGCTGAAGAACCTGCGGCTCGGCGTCCAGACCTCGCCGAAGAGCTTCATCACGCGTCTCTACCTCGCCGAAGCCACCTGGGAGTACGACAAGGCGAAGCGGCCCGAGGCCAAGGCGATGCTCGAAGCCCTCGTCGCCGACACGCCCACGGAGAAGCTCCTCGTCGAGGACAGAAAGGCGCAGGAGGACGCGAAGGCGCTCCTTCTCAAATGGAAATAGTGGTACCTGCAGGGCCGCAAGGCCGCGAACGAGCGGCCCCTAACGCCCTTCCAGGCCGGGTGTCGGAACGGTGAACCAGACGCGGGTGCCGGTTCCGCCGGAGCCTGATTCGAGGCCGATCCCTCCGCCCATCGCCTCCACCAGGAGCCGGCTGATCGGCAGCCCGAGGCCGGTCCCGCCGAAGCGGCGCGTGGTGCCGGCCTCGGCCTGGATGAACTTCTCGAAGACGAAGCCGCGCTTCTCGGGCGGGATGCCGATCCCGGTGTCCTCCACCTCGAAGAGCAGCTTGCGGCGGCCGTCGCTCGTCCTCACGCGGATCGTCACGCCCCCCTGCTGCGTGAACTTGATCCCGTTCTGGACGATGTTCACGAGCACCTGACGGAGGCGGATCCGGTCCCCCAGCGCCTGTGGGAGGCCCGGCGCGATGCTGACGGTGAAGGTCAGGTGCTTGGCGTTCGCCAGCGGCTCCACGATCTGACGCACCTCGGTGACGACGTCGGCCGCGTCGAGCGGCTCGAGCTCCAGCACCACCTTGCCCGCCTCGAGCTTTGCCAGATCGAGGACGTCGTTGATGAGCGTCAGGAGGTGGCGGGCGGAGACGAGCGCCTGGTCGAGGAAGACGTTCGCCTCCTCGGTGTTCTCGGCATGGCCGTCGCGAACGAGCTGGGTGAGGCCGATGATCGAGTTGAGCGGCGTCCGGAGCTCGTGCGAGACGTTCGTCAGGAACTCGTCCTTGCTCTTCGACGCCGCGGCCAGCTCCTCGGCGCGCTTCTTCAGCTCGTGGTTCACGCGGGCCAGCTCGCCGGTCCGCGCCTCGACGCGCTCCTCCAGCGTCTTCTTCGCCCGCTCCAGCTCGGCGCGCGACGACCGCAGGCTCTCGAGGGAGCCGACCAGCGCGGAGCCGAGCGCACCGATCTCGTCGCTGCGCTTCACGCGGGGCGGCGTGGCAGTGGTGTCGCCCGCGCCCGTCCTCCGGGCGTAGTCCACGAGGGCCGAGAGGTCCCGCGAGATGGTGCCGAGGAGCGGAAGGAAGATCCCCGCGGCCAGCGCCAGGGAGACGGCGAGGAGGCCTGATCGCCAGAGGATGCCGCGGCGAAGCGGCGCGGCGATCTCCTCCTTCGGGATGGCCACGGCCACCGTGAGGGGCTTTCCGAATCCCGGGATCCTCCGCGAGTAGACCAGGCGTTCGGCGGACGAATGCGGTTCACTCGAGCCCGCGAGGCCCGAAAAATCGGCGTCGGACCCGATGGCGACGGGTTGCGGCGCGCCGCTGACCAGGGCGCTGCCGTGGGCGTCCACGACCGCGGCGCGCCAGTCCGGACGCCCGCCATCCGCCGGGCTGGCGGCGGAGAGGAGACGCGTCAGCTCGTCGATCGACAGCATCAGCTGGACGGCGCCGGTGCGGGTCTTCGTCTCGGCGTCCTCGACGGCGACCGTCAGGCTGAAGAGCCCCGCCGGCAGGCGAGAGCCCGCCGCGGGGAGCACCAGGCTCACGCCGTCGCCGAGGGCGTCCTTCCACGAGCGCTCGCCCGCCACAGAGGTTTCGGCGGTGTCGGTTCCGGCCACCACGGCGCCCGTCTCGTCGACGAGGAGGAGGCTCCGGACTCCGGCCGTCGCGCGCGCCCGGTCGCGGAGGACGTTGCCGACCTCGGCCTCCGAACCCTTGCCCGCGGTCCGTCCCTTCTCGGACTGCCTCACGACCCTCGCGACCGCCGGGTCGCGCGCGAGCTCCGTGGCGAGCGCGAGCGGCGCGCGCAGCGTGTTCGCCAGCTGACCGTGCAGGGCGTTCAGCTGCAGGCCCGACAGGCGCGCCAGGTGCTTCTTCAGCGCGGCCCGCCCCTCCAGGATGCCGATGGTCGCCTGCGCGACGATGGCGATCGCGAGGACCCCGAACGTGAGCAGCAGGAGCTGGGTGGAGAACGACCGCGCTGGCACCGGAATGAGCTTCAGCATGCTGATGCGGCGAAAGCCGCTCTTGCTGCTGAGCTTGGGTCGCCCCTCGCTGCTGGAAGGTGGCAAAGCCCCGAAAGTCTAGTCCACCCTGGGCGGGATGCGCGAAATCCGGAGGGCCGGGGCGCCTTCGAGCAGCTCCTCGACCGTTTGCGACGTGCCCGGAATGCGAAGCGACGGCGCGAGATCGGCGAGCGGCGCGAGGACGAATCGGCGGCCGGCCAGGCGAGGGTGCGGCACGACGAGATCGGGGAGCCGGATCTCCTCGTCGCCGTAGAGCAGGAGGTCGAGGTCGAGCGTCCGGGGTTCGTTCGGGCGGCCGGACCGCGTCCTCTGGAATGACGCCTCCAGCTCTCGGAGCGCCCTCAGCAGCTCGAGCGGAGGCAACGGGGTCGCGCCGATGACGACCGCGTTCACGTAGTCGGGCTGAGCAGGCCCCCCCACCGGCTCGGTGCGGTAGAGGGGAGAGATCGCGGCGTCCGCGAGGAGACCGGCGAGCCGGGCCGCGGCGGCCCGGACCGTTCGGGGGGCGTCGCCGAGGTTGGCGCCGAGCCCGATGGCGACGAGGACGGGCCGCGTCACGCGCGTCACGGTGGTCAGAGCGCGGCGCGGTCAGTAGTCGTCTTCGTTCTCCGTGTCGCCGCCCACCTCCAGCGTGGGGGACTCGCCCAGCGGCAGCTCCTCGTCGTCGGCGATTCCTTTCGCGACTTCCTCGGCGGGGTCGGTGGGACCCGACTCCTCCTCGTCGCGGTTGCGGTCGAAAAGGTCAGGATCGGCGAACTCGTCTCGCTTGGCGCGACGCGCGGCGTGCAGCATCACGGGCGAGGTGGCTTGCGGCGGAGCTTCCTTCTGATCCGCCCCGCACTTGGGGCAGTTGACCGGAGTCTTTCTCAGGTCGTAGAACTTCGTCCCGCACTTGTAGCACTCATGTTTTTGTCCGAGATCCGGCATTCACTCCCTCAAAAAAGTCGCCGGAACATAGCATGAGGGGGCCTACACTCCAAAGGTGAAACGACTCGCTTTTTTCCTCGTTCCCCTGGCCCTTCTCGCCGGAGGCTCCGCCCTCGCGCAGTCCTTCATTCCGTTCGGGGCGCGTTCCGTCGCCCTCGGAAATGCCGCGATCGGCCTGGGGGGGGACGAACCGGAATCGGCGCTCGACAACCCGGCGGCAACGGACCAGTCACGCGCGAAGGCGGCGATCTCGCTCGGAGGCGTCGGCGTGGAGCAGGGTGAGTTCCGGGCGCCGCTCGAGCTGATCACCGGAAACGACCCGAACGCTCTGGCCGCCGGAGCGTCGAACCTGAACGACGTCGTGGGGGCCCTGCGGACGCTCGCGCTGGAGGGGGGCGGCGTCGTCGGGACGGGGCGCAGCGGCTTCATGGCGGGCTACCAGGGCTACGCCGTCGGCTATGTCGACACCTCGTGGTCGGGCTCGCGGGCACGGACCGACCTCACCCGCATCCAGTCGGGCAACGACCCCGCCACCAGCATCCGGAACAACGCCTCCACGGTCGCGTTTCGCGGGCTGACGCTGAAGGACACCTCGGTCTCCGCGGCGTTCACCCTCGTGACGGGCGTGACGGTCGGCGTGGCGGGGCACTGGCTGAGCGGCACCACCTCGTCGAAGGAGGAGTCCGTCTTCACGACCGAGGTGGGGAACCCGTTCCAGCTCGCGCGCCGCGGCCTTGCCGGCACCGAGAGGACGCGGACGCGCTTCTCCTGGGACGCCGGCGTCCTCATCACCTACGGCATCGTGAAGGTGGGCGGGGTGATGAAGGCGATCAACGAGCCCGCGTTCCCGTTCGACGAGGAGTCGGGGCCGCTCCCGGACCGGGGCCGCTCGGTGAAGCTCTCGCGCCAGACGCGGATCGGCGCGTCGGTCAAGATCCCGGGCATCGGCATCGTGGTGGCGGCCGACGCGGACCTCGCCACGAGCGAGACGCTGGTGGACGGCCTGATGAGCCGCGAGATCGGCGGCGGCCTCGAGTGGGGGATCGGCCCGATCGTGATCCGGGGCGGCATCTCGACGAACCTCGAGGCGCCGGACGCGGCGAAGATCCTCTCGGCGGGCTTCGGCGTCCGGCTGGGACCGGTCCACGCCGACGGGGCCGCCGTCTACCGGACGTCGAGTCGCGCGGTGGGAGGCGTCCTCACGCTGCGCGCCAGCATGTAGCGTGCTGGCCTTCGAGCTCCTGGCCGCGGAGGGCGAGGCGCGCCGCGGCCGGCTCGGCCTGGACCACGGAAGCGTCGAGACGCCGGCGTTCATGCCGGTCGGCACGGCGGGCACCGTCAAGGCCGCGCGGTGGAGCGACGTGGAGGGCGCCGGGGCCGAGATCGTCCTCGCGAACACCTATCACCTGATGCTCCGGCCCGGCGGCGAGCTGATCCGCAAGCTGGGCGGCCTGCACCGGTTCATCGGCTGGGACAGGCCGATCCTCACCGACTCGGGCGGCTACCAGGTGATGTCGCTCGCCGCGAACCGGAAGCTCTCCGAGAACGGCGTCGTCTTCCGGAGCCACATCGACGGCTCCGAGCACCTCCTGACGCCGGAGCGCGCCGTCGAGCTCCAGCGGGGCGATTTCGGTGTCGACGTCGCCATGGTCCTCGACGAGTGCACGGGATATCCGGCCACCTTCGAGGAGGCCCGGGAATCGATGGACCTGACGCACCGCTGGGCGCGGCGCTCGCGCGACGCCTTCGACCGGCTGTCGGACGGAAAAGGAGCGCAGTTCGGCATCGTGCAGGGTGGGATGTTCGCCAGCCTGCGCGCGGAGAGCGCCCAGGCGATCGGCTCGATCGGTTTCGAGGGGGTGGCGTGCGGCGGGCTCTCGGTGGGGGAGCCGAAGGAGCTGATGCGGGCCATGGTCGAGGCGACGGGCCCGCTCCTTCCCAGGGAGAAGCCTCGCTACCTGATGGGCGTCGGCCGCCCGGACGACCTGCTGCACGCCGTGGCGCACGGCTTCGACATGTTCGACTGCGTCCTCCCCACCCGCGCGGCCCGGCACGGGCTCCTCTACACCTCGAGGGGAACCGTGGCCGTGAAGCAGGCGCGGTACCGGGAGGACGCCGAGCCCCCCGACGCCTCCTGCCTCTGCCCGACGTGCCGGCGCCACTCGCGTGCCTACCTCCGCCATCTTTTCCTCCTGGGAGAGCCGACGGCGGCCACGCTGATGACCGTTCACAACCTCTGGGCGATCCTTGACTTGATGCGGGGAATCCGGGAGGCTCTCGCCGCCGGCCGCTTCGGCGCGTTCCATCGCGAAAAAGCCCGGGCTCTCGACGGAAAGGACCTTCGACCATGATGTGGCAACTCTTGCAGCAAGCCGCCCCGGCCGGCCCTCAGGGCGCGACGGGCGATCTCATCCGGATGCTCCCGTGGGTCTTCATCCCCCTCATCTTCTACTTCGTCGTCTTCGCGCCGGAGCGGAAACGGCAGAAGCAGCTGAAGAGCCAGCTCGCCGCCCTCAAGAAGGGCGACAAGGTGATGACGACCGGCGGCATCTACGGCCAGGTGGCGCAGGTGGAGGACCAGGTCGTCTGGGTGAAGATCGCCGACACCGTCAAGGTGAAGATGGCGAAGAGCGCCATCACGACCGTTCTGGGCGATTCGGAGTCGGGCTCGAAAGAGGCGGCGGCGTCCTAAGAGCCGTGGGCTCCTTCGGTTATCGTCGCTGCCGACGATGACATCCGAACCGCTCGTTCTCCTCCAGACCTCCGACTGGCACGTCGGCTCCGCGTTGACCAGCCGGACCCTGGGCCTCTCGCCTGAGCTGCGCGAGCTGCGCCGTGACGAGGTGGACGGGGCGGCCGAGAGGGCCGTGGCGGCGGCGCGAGCCCTGAACGCCGACGGCCTCGTCGTACCGGGCGACCTGTGGGACGCCGAGTGCGTCGCGCCGGCCGTCATCCACCGGCTTCTCGCGGCGCTCGCCTCGTTCGGGCCACGTCCCGTCTTCATTGCCCCGGGCAATCACGACTTCGCGGGTCCGGGCGGCTGGTACGAGCCGTCGGTCCTCGCGGCGCTCGGGATGCGCTCGTGGCCGGAGAACGTCCTCGTCTTCCGCGGCCCGGCCTGGAGCACGCTGCCCTTTCCGGGGCGGGACGACGCGGCCGTCGTCGGGCGCGCGTTCCTGTCGGCCCGGCTCGCGGCCGAGCGTCCGCTCGCCCAGCCGCCGCCCGTTCCGGCCGTCCCGCTGTCCCTGCTGCTGCTCCACGGCTCTTACGAGAGCTACGGCGGCCCCGACTCGCCGATCGGGCCGAAGAAGACGGCCCCGTTCTCGCGGAAGGAGCTCCTCTCCACGGGTTTCACCTGGACGGCTCTCGGCCACCACCACCAGCTCGAGATCATCGAGGACGACGCCGGCGCCCCCCGCGCGGCCTACTCGGGCTGCCCGACCGGGAGAGGCCTCGACGAGCTCGGCCCGCGGTCGTTCCTGAAGGTGACCCTCCATCCGGACCGTCCGCCCGAGGTGGAGACGATGCCGGCGGACGCCCGCGTGGTCCGCGACCTGGCCCTTCACGTCTCCGAGCTCGACGGCCCCGAGATCCAGGCGCGCGCGGCGGCTCTCTTCGACTCCGTCGCCGTGACGTCTCTCGACATCGTGAGGCTAACGCTGACCGGCTCGCAGGCCTACGGCGCCCGGCCCGCCGCCGCGGTGACGGCTCTCGCCCCCCGCGTGGCCCACCTCCTCGTGCGGGACCGGACCGCGCCGCCGTCGCCCGCGGAGAGCGCCGGCCTCCAGACCGCGGAGGGCCGCTTCGTCGCCAGCCTCACGGCCCGCCGCGAGACTGCCGAGGACAAGCGCGTGGTCGACCTCGCCCTCGCCCTGGGGCGCGACGCGCTCGCGGGGCGCGTGGTGAGGCCCCGCAATCCGGAGGAATGGTGAGGATCGAGAGGATCCGGATCGAGGGCTTCGGCGCGCTCTCCGACGTGGACCTCGCCTGGCCCGAGGACCGCCTGCTCCTCATCGTGGACCCGAACGAGTCCGGGAAGACCACGCTGTGCGAGGCCATCTCCGCGGCGCTCTACGGGCTGCCCCGGGGCAAGGTGGGAGCGCTCCGGGCCCGGGAGCTGCGGCGGCCGAGAGGCGGCGCCCCCCTGCGGGTGGGCCTGGACCTCACCGCCGAGGGGAAGCGGTACGCGGTCGACCGCGACCTGGAGGCCGGCACGCTCCGGGTGATGGACCGCGATCGAAACGAGGACGTGACGAAGGGCTTCCTTCGAGGAGGCGGTCGCGACGTCTTCGGTGACGAGGTGACGGGTCTGACGGAGCCTCTGTTCCGCACCACCGCGTACGTGGCCCAGAACGTCCTCGACGAGGACGAGCTCGACTCCACGTTGACGACCGAGCTCGCGCGGATCGCGGACTCGGGAGGGGGGGAGGCGTCGGTCGTGAGGGCGCTCCGGGTGCTCCAGGAGGTCCGGACGAAGATGCCGGACGCGAGGAGCGGCGCGTCGGTGTCCGTCGAGACCGAGATCCTCCGCCTGACGCGTCGGGTGGAGGAGCGGAAGGGCGACGTCGAGCGGCTCCGTCTCGCCCGCGAGAAGGCCGCCGAGGCCTCGACGCGGCTGACGAAGGTCACCAGGGAGCGCGACGCGGCCCTTTCCCGTGCCGCGCTGGCCGAGATCTCGGGAGTCGAGACGGAGCGGCTCGAGCTCGCACGGCGGCTCGCCGCGATCGAGGAGCGCGAGAAGGCCCGCGAAGACCTGACGAAGGAAGCGGCCGCCCTCGCCGACGACGCCCTCGCGTTCTCGAGGGAGGCTCTCGCCGTGATCGACCGGCTGAGAGAGGAGCGCGGAACGCGTCCCGATGCCCTCCAGAAAGCGCGTGCCGCCCTCGAGGCCGAGGCGCGGGCGGAAGAGCAGGAGCGGCGTGAGCGAGTCCGCCGGCTCGGCCCGATGGCCGCGCTCGACGACCCGTCGCGTCTGCGGCTGGCCTCGCTCCTGTCGGCGGTCGTCGAGAGCTCCGAGGAGTCGGCGGTGGCCGAGGAGGCCCTCGAGGCCCAGTGGGAGGAGCTTCGCCGCGAGGGGCTTGCCGAGGACCTCGCCAAGCTCGACGCCATCGTCGGGGCGGACCGCGAGTTCCTGGGCGTGGCCGAGGAGGTCCGGAGCGCGCTGGAGCTCGAGGGGATCCAGTGTGATCGGCGGGCGGCGGAGGCCTCGGCGCAGGTGGCCATCGCCCTGGGCGAGAGGCGCGAACGGATCAAGCGGGCGAAAGGGCTGATGCTGGTCGCGACGCCGCTCCTGGTCCTGTCGGTCTATCTCCTCGTCGCCGGGAACCGGACGCCTCTGGCGCTGGCCGTCACGGCCTTCTCCGTCGGGCTCGCGCTCTTCAGCGGCGTCGCCTGGCTCCGCGGCAGCCGGCACCGCCTCGAGGACGAGCAGAGCCTCCGGCTCGAGGAGTCGGAGGTCCGGAAAGAGGCGGTGAAGGTCCGCAAGAGCCTGTCGGACGTCCGGCTGAGACTCGACAGGGTCGCGAAGTTCGCTGGGTTTGCCGACACCCTCGCCCTCCTGAAGTCGAATCGCCGGGCGCGCGCCGCCGAGGAGAAGAGGCGCAAGCTGGTCGATCGGGAGGCGAGGCGCGACACGGCGGTCCTCCGCCGCAAGGCGCTCGAGCGGGAGCTGGAGCCGTTCCGCGAGGCGCTCTCCTGCTCCGTGGGGCTCCCTTCCGCCGACGACGCGCGGCGCGGCACGGCGCTCTTGCTCGACGTCGAGAAGGCCGTGCGGGCCGAAGAGGCGCGCGAGGCCGCCCGGTCTCGCGAAAAAGAGCGTCTCGCCGTGGAGGAGGCAGAGCTCCGGGAGGTCGAGCGATCGCTGCGGCTCGCGCTCGAGCGGTGCGGGATACCGGGCCGCTTGCCGCTGCCCGAAGGCCTCCTCGCGGTCGAGTCGGGCCGGCGTCGCGCCCAGCGGCGCCGCGAGATCGTCGATCTCGAGCTCCCGGCGCGCGAAGGCGGGGAGCAGCCCGAGGACGTCCGCGACCTGGCGCGCCGGATCGCCGCGCTGGACGACGAGATCCGGCGGCGCCTCGAGACCGCCGAGGCGAACCGGCTCGAGCTCCGCCTGGCGGAAACCGTGGAGGATGCCCGGCGTCTGGCCGAGGAGGCCCGCCAGGCGGCGCGCGAGAGGGAGGAGGCCCGTCAGGCCGCCGAGAAGGAGCTGGCGCTACGGGCCCGGGAGGGGGGCGAGCATGCCCGGGAAGCCGAGGAGGCCCTCGAGGAGGCCGAAGCCGACCTCGAGCGGGCACGCCTCTTCCGCGACGCGCTCGACCTGGCGCGGGAGGCCCTCTCGACCGCCGCCTCCGCCGCCTACGGGGACTTCAAGCTCGGCCTCTCGGAGGCTTCCCGGTCGATCCTGGCGTCCTGGGACGTGCCGTTCGAGGCGCTCGAGTTCGCGGACGACCTCTCGGTCTCCGTGATCACCCGGGGAGGGCGCCTGGCCACGAAGGCCGAGATCTCTTCCGGGTTCTCGACCGGGGCGCGCGAGCAGATCCGTCTGACGGGGCGGCTCGCGGCCCTGCGCTACCTCGGGACGGGCACCCGCGGCGTCCCCCTGCTCCTCGACGACCCCCTGGTCGCCGCCGACGACGAGCGTTTCGTCAGCGTGATGCGGTTCCTGGTTTCGAAGGTCCTGTCCGAGCGTCCGGTGCTCCTCGCCTCGTGCCACGGCTGGCGCCACGAACGGCTTCTGGAGCGACTCTCCCCCGACCTCCGGGACCGGATCGCCCCCGTGTCCCTGGTCCGCTCACGCCCCGTTTGAAGGCGCCGCGAAATCACCGCGAAAAACCCTTGACACGAAGCCGCCCGGGCCCTATCTTTCGCCTCCCTGACGCAAGTCCGGGCGATCTTTCCAGGCAGACCGACCCCCCCGAGCGAACCAAAGAAAATCTTCGAGACCCGAAGACAATCCGGTTGACAAGCGAAGGGAACGCTGCCAGTATCCGCCTCCCGTCGCCTCCGGGCGCCGGGACGGAAACCAAAACGGAATGTCTCTGGCGCACGCCAGGGAGCTCTTTCCAGGCAGCGACGTTCTCTCCCTCCGATCCGAATAAGATCCTCACCTCGAAGGTTTTAGGGTTGACAAGGAGAGGGTACGCTGTCAGTATCCGCCTCCCGCCGCTGGACGGCACCGGTTCCTTGAAAACTGAACAGAGACAGTCGAATGAAATACATCGACAAGTTACGTGATTCCTTTGAGAAAACCACGGAGCGCAAGCTCTGTGGGTCTTCAGAAAAAATAGGGAGTCCGGCGCAAG
>Ga0154020_10006237_pt1 | contig 13986 bp, 14 predicted proteins | sample Klosneuvirus_201_FD_109709 | JGI IMG/M metagenome (GOLD analysis project Ga0154020, IMG submission 109709) | Active sludge microbial communities from wastewater, Klosterneuburg, Austria - Klosneuvirus_20160825_MG | ecosystem: Engineered > WWTP > Aerobic digester > Activated sludge | place...
CGCGCGTGTACGCCAACAAGCTCGTGTTCGCCAAGAACGTGTGGTTCCCCGAGAAGCTCCCCGGCTTCGTGTCGGCGACCTTCGACGGCGTGGTCGCACAGGTCACCTTCGCTTCGGCCACCGCCGTCCCCGACCTCGCGCCCGGCACCATCCTCTGGGGTACGAGCGCCGGGGGCTACCTCGGTCGGATCCTGACGGTGGAGACCACCGGCGCGAGCCTCCGCGCGACGCTCGAGCCCGTGCTGCTCACGGACGCGATCGAGCGCGGCTTCTTCGGGGCGCGCGACGAGGCCGCGGCCATGACCGACGCGAAGTGCCTCGACGGCTGCGAGGGGACCAAGCTCGAGCCCATCCGGTCGGCGGGCACCGGCCCCGTGGTCAAGTCCCTCGGGTCCTCGCGCGCGCCGCTGCGGATCGACGGCTCGGGCAAGGTCGGCCTCAAGATCGACTTCCCGGAGCTCGACCTCGGGGAGAGCCGCAAGCTCGCCACCTCGGTGTTCGTCGGGATGGCGATCGACAAGCTCGTCGTCGACATCCCCAAGGCCGGCACCCTCAAGGAGTTCACCATCGCGGGCACCCCGCAGATCGAGCGCTCCGTCGCCATCACGACGAGCTCCTTCTTCGGCAAGTCGCTCGAGAAGGACTTCAAGCTCGGCACCTTCTCGCTCGGGACCATCCCGCTCGGGCCCATCATCATCGCGCCCGTCTTCATCCCCACGATCAGCGTCGGGGCGAGCGTCTCGATCGAGTACGCGGACAGCTTCTCGTTCCCGTTCACCATCAGCTACGACGGGGCCGCGTTCAAGACGAGCGCCTCGCCGCTGCTCTCCCCCACCTACAAGCCGTTCGCGGCGAGCCTCACCGCCGGCCTCGAGGCGACCGTGGCGCTCAAGCCGAAGGTGAACTTCCTGGTGATGGGCCTCGCGGGCCCGTACGTCTCGCCCGTGATGTCGGTCACGGCCGGGGTGAGCGTGAGCACCGACGGCAAGGGCGTGTGCCTGAACGTGAAGGGCGGCGTCGGCGGCGAGTTCGGGCTCGAATGCCCCTGGATCCCGGGCGCGAACGTGAAGAAGTCGTTCAGCCTCGCGAGCGTCACGGTCTACGAGAAGTGCCGCTGCGACGCCACCTGCGCAGACCGCGGCGCCGCCTGCGGCAGCGTGTCGGACGGCTGCGGCGGCACGCTCGCCTGCGGGGCGTGCGGCGGGGGGCTCACGTGCTCGGCGAACAAGTGCGTGTCGAGCACGTGTTCGCCCAAGACCTGCGCCGACGTGGGCGCGCAGTGCGGCAGCGCGGTCGACGGCTGCGGCAAGGCGCTCGCGTGTGGGACCTGCGGCACCGGCGCGACCTGCACGGCCAACAAGTGCGTGGTGACCGGCGGGACCTGCACGCCGAACACCTGCGCCGGCGTGGGCGCGAAGTGCGGCAGCGTGGCCGACGGCTGCGGCAAGACGCTCGCCTGCGGCGCGTGCGCGACGGGCGAGACGTGCAGCGGCAACGTCTGCGTCGCGGGGACCTGCACCAAGAAGACGTGCGCGACGGCCGGGGCCGACTGCGGCACGGTGAGCGACGGTTGCTCCGGCACGCTCTCGTGCGGCACGTGCGCGACCGGGGCGACCTGCACCGCCAACAAGTGCGTGACCGGCACGACGCCCACCTGGGACTGCGCCAAGTCGGCGTACGGCGGCGCGCAGTACTGGACCTGCAGCGGCAGCAGCCGCTTCAAGTGCACGGGCACGACCCCAGCCGAGGAGAAGTGCGGCGCGCTCGGGTGCTTCTCCGCGGGCCTCGGGAAGGACGACGCCTGCATGGTCTCGGACGCCACGTGGGCCTGCTCAGGGTCGGCGTACGGCGGCGCGCAGTACTGGACCTGCGACGGCGCGAGCACCATGCACAAGTGCATCGGCACCTCGCCCGCGAAGGTCACGTGCTCCAAGGGCTGCACGAAGAAGACCCTCGGAGTCGACGACACATGCAACTGAACCGCGGGTGCGCGCTCGGCGCGTTCGTGCTCCTCGGCTGCGGCGTGAGCGGCGGGGCGGAGGAGCAGGCCACGCCGACGGACGCTGCGGTCGGCGACTCGATGTTCCCGCTCGAGGACGCGACCGCCAAGGACGGCGACGCCGACGCCGCCTGCGGGAGCGCCACGTTCAAGGTGACGGAGACGCAGGTCGTCTTCAACGTGCCGGCCGACGTTCGCTACATGCACGTCAAGGCGTGGGGGGCCGGAGGCAACGGCGAGGGCCAGTGCGCGCTGGACGGCGGCCTCGGTGGCTTCTCGGAGGGCGTCTTCGGCGTGAAGCCCGGCGATCCCTTGATCATCATCGTCGGCAAGCGAGGTCGCGCGGGGATGACCGGCGAGGACCGCTTCCGCTACGGCTTCGGCGACTGGGGTGGCGGCGGGCTGTCGGGGGTGTTCGCGACCTCGGTCCCCATCACTGAGGCCGACGCCGCGAAGGCGCTCCTCGTCGCGGGCGGCGGCGGCAGCGCCGGCGCCCCCGGCTGCAACCCGGGTGGCACGGGCAACCACCCCGACGCGGGTGGACAGCCGGCGATGCAAGGCGGCAGCGGCGCGGACTCGATCAACGGCGGCGCCGGTGGGTACCGCGGTGGGAAAGGCGGGCTCAAGGGGAAGGCCTCGTTCGGCGGCTCCGGCTACGTATCCCCCACCGCGCTCGACTCCCGCATGCTCCACGTCGAACGGGCGACGGGCGCCCCACCGCGGACGGACGATCCGGACTACGACTCCACCGCCGGTCGCGAGGAGCAGAGCGGCCTCGTCGTGATCCACTTCACGTGCGGGCCCCCCGTCCTGAAGTGAGGTCAGCGCTCTTCAGCGCCGGCTGGCGACCGCGCTCGCCCATGCGCGCTCGAAGGAGGCCCGTGTGGGGTGGACCTGCAGCGGCTTGCGCAGCACGATCGCCGCCACCGCGAGGCCCATCGAGACCAGCTTGGAGCCCGCGAGCACGTGGGTCTCGGGGATTCGCTGCTGGTGCCGCTCGGTCCAGTCGGTGAGGCGGATGCGCACCTCGCTCTCGTACCCCGTCGCGTTCTCCCAGTCGTCGAAGACCGCGAGCTGCCCGTGCCGCGCGAGGGCGCCCTCGAGCAGCTGCACGATGCGCTGGGACATCGGGCCGCTGGCGCGTCCTTCGACGGTCATGCGGACGAGGCCCGGATAGGGAACCACGAAGCTCAACGACCCGTGTCGATCCTCGTAGCGTTCGTTGCTCGGAGCCAGTCGCTCGACCTGCATGCGGGCGCATGGATAGCAGCTGCGACCTCGTGCGTCGCGACCCGCGACTGCTCATCGACCGACCCACTTCCGCCAGTCGGGCTCAATGTGGCCGCGAGACGATGCGCTTCGCGAGGGACTGCGACGCGGCGTCGTTGCTGATCTCACCAGGGGGCACGGGGAGCGTCATCCACATGCGCTTGTCGTCGGGCCATGGCCCTCCCCACCCCTGCACGAGGCCGTCCACGACCACGACGACCGGCTGCTTCGGGTGCGCGGTCGCGAAGGCGCGCAGCCGCGCAGTGGCGGCGTCGGTCAGCGTCGTCACCACGTGGCCGTGCGGGGGACTGACTTCGTCGTCGTACCAGACCTCGGCGTGCACGAAGGCGGTCTCGTCGAGCAGTGCGTCCTCGATCGTCCATTCGCGCACGACGGTCACGGGGCTGGTGACGTGCGCGGGGCGGCCATCGGCGCCACACCTCGACGACTTCGGGGGCGTGGGCCCGAGGAGCTCGGCGCACGCGGCGCCGATCGTCTGCCCCGGCTTCTGGCTGGCGGTGCGGAACGGCACGTCGGACACCGGCGCGACCGAGACGCGTAGCGCGACCGGCGGCGCCGGGGACACGGCGTCGCCCTTCACCGTCGACACTGGATCGCTGGGACGCGCGATCGTGGCGCGGTCCCCGCGGCACGCCGCGAGCCCGAGCAACAGGAGGAGCGCGCGCACATCTCCGAGGTTGCCACGTCGCTCCCCGACTCACCACCCGAGGCGCGTGTCGAACGTACCGCCCGTCCCGTCCGGTCGCACGCAGCGCAGCGACAGCTCCATCAGCTCCGGACCCTGCAGGTAGTCGATCGCGATGGTGTGCAGACCGGCCTGCAGATCGACGCGACCGACGATCGACTGGAGCGCGTGCAGCGCCGGACCGTTGTCGACGACGGGCTGCCCGTCGATCCACACCCGTGCGCCGTCGTCGGACGTCACGTAGAACAGGTGCGAGCCCGGGCTCGTGACCGTGAAGGTCCCGGTCACCTGCAGACGGAACCACTCGCGGAGCTCGGGGCGGTCGCTGCGCGGCCGGAAGACGAACCCGGTCGGGACGTCGGCGGTGTAGCTCCGGTAGTCGAAGGCGGACTGCGTGGGTGTCGCGGCCCACCCCTCCGGCGTGGCCCCCGTGAACACCGCGACGTGCAGGGGCGAGCCGTCGACCCCGACGGCGCGCGGGGGCGTCACGCGGTGTCCACAGCCCACGAGCAGCAGCGCGATCAGGCAACGCCTCATGGAACGACAACGGAGCAGCGTCCCCGACCTTACGCCCCGGGTGCCGTGACGACATCGCCCAGTGTTACGATCGCGCCCCGCATGGAGCCCTACGCCGTCCTCGACGCGATCCGAGCGCACAGAGGGGGGCGGATCGCGTTCAAGAGCGCCCTCGTCCTCGCCGTCGCCACACTGTCCGCCGGCTTCTTCGGTCTGTGCGTGCCGTTCTTCCTGCTGTCGATGCAGATCCTCCCGGGCCTCGGCGTCGCGGGCGTGCTCTACGTCTTCGGTGGTGGCCTCGGCGGGCTCTTGTTCGGCGCGGTGTCGTCCGGCGTCAGCCTCTCGCGCACCGACCGGCTCGTGACGCGGTACTACGCGATCCTGTTCGCCACGCTGGCGATCCTGTCGCTCGGCTACCTCGTCGCGTACCTCAACATCGAGGCGCTCCAGCGGCACGTCTGAGCCGCGTCACTTGGGGAGCGGCGGCGCCTTGCGGAAGTAGAGGTACGGGTATGGCTTCGAGGCGCCGCACACCCCTCCCCCCGCGACGAGCACCGAGCCGTCGACGAGCGTCGCCGTGACCAGGTAGTCGTTGGGCTCGGGGAGCGCCGCGAAGGTGCTGACCGTCCCCGCGACGGGGTCGACGCGATCGACCGCGGCGGTGGCCTTCTCCGCGGGCGCGGTGGAGCCGCAGCCGTACGGATTGGGGAACTCGCCGGTCGCGCCCCCGACGACGAGCACCGAGCCGTCGCGCGACAGTGCGCTCGCCGACGCCATACGCGGCGCGGTGAGCTTGTACGGGGCCGGCGTGAACGAGCCGGTCGCCGGATCGAACAGCTCGACGGCGTCGCTCGCCTTCGAGATCGCGCCGCTCGAGAGCACCCCGCCGAGGGCGATCGCGCGGCCGTCGGGCAACGTCAGCAGCGCGTCGACGCCGGCCTTGGGCCCCTTGCCGACCTTGGTGAAGGTGCTGGTGTCGCCGTCGAACGTGTACGCGTCCTGCCCGAGGCCGGTCACGATCAGCACCCGGCCGTCGCGCAGCCGCGTGAGGTACTGCAGGCCGGGGCCGGTCTGCCAGTAGTCGATGGTCGGCGCGCCAGCGACCGTGGTGAACGTCTCGGTCTCGGGGTCGAACACGTGCGCGGACTTGCTGCCGTAGGCGAGCACCAGCACACGCCCGTCGGGGAGCAGCGCGGCGCGCGGCCCCTGGAACGCCTCGGTCGGCGCGCTCTTCGCTTTCACGAACGTGTTCGTCTTGGGGTCGAACAGGTCGACGATCAGGCTGTTGCAGCACGGCGAGGCGCCGACGCCCGACGCGCCGATGAGCGCGGCCCGACCGTCGAGCAAGGTGACCGTCGAGTGGTTCCAGCGCGCGGTGTTCATCGGCCCCGCCGCGGGGATGGTGTCCTTGGACTCGAGCGAGAACAGATCGGCACGGTCGGTCATCGTGACCGGCGCGATGACCGAGAGGCCGCCGCTCACGAGCGCACGCCCGTCGTGGAGCACCGCGACCGAGGGCATGTCGGCGTGCGGGATGGCCATGGTGCGCTTCTCCCACGGCAGGTCGCCTTCGATCGGGCCGGTGCGGTAGGCGAAGGCCCCCTTCGTCGAGCCCTTCTTGCCAGCGAGCTCGATGCGCACGTCGACGGAGCCCTGGGGTCCTGGAGGCGCCTGGATGGTCGCGGTCGTGGCGTCGATCACGCGCACGGGCGCGCGACCGTCGCCGAGGAAGAGCTTCATGCCCTTGGCGAATCCCTGGCCCTTGACGGTGAAGAACGCGCCGCCGCTCACCCAGTCCTGCGCGCCGCCGCCGGCCACCACCGCGGTGATCGACGTGACCGCGAAGTCGCAGCCCCCGACCACGCACACACCCGCGCAAACGGTGCCCGAGCAGGTGGGAGGCGTCTCGGCGATCGTGTCCGGGGTGGCGTCGCCGACGCCGCTCGATCCCGTGTCGTCGAGCACGGGCTCCCCCGCGTCCGAGGTCCCGCACGAGAGGGTCGAGAGAGACAGTCCGAGGACGACCAGAGTGCGCGTGGTCATGCGCGGATCCTAGGCCGCGACGCCTTCGCAAGCGAGTCTCGCGCGTGTTACGGATCGGTCGTGAGCGACCTCCCCGATCCCAGCGCCGTGCGCGTCGCGCTCTGGCGCGCCCTCCACGTCGAGGCCGACCCGCCGCCGCACGTCCTCGACGACACCCTCGGCCTCGCGCTCGCAGCGCCCTCCGACGATTTCCGCCAGCGCAGGGACATGGACCTGCGCGCGACGATGCGCGCCCGCGCGTTGATCGTGGCCCGCGCGCGGTTCACCGAGGACCTGGTCGCGGAGCGAGCAGCCCACGGGGTGCGACAGTACGTGCTGCTCGGCGCCGGGCTCGACACGTTCGCCCAGCGCAACCCCGCGCTCGCCTCCACCTTGCGGGTCTTCGAGGTCGACGCTCCGGCGTCACAGGCGTGGAAACAACGGCGCCTGATCGAGCTCGGGCTCCCCCCGCCCGAGTGGCTGCGCTTCGTGCCGGTCGACTTCGAGGTGACGTCGGCGTGGGAGTCGCTGGTCGCCGCGGGCTTCGACCGCACGGTGCCGGCGATCGTCGCGGCGCTCGGGGTCACGATGTACCTCACGGAGGAGGCCGTCGTGGCGATGTTCCGACCGCTGGCCGGCCTCGCGCCCGGCTCCACGGTGGTGCTCACGTTCGCGCCGCCCCTCGAGCTCCTCGAACCCGAGGAGTGGCCCGCGCGCAAGGCGACGGAGGCGGGCGCGCGCGCCGGCGGGACGCCGTGGCGGAGCACGTTCACGCCGCAGCAGCTCACCGCGCTCGTGCAGACGGCCGGCTTCCGCGCGGTCACGCACGTGTCGGCGCGCGCGCTCACGGAGCGGTACTTCGAAGGCCGGGCCGACGGCCTCCGCCCCTCGAGCGGGGAGGAGATCCTGCTCGTCGCCCCCTGACTGCGTCGTCGCGCGCGCGAAGTGCGAACCGAGCCACCCGATCCTTCCAGCGACGTTCGCAGTGCACCGCGGATCGCTCGGGCGTTCACGGTGGGCTCGCCGTTTGCACTTCGGAGAGCATGCCCCGCCTCCTCGTTGCGTGCATCGCCGTGGGTGTGTCGTCCTCGTCGCTGGCCGCCGCCGAGCCGATCGACGGCACGGTGTGGTCCGCCCCTGACAAGCCGAAGAGCAAGCCCCAGCGTCCAGGGCCCGCCTTCGCGATGGGCATCGGCTACCAGACCGCCGGGGTGGGGGTGCAAGCAAGCTTCGACGGGAGCCTGTCGCCGCGCTTCGCGGTCGCCCCCTGGGTGAGCGTCGGGGTCGTCCCCAATCCACTCGGCAGGGGCGCCACGGCGTGGGCGGGCGGCGTGATGGTGAAGTTCGGCGATCGCAGCCGCGCGGTCCTCGATCTCGGCGTCACTCCGATCTCCCTGCAGGGGCGCCGCTCGTCGTCGTTCGTGGGTCGCGAAGAGACGGTGGTGTACTCGACCACCGTGTACTACGGCGTCGTCGGCGCGGCGGGCTTCGAACAGATGGGCCGCTCGGGTTGGTTCGTGCGCACGATGGTCGGCGTGGCCGCGGCCCCGACGACCGAGGGCCCCCGAGCGGGCCCCACGCTCTCCGTCAACACGGGCTTCAAGGCCTTCTGACGTTCCCAGCCTCCTCGGCTTCGGGCACTCTGTCTGCATGAAGCACCGCGTCTTGGCCACGATCGTCCTCGTCGGGTGCAGCTCGAGCGACGACCCCGCGTCTCCTTCGACCGACGCCGAGAGCGAGGTCGCGAGCGACGGCGCGAGCGACGTCACCACCGACACCGTCGTGCCCGGTCCCGACACCACGAGCGACACTCCCGCCACCGGGGTCGGCCTCTCGGCGAAGCACCCGCGCGACGAGGGCATGGCCGCGGACCCCGCGGTGCTCTTCACCAGCGACTTCGAGAAGGACCTCGCGGGCTTCACGGACTACACGAAGGACCCGGCGCGCATCGCCGTCGTGACCGACCCCGCCGTCGCGCACGGCGGCTCGAAGTACCTCTCGGCCACGGTCACCAAGACGATGCTCAAGGGCAGCCTCGGCCCCTACGTCGCAGCGATGGCGCAGGTCCGTCTGTCGAAGACGGTCGACCAGGTGTACTGGCGATTCCACGTCCGCTTCGTCGGCAAGTCCGCGGTCCCGCACCACTGGGTGCGCCTCGCCGCGGGCAACGCCGCCTACGACTCCGACGGGCTCGCGAACACGGTGCCGCCCGGGAACGGTGGCTTCTGGTTCGACTTCGATGCGCGCGACGACGGCCTCTTCGGCTTCTACGCCTACTGGCACAAGATGCGCTCGGGCCGCTGCAACGACGGCACGGCGGTGCCCGGCTGCGCAGGCGACCAGGGGACCACCTACTACTACGGCAACAACTTCGTGCCGGCCGGTCAGGCCGCGTTCCCGCGCGACGCCTGGTTCTGCGTCGAGCTGATGGCGAAGGCGAACACGGTCGGCAGCACCGACGGCGCCCTCTCGTACTGGAAGGACGACGCGCTGGTCGGCGCGTACGAGCCCGGCAAGCCGCGCGGCCGCTGGCTCCGCGACAACTTCTTCTCGTGGGGGCCGTACTTCGTCGACGAGCGCGCGTTCGAGGGCTTCGACTTCCGCACGGCGACGGACGTGCGGTTCAAGAAGATCACCCTCGATGCCTACTACGAGCTCGGCTCGCTCACGCAGCGCGAGAAGGACCTCGGCGTGACGTTCCCGGAGGCGCAGCAGATCCTCTACGACGACGTGGTGGTGGCCACCGAACGCATCGGCTGCCGCACCCACTGACCCGGATTCCAGCACAAAGTCGCTGCAGCTGGTTGCGGTTGGGTCGTACCAGGTTGCGTTTGCGTCGTTTGGAAGCTACCCTGGACAGGAGGTTCAGCGATGGGAGCTGCGGTGCACATGGAGGATCAGATTCGCCGGATGACCCCGGTCGCCGCGCCTCCCGAGCAGCAGGCGCAGGTGGTTGCGCTGTCCAAGGCGCTCGAGGGCATGGCCCATTCGCCGAAGCGTCGTGCGCCCCAGTGTCAGCTGGTCGGCCCGAAGGGCGAGAGCACCGCGATTCCGGAGTCGGTCTTCTATGTGCTCGAACGCGTGGCCGAGGTCCTGGCACGGGGCGACTCCATCACGGTCGTGCCCGTGGGCCGTGAGGTCACCACGCAACAAGCAGCGGATCTCCTGAACGTCTCCCGTCAGTACCTCGTGCGCCTTCTCGACGAGGGACGCATCGCCTTCCGCAAGACGGGCAAGCACCGCCGCCTTCGCATCGAAGACGTGCTCGAGTTCAAGGAGCTGCGCGACAAGGACCGTCGCGCCGGGCTTCGCGAGCTCTCGCGCATGACCGAGGAGTTCGGCGGGTACGATTCCGAACTGAAGTAGACTGCTCGCTTCGAGGCTGCATGGTCCCGGCGCCCTTCATCGTCGTGGTCGACGCGAACGTGTTGTTCCCGCTCACGCTCCGGGACACCGTCCTCCGCGCAGCTGCCGCGGGCTTCTACCAGCTCCGCTGGAGCGCCGAGATCCTGGACGAGATGGAGCGCAATCTGGTCTCGACCGGTACGATGGCTGCCGACAAGGCTGCACGACTGCGCGCAACGATGGAGCGGTTCTTCCCCGAAGCGCAGGTGACCGGCCACGCCTCGCTCGTCGCCGGCCTCCTGAACGACATCAAGGATCGGCACGTCGTAGCTGCGGCGGTGAAGGCGGGTGCACAGGTGATCACGACGTCGAACCTCAAGGACTTTGCACCGCTCCCGGAGGGTCTGGAGGCGCAGTCGCCGGACGAGTTTCTCTGCAACCTCTTCGACCTCGATCCTGCAGGCTTCGTCGAGATGCTCCGCGAGCAGTCCGCGGATCTGGTGAAGCCGCCCGTGACCTTCGAGGAGCTCCTTGATCGCCTTGCCCGCGTGGTCCCGGACCTCGTCACCGTTGTTCGTGAGTTCGTCGTGGCGTGACGCGTGATGGGCCTGCTCCTAGACTCGCCTCTTCGTACCGGCGACATACCGGCCCCCTGCGGCCAGAAGTCGTGCTGCGGGAGGTCTTACACCCTGTGCGCCGTCTGCATCGGCAAGGGCAGCTGGGAGTATCCAGAGGACGATACCTGCCACTTCTCCCCTTGCAACGACACGGGCCCGTGGGACACCGGCGCGTTCCGCCGAAGTGGACAGCGAGGCCGAGACCACGGGGGACGTCGAGGATGGAGCCAGCGACGTCGCCGGCGACGAACGGGGATGACGTCGAGGCGGTGTTCCAAGCCACCTCGGCTTGAGGCAGTCTGTGTTCCCCATGGCAGCCAAGCTCGCGAGCTTTCCATCCAGCGTGAAGGTCGGTGGTGACGTCACCTATTCGGGTCGAACCCTGGAGGTGGCTCCGGACGGCGCGGAGCTGCTCTACGGCGATGCGCAGGCGCTCTTTCGCCTCCGCCGCGGAGAGAAGGTGCTCCAGAAAATCGACACGGGCGAGCGGCACATCGTGTCGGCCTCGGCGCTCGGTGGAGGTGAGGTCGCGGTCGGACTCTGGGGCGTGGGCGACGAACCTCCTCGCGTCGAGGTGTTCGATGCGAACACGAGCCTCGCGACGTACGAAGTGCCAGAGGCGGCCGTCCTCTCTGGTTGCCTCGCCTCGCGGCAGGCCGAGGCCATCGTGGGGTGGGGCATGGCCTCGACGGAGGACCGAAAGCTCCAGCTCTGGTGGTGGCCGCTCGGCGCGCCAGGCGGACCACGCGTGACCCACGCGATCGCCGCGGAGGGTATCGTCCTCGACGCGGCGTTCGTCGGAACGAAGCTCTTCGTGAGCGCCGGAGACAAGCTGTTCGTCGCGACCTCCTCCGAGATCGCCGCGGTGAAGACGGACGGGGGACCGACCCGGCTCGCTGGCGCGCGGACGGGAACGAACCTCCTCGCCCGCGTCGGCCGGAGCTTCGTCGTGATGACGACCGATGGTGAGGTCGTCCACACGCTCCCTCCCGTTCTGAAGCTCGCCCAGCTGACGGCGGACGGACGCCGCGTCGTCGGCTACGGCGAGTCGCTCGACGTCAAGACACCCATCGAGGTGCGGGAAAGGTACCCGGAGTGGGCGCGCACGAACTTCGTCGCGTCTTTCGATACCGCCACCGGCGAGCGCCTCGGCTGGGGCAAGGTCGCCGATTCGGTCGATGCGCTGGCGCTCGTCGACGACGAGCTGATCGTCACCAAGAGCGTCAAGCGCATCGCCTTCCACCCCTGGAAGCTCGCGACGGGTCAGTAGCTCCGATTCGTGGTCACGCCCTCGCGAGGTAGGCGACCAGGTTGTCGAGCGTGCGGTCCGTCCCGTCGGCGACGCCGAGCTTCACGAAGTGATCGAGGTGCTCCTCCGACCCGCAGCGGATCGTGACGGTCATGCGCGTGCCGACGTCCGCGATCTCGAGGCGCACCGTGCCGAGGGCACCGAGCGCGTCGAACACCAGGAGCGAAGGGCGCTCCACCGCGCGGTACGTCCCGGCGAACGGCGGGCTGTGTGCGTCGCCGCGGTTCACGAACTTGAACGCGCCGCCGGGGCGCGCGTCGATCTCGCACTCCGCGAGCGGCGTGCCGCTCGGGTCCCACCAGTGCGCCACCTGCTCGGGCTTTGTCCACGCCTCGAACACCAGCTCGCGCGCGACGCCGAAGCGCCGCTGGAAGGTGATGGTCAGGGTCTCTCGGTCGATGGTCGTGGCGGTCTTCGCGTCGATCACTTCGGGCTCCTTCGGTTGCTGGTCTGCGGCTTGGACTTCTTGGTGGTCTTCTTCGTGGCGGGCGCGGGGTCGGTCGCCGCCATCCGGGCGAGGTGGGCCTCGAGGTTGTCGAAGCGACGCTCCCATTGCGCGCGGAACGGGCCGAGCCAGTCGTCGACCTCGCGGAGCGGGCCACCGACGACCAGGCGCCGCGGCCTTCGCTGCGCGTCGCGACCGGCCTCGATGAGCCCCGCCTCTTCGAGGATGCGCAGGTGCTTCGAGATCGTCGGTTGCCGGACGCCGAAGGGGGCCGCGAGCTCGGCCACGGTGGCCTCGCCCTCTGCGAGGCGGGCGAGGATGCTGCGCCGGATCGGCGCGGCGAGAGCGGCGAAGGCGAGGTCGATGCGGTCGGTCTGTTCCATCGCCTCTTAGCTATATAGCTCATTGGCGATACACGCAAGGGCGTATACTCCCTGAATGAGCAAGCGCCTCGGCTGGACGTTCGTCTGCGCGGTCACGGCGGCCGCGTGCGGTGGCAGCGACACTGGCGACGCGCCAACGGACGGCGCGACCGACGACACCATGACCGTCGACGACGCGGTCCCCAGCGACGGGACGTCGGACGGCTCAACGCCCGACAGCTCGACGCCCGATGGCTCGATCCCCGACGGCTCGACCGGCGGTACGTACCCCGTCTACCCGGGCTGCGCCGCCCCAGCGACCACCTTCGCGCGCACCGTGTACGTCGATCCGGCCGGTTCCGACACGGGCGACGGCTCGAAAGCCAAGCCGTTCGGCCCCCTCGCCTCCACGCTCGCGAAGAAGAAGATCACGCCGGGCGACCACGTGATCGTGCTCCCCGGCGACCACGGGGTCGTCCAGGTGAGCAAGTCCGCGAACCCCGAGCTCGCCAGCGCGACGAGCTGGACCTGGTTCGACTTCCAGCCGGGCGCGACGGCCAAGGGGCTTTCGATCGGCGACATGGCGTTCTGGCTCGTCACGGGCGCGGAGGTGAGCGCCACGCGCGCCGCCACCAAGAGCGCGCTCTACACCGTCACCGCGAGCCACGACGTGGTGCTCGTCGACGCGCACCTCTACACGGTCAAGGACAGCAAGAGCTGGGCGGCCAAGGATTGGATCGACACCGCCGCCGACGGCGTCTTCCTCCGCAACGGCGCGTGCCTCTCGGTGGCGCGCACGAAGATCCTCAACTCACGCTTCGGCGCCGCGATCCTGAGCGACGGCAAGGCGCGCCCGGCCACCAGCATGAAGGTGCTGTTCCAGGGGAACGAGATCGCGAACTTCTCGGGCGACGGCATCCGGCCCATCGCGTCGGACGTGATCCTGCGGGACAACTACATCCACGACGTCTACGTGAACGACGCCGACGGCGACGCGAACCACGACGACGGCATCCAGATGTGGGCGCTCGGCGGCGCGACCTACGACAACATCCTCATCGAGCGCAACTGGGTCCAGGAGACGACCGACCCGAAGCGCCCGCTGCAGAACGACCTGCAGGGCATCAGCCAGTTCGACGGCGTGAGCACGAACATCGTCATCCGCGACAACGTGGTGCTCGCGGGCGCCTACCACGGCATCGCCTTGTACGGCTGTGAGGACAGCAAGATCGAGCACAACACGGTCGCGAACCCCGGCAGCAACGGCAACAAGCTCTGGGTGGGCGTCTTCGACCTCAAGGACGGCACCCCCTCGAAGGGCCTCACCGTGAAGGACAACGCGGCCACGACGTTCAGCTTCTCCGCGAAGACCACGGGCTTCGTGAACACCAACAAC
>Ga0154020_10006239_pt1 | contig 13984 bp, 8 predicted proteins | sample Klosneuvirus_201_FD_109709 | JGI IMG/M metagenome (GOLD analysis project Ga0154020, IMG submission 109709) | Active sludge microbial communities from wastewater, Klosterneuburg, Austria - Klosneuvirus_20160825_MG | ecosystem: Engineered > WWTP > Aerobic digester > Activated sludge | place...
ATTGCGCAGAATAGATATGACCATGAGCAGTTATTAAAAGAAGTTAATTCTCTTTACCCTGAAATAAATTCAATATCAATTGCCAATCATACATTTTATACAGAAAATGATAAAGCAGAATTTAATATCCCGGTTTTTATTTATGATGTTGAAAAAGATCTAATACCTGCTGATAAAAATAAACTTCAGGGTTGGCTTAAGAGCAGACTTAAACTGGATAGTCTTGAGATGTATAAAAAAGATTAAAATTCTTCACTGAATAATGCGAGATATATTTATAAATATAAATGATTAAAAATGAAAAAATTTACAATCTCTTTGATTCTTTTGTTTTCGATGTTTAGTTTTACTAAAATTAGTAAAGCGCAAGGTATCGACACATTGAATGGAGCATCACCTTTTACATCAGGTCATTACGTTCCGGGAATCTGGGATATAAGGGACTATGCAACTCCTCCACCAGGATTGTATGTGTTGGATTATAATTTGTTTATCAGCGGGAAAAAATTTTTCAACAGTGAAGGTAATCAGGTTACTGAAATAGTTCGACAGAACAGTAAGACGACATTAGATATAGATATTAACGGATATGTTAACATTCCGACTTTTTTTTATGCATCATCCTTTAAATTACTTGGCGGGACCTATATCGCTGCAATTACTCCTCCTTATTCTACAGTAAATCTTGATCTGGCATATGATGCAGTTGCAAAAGTATTAAGGGATACGATAACCAAAGATGGAACTATTAATGGAAATGTCAGCGGATTCAGTGATATGACATTTCTTCCATTTGGTTTAAGCTGGGCTTCGGAAAATATGAATTTAACAATGGCATATTCTATAGTTGCCCCTACCGGAAGATATACTCCAGGCGGCAGTGACAATGTAGGACTCGGATACTGGACAAACATGTTTCAGGCATTTGGATATGTGTATCCGATGAAGATCAAGGGAAAGTCAAGTCAGGCAATGGCAATTATGGCTTCACTAACATATGAGATGAACAGTAAAATTAAAGATGTAAATGTATCACCGGGTAACAGACTGACTGTCGAATACGGAATAAGCCAGTATCTGAGTCCGAGATTTGAGATCGGAATTATGGGCGGATATAATTTTCAGATCACAGATGATACGGGAACTGATGTCTGGTGGGACTCATCTGTTCACGACCAGCTCGGATATGTAAGTTTTCAGATCGGAGCATGGCCTGTGACAAATAAACTTTATACTGCCATTAAGTATAATGTAGATTATGGAATGAAACAGAGAATTAAACAGCATAACTTTTTATTAAATATTATTTATGCAACAGGATGGCTGACAGGTAAATGAAGAGATTTATTTAATAGTAATTTATAAAAACTTAATATAAAAATTGGATGACAGAAAGATTCAGTCATCCAATTTTTTAATTACTAAATGAATATTAAATTTTATTCAACTAATTTTTTATATCTAACTCTCTTCGGCTCGACATATCCATACTTCTTCTTTTTATATTCTTCATATTCTGAATAGCCGCCTTCGAAATAATCAACAACAGAATCTCCTTCAAACGCAAGTATATGTGTAGCCACTCTGTCAAGGAACCATCTGTCGTGAGAAATTATAACAGCACATCCTGCAAAATTTTCAAGACCTTCTTCCAGTGCCCGAAGTGTATTCACATCAATGTCGTTTGTAGGTTCGTCAAGCAGCAATACATTAGCTTCTGATTTTAAAGTAAGTGCAAGATGCAGTCTATTCCTTTCTCCACCTGAAAGTGAACTTACTTTCTTTCCCTGATCTGCACCGGCAAAATTAAATCTTGCGACGTACGCCCTTGAGTTATACTGCTTTCCGCCGAGTTCAATAAATTCATTTCCTTCTGAGATCACTTCCCATACAGTTTTTTCCGGATCGATATTCGCATGTGCCTGATCTACATAACCGATATTTACAGTTTCACCGACATCAAATTTACCGTTGTCGGGCGTTTCTGTGCCGAGTATCATTCTGAACAATGTCGTCTTACCTGTACCGTTAGCTCCAATGATACCGACAATTCCCGCAGGTGGAAGTGAAAAATTCAGTTTCTCATATAAAAGTTTTTCACCAAAAGACTTACTGACATCAAGAGATTCGATCACTTTATTTCCAAGCCTCGGACCATTCGGGATAAATATCTCAAGCTGTTCCTCTTTTTTCTTTGTATCTTCATTGAGCATTTTATCATAAGCCTGCAATCTCGCTTTAGATTTTGCATGTCTTGCCTTTGCAGACATTCTCACCCATTCGAGTTCATGCAGCAAAGTCTTCTGTCTTTTACTTTCCTGTTTCTCTTCCATTGCAAGACGTTTGGTTTTCTGATCAAGCCATGAGGAATAATTACCTTCCCACGGAATCCCCTCTCCCCTGTCCAGCTCGAGTATCCATCCTGCAACATTGTCTAGGAAATATCTGTCGTGAGTAATCGCAATGACAGTACCTTTATATTGTTTAAGATGCTGTTCAAGCCAGTCGATAGATTCTGCATCGAGATGGTTTGTCGGCTCATCGAGTAAAAGAATATCCGGTTCTTTAAGCAACAGTCTGCATAGTGCAACTCTTCTTCTCTCACCGCCTGAAAGATTTTTCACAGGAGTATCGCCTTCGGGAGTTCTTAGTGCATCCATTGCTCTTTCGAGTTTTGCGTCGAGTTCCCAGCCGTTCATGTGTTCGATCTTTTCAGTAAGTTCACCCTGCTTTTCGATAAGTTTAGTCATTTCATCATCTTCCATCGGCTCGGCGAATTTATTATTTACTTCTTCATACTCTTTTAGTACATCAACAACTTCCTGAACGCCTTCCTGTACTATTTCTTTTACTGTTTTAGTTTCATCAAGCTCGGGATCCTGTGAAAGATATCCGATGGAATATTCTTTTGTGAAATGAACTTCACCTTCGAATTTTTCTTCAATCCCTGCAATGATCTTTAGCAGCGTAGATTTTCCCGAACCGTTTAGACCGATGATGCCGATCTTCGCTCCATAAAAAAATGAAAGGTAAATATTTTTTAACACCTGCTTCTGCGGTGGGAAAGTCTTGCTTACTCCCACCATTGAGAATATAATTTTGTTATCTGACAATTTATTATTTTAATTTAATTTTTGGTAAGTGACAATATAGCGATTTGAGGAAAGAGGTTTAAGTTTAAATTGCAGTATTTTCTAAATATTAATAAAATGTTTTGCAGCTCATGAGAGAAAATTTATCTTAATCCGTTTTAATATGAGCTCTCAAAGTCTTCACAGCGTCTGTGATCCGTGGACCGGGTCTGAACATAATGTCATCATCTATAAAAATTACTTTACCGTTTTTGACTGCCTCAGAATTACTCAGCTTTTCAGTTAATTCTTTTTTATAAATTTCAATCTTTTCTGTATCAAGAGTATCAGCAGGGAAAATAATGAAAGATGGATTTTTGCTGACCACATCTTCATAATTTATCACAGGATATTCCTGATCTTCTTCTGAATAAATATTCTTCAGACCTGCGAGTAATGCAATTTCATTAATAAAAGTATTCTTGTTAGTTGTCATCATCGGATTAATTGCAATCAGTATCAATACTGTTTTATCTTTCTTTTGAACTGATGAAGGGTCTTTATATTTTAACTGATCCGAAATAGAATTAAAAAGTATATTAGCATTATTTTCCCTGTTAGTGATCATGCCAATATCATTGACCATTTTAAAAATTCCTTCAATGTCTTTTGCGTGACTTAGGAATAAGTTATAACCCATATTTTTAAGAGACTGATAAGTAGGATTATTTGAAGATTCAACATTTACTATAATAAGATCGGGTTTGAGTGAAGAAATGATTTCATAGTCAGGACTGAGATAGCTGCCTGTATTGACTTTTGTCTTTACTTCAGGTGGATAATCACAAAATTCCGTAACGCCATATAATAATGTATCTGCACCTAATGCATAAATGGTTTCAGTAATATTCGGACCGAGTGAAATAATTCTTTCGGGGTATGATGAAAATTCTACATCAATACCTGCGTCATCTTTTATAGAAAATTTCTTTTCAGTCTTTTCGGGAGTTTTATTGCAGGAGAATAAATGTAAACTTAAAGCAAATGCGAATACTATAAATTTAATTTTGCGATGATCTATTAGGATTTTTCCAGACAGCAACTTGGGAAGTTTATTTTTTGATTAAGCTTTACTTGTTTTTAACAACCCCACCCTGCCCTCCCCTTGGATAAGGGGAAGGTTAATGGTTGAGTTATGAAAAATATTTTTTGAACAAAGATTTATTGCTTTACTTGTTTTTTCAACCCCACCCTGCCCTCCCCTTGGTAAGGGGAGGGTTTAACATTGAGAAGTTGAGGTATATTTATTAGAATTTTAGCACCAATAATAACTGTTAACTATTAACTACTAACTGCTTTTACGTTTTAAGTTTTTTCTTTTTTGCAGCTGGAAATAATACATTATTCAGGATCAATCTGTAGCCGGGAGAATGTGGAAATTCTTTTAGTTCGGTCTTTGGATCACCAACAGCATGCTGATAATCTTCAGGATCGTGACCGCCATAAAATGTGAATGTTCCCCTGCCGTAATTTCCGTGAATATATCTCACATATTCTGTTCCGTCTTTCAAAGCCATTACAGTTACATTTTTTTTCAATAAGTTTTTCTGAAAACCTGTAGTCTGTCCAAGGAATCCATTTATTACTGAAGTGTGGCACTGTGTAAGCATTGAAGGAACCGGATCATACTTTGCTGAAAAATCAACCAAAGTGAAATTGTCATTAAACTGACCCATCTGCAGAAGCTGACCGGTCACATCAATATTCGAATATTCATAAACCAACGGATTCAGATCGACAGTAAAATTTTCAAATGCCAGACATTCAGTAAAATCGAGTTTACTGTTTGCCTGCGGATCGGCAGGGTCTCCGTCATAAATTGATTCACAAATATCCGTGAACTGAGAAGCAAGTGCAATGTCATAAGTATCAGTCGCAGAGCACATTGTAAATAAAAATCCTCCGTTGGCAATATACTCTTTGAGCTTTTTTACAACTGCAAGTTTTAATTGTGAGACTTTTTTATATCCGAGTTTAGCTGCCATATCTTCGTTGATCTTTTGCTGATTCAGATACCACGGAGCTGAGCCGTATGATGCAAAGAATTTTCCATACTGTCCGGTAAAATCTTCATGATGAAGATGAAGCCAGTCATAACCTTTTAGTTTGTCAGTAAGCACTTCCTCATCCCAGAGCTTATCATAAGGAATCTCCGCATATTCCAGTACCATCTGAACAGCATCATCCCAAGGGAGTGCATTGGGCGGGACATACACAGCGATCTTAGCAACCTTTTCCAGTCTTACTACATCTGTATTATTTTCTTCATTTTTTGAATCTGAATATACCTGAGCAGTCATTGTACCATCGAGCAGTTCGTAAGATACTCCTTTCGCTTTGCATTCTTCTTCCAGTGAAGATGAATATCCAAACATGAATGATCCGCCTCTGTAATTCAAAAGCCAGTCAACTTCTTTTGTATTCATCAAATGCCTGTATGCAATACCGTAAGCTTTCAGATGATCTGATTGATTGGATTCCATTGGGATAAGTAATTTTACCTGTGAAATAGCCGGAAGTACGAAAAGGAATGAAATTAGTAGTATTAAAAACATTTTGAATCTGTTATTATCCATTTTTACTTTTTGGGTCATAAACTAATAGGTCAAATTTATTTTTTAAAATATGTTAATTCATAAAATTAATAGAAACGTAATTATTTTTTTTTTGTAACATAACTTTCCTATTAATGTTTAAAAATATTTATTAATATTTAATTTTTTTATGAATATACTCGCAATCGAAACTTCATGTGACGAAACATCTGCAGCAGTACTTGAAAACGAGAATGTACTTTCCAATATAATTTCATCTCAGATCTCGCATGGAAAGTTTGGTGCTGTTGTTCCTGAGCTGGCATCCCGTGAACATTTAAACAACATTACAAAAATTGCAAGTGAATCATTAGAAACATCCGGTAAGCATATTAAAGATATAGACATTATAGCTGCTACTTCAGAACCCGGATTGATTGGTTCTTTATTGATTGGAATGAATTTTGCAAAATCACTGGCATTCACATTGAATAAACCTTTTATTCCTGTCAATCATATTCAGGCACATCTTTATTCCAATTTTCTGAATGGTCAGAAACATGAATTTCCATTTATTGGGCTGATAGTTTCAGGAGGTCATACTTTGTTGATTTTAGTTGAGAATTTTTTCAAACATAAAATTATCGGTTACACAGTGGATGATGCTGCCGGTGAAGCTTTTGACAAAACAGCAAAACTTCTCGGACTGGGATATCCGGGCGGACAGATGATCGACAAATTTGCAAAAGATGGAAATAAAGATTTTCATAAATTTCCTCCTGCAATAGTCAGAGATAGTGAATTCAATTTTTCATATTCGGGTATAAAAACTTCAGTACTTTATTATTTGAGAAATATCGATTTTGAAAATAAAAAAAATGACAAACTTATATCAGACATAGCCGCTTCATTTCAGGAAGCTGCTATTAAAAGTCTTTTTAAAAATACATTAAAGGCTGCAAAGAAATATGGAATTAAAATAATTTCAGTATCAGGAGGAGTGTCTGCAAACAGCGGATTAAAAGAAAAATTCAATGAGCTAAAAAATTCAGGTTATAGCATCTATTTCCCAAAACCCGAATACTCATCAGACAATGCAGCAATGATAGGCATTACAGCATTTTTCAAATATAAATATTCGCAAATTACAAAAGATACAAATTATTTTGAAAACGATTCATTAACCCATTTAGCTAAACCCAGATTAGATTATGAAGCATTTTAAATTCAGTAAACTATTTACAATATTAATTGCATTGGAAATAATTTTTTCAATATACGGCTGTGATAAAATCAGTCAGGGACTTCAGAGAAATAAATTTGAATTTCTTTACAGGATGAATAATGATGTAACGCTACTGAGAGAATATACATCAGGAATTAATAAAGCAGAGGATCTGAAATTTTTTGAATCAAAGTTAAACAATCTTTTTGCATCTGTAAATAAAATGGAAACTGTAAAAAACTATGGTGGATCCGATGCTTTAAAGGAGCAGTTTTTAAATCTGATAGACAGTGACTTAGAAGCAGTTAAAATTCTAAAAGATAAAAATCTGCCGGCTGACGATATTATAAAGGATGAATATGAAGTTCAAATTATGAAAGACAATGTCAATAGTTTCATCGAACATCTGAATGCTGAGATAGTAAAAGTCGGAAAAGAATAATATCTATCTGCCCTATTTTTTTTATTTCAGGACTACAAGCTTCATTACTTCAGACTCAAGCTGAATAGAACCAGTTACAGAAAGTTTATATAGATAAGTTCCGTTTGCTATAAGATCTCCGTCACTGTCTTTGCCATCCCATGTAATAGTATTAAACCCAATATTCACAGGAATTTCGATCTCTCGTATCAGTCTGCCAGCAATTGTATAAATTTTAATTAAGCCTTTTCCCGGATTCTCAAAGCCTGTGACATCAAACATAAAACTTGTTTCCGATTTCATTGGATTAGGATAATTGATCAGATCACCAATTGATAATTCATCAGTGACATTCAACACGAAATCTGTAGTATCATATGAGCCGTCTTTATTACCGGTTATAATCTTGAGAAGATTTTCACCTTTATTCAGATCCGGAGTAAATTTTAATTCGTTACTGAAACTAATTTTTTTGGTTAAACTATTTTCACTTTTTAATATACGGTCAGAATTTCTGTCTGCAGTTGATTTACTATTTATACTAATTCCGTTCAGATATATTTCTTTAAGATCTGTAAAAAGATCAGAGTTACTCAGATCAGGATCATTTTTTACAATTATTTTTACTTCAGGATTAAGACTTACATTATCTCCGCTTTGAATTTCCCTGCCGTCACTAAATATATCCAAACCGGCAGCTGAATTCTGCTGACCGGGCAGCATATCAAAATACACAAAATTATTATATGTAAAGGCTTCGTTTAAATTTCCCCTTGGAAGGATCTCAATAAAAAAAGTTTCATTATTTGAAATATTATATCTCAAGTTTGGGATTTTAAATTTTGATTCATGTGATATATTTCCATTTATATTAATAGGATTATTTAAGGTATCTGTTTTAATCAGAACATTATTAAAATCTTTAAGATAATAGATTTTGGCTACATAACCTGGAATATATAAATCACCTGCATTATAAATTTTAAAACCGACTTTGACTTCTTTTCCTGAGACAGCAACAGAGTCTGATTTCCACAGTCCGTCAAGCTCAGCGATGATCTCAGCCGGACTTTTATAATTTAGTTTAAATGAATTAAGTACAGGAGATTTATTTCCTGTAATTGTATCAATGCTGAATTTTCCAACAAAATTTAAATTTGGATAAATGATAGAATTAATTGAAGATATATTAGTATTATTATTAGTGGAAATATTCTGAAGCAGAAGATCTGATTTTCCGTCTGCCTTCAAACCATACACATCAAATAAAATTTTGTTGGAAGGAAGTAAAACATTATTCCAGGAAAAATTCTGCCATTGCCTTGCAGGACCTGCATTAAAAATTACAGTTCCGGATGTCTGTTTGAATTTTTTATTTTGCGATGAAATTGATTCTGTCCATACTGAAACATATTTGCTGAAATTTTCTGATACATCTGACTGCTGAGCACCAAGATATCCGATAAAGCTCCATGAATCGAAAAAGCCAATTCTCACATTAGTGTTATTGAGTTTAGTACTTCCAAACTGAGCAAACTTTGCAATTGTATTTGCATTAAGTAAAAAAGTATTTGCAACATAAGCTGCATTGAGTCCCATTAAATAATGTGTAGTATCAAAAGTATTCAGAAAATTAATAATTGAATCATTAGAATTTCCAAAGGTCAGTTTAAAATTTTTATGCTGAAGAATTTTACCGTCAAGTTTTCTTACTTTAAGAAGATTCAGACCGGTATTTCCGCCAGCATCAATATGAATACTATTACCAAGTACAGAAAAATGGGAAGCTTCAGATCCACTACTTCCTAATGATCTGACTACCAGGTCTCCATTAAAATCATTTATTTTTAGTCCGCTAGAATTATTTTCAGTATTATAGGAAACATTATTCAATTCATATGATGGAAATTGCTGAGAATTTATTTTATAAATTGCTGTACTTGTATCAAGAATATTTTCACCATCCTTTTCATTTGTATTTAAAGATGTAAACATCGGATTATATTTAAACATCTGAACTGCCGACCATCCTGAACTATCTCCGTTCACAATTGAATTCGTCCGCCAAAAGTATAGCTTTGAAGTATCTCTTACAGGCAGTAGAGTTTTGAATTTTGTGACAACTCCCTGCGGTGCATTATTAACAAAGATTTGCTTTATGGGAGAATTGAATTTATCAGTAGTATCAGTCTGCAGTAAAAGAGTTATAGTTTTTTCATTCTTTTTTATAAATGGGTTAAGACCGACATATTCCACGCTGTCATTTTTTAATACAGAATTTATAACAGGTTTATATGGGACAAAAGAAATATTATTAATATTTAAATCAAAGATAAGTGTGTTGTTATTTTTATTTTCATCTGGATAATAATTAAAACTATCTATAATAAACTTTACCTGATACTGTCCTTTTGAATCAAGTTTAAAATCATAAGAAAGAGTATCATTGCTGCTGAAATCATACAAAACATTTTCTTTATAAAAATATTTTTGACTATTTCTGTTTATGCTCATTTCAACTCTCACAGAATCTGAATTCAAACCAAAATTTTTCGGATAGAATTTTAGATTTACAGGTTCATTAATTGACGGATTTTTTTTTGAAAGTAAATAATCATCAGAAGAAATTGAAAACTCGGGCTGCACGGGTAGCTGAAGTTTAAGAGCCGGATCACCCATTAATGTGTAACAATTGACAGTATGTCTGATGGTAAATCCTAAAGAATCAGCTTTGATAACATTATTGGCATAAGAAATAATATCTCCGATTCTTCTGATTGTGTCCTTTGCAAATGCTCTGTATATATTTGCGTTCAGCCATGATCCGGCATACACGAATCCCCAGCCTGAAGTAGCAAAAAAAGCAACTGCTCCTCTGTTATTCATGTTCATAAATTTTTCTCCAAAAGATCTGAAATTTGGTTCACCTGTTTTACCGGTATAGCATGTCATGCTGAATACAACCGGAAAATTTCCATTATTATTTAAGACGTTAGGATCTTTCATAGATATTTCCCAATCCTGACTTCCCGCATGTCCAAGAAAATTAACAGCAATTGTTCCTCTGTTAATTTGATTTTTTACAGAATCAGTTATATTAAAAGTAAGTGCTCCATTTAGATCATATCTCATTATGCGAACAGGATTTCCTTTAATTGGATTTGGAAGAATATGAGGATTGATGAGGGAATCAATTATCTGAGGATTAAACAATTCCTGTTCAACTTGATTTACTCCGCCTCCGATAAATGTAAAATCTTTTGACCATGACCGAGGTGGCTGCGTTTCATAACTGATAATATTATTTACCATACTTTGAGCTTCAGTTACATTTAAAGCAGGTAATCTGCCAATTGAAATCTGATTATAAAAAACAAATGTACCAGTATTCACATTCGAATAAAAATTATCAGACGAAGGATTTCCTTTTATAGGTATAAAATTTTCAGAGTATATAGTAGCATCCGAACTTTTTTTCGGATCGAGTGAGCCTCTTCCAAAAAGACAGACATATTTTACTCTTGGCTGCTGCCAGTTATAAAAAATATGTCTGTTGAAATTTTTTATTGCATCCGGACTTACAATTCCGTAACTAAAAATGTCATAAATATCCTGTATTTCAGCCTTCTTTACTCTGAAGTTATCATATGTTTCACGGTGATTCTGAAGCTGAAGTACCTGAGATTCAAATATTTTCGGATAAATTATTAGATAATCAACTCCGTTTGAAGATGATACAAGATCAGGTACCTGTCTCTGAATTATTCTTAAAGGCTTTTTCGTAATAAATTTATTTGTGATTTCAATACTGGAATTTTGCCTTGCCGAGAAAATCAGAGTATCGGCACTATTTGAATAAGATGTAATTCTGATGTTGTTTGATACGTCATAAATAAAAGTTTGATTACCCGGATTTAATCCGGATACTTTGATCTTTCTTGATGTTGTATCTTCACCAATGAGTTTCATCTTGGCAAAATTATTTCTGAATTTTAACTTTTGAGGATATTTAAATTCAAAAAGATCAAAGAACATAGTACCTGAAAATCCACCTGAAGAAGTATATGTCGCAGTAGCTGTATTTACAGTAGAATCAGATAGCATGTTTACCGGGAATGTTATTGTTGTATCAATTCTGTTAAAATCATTTCTCAAAAAATTTGTTACGACAATTCCATTGATCTTTATTTCAACGTTATGTTCATTGGGAACTGTAAAACTGGCACTTTGCGGATAAGCAAAAATTCTAAGAGAGACATTAACGGAATTTTTGTTTAAGAGAGGTAAAGAAAAAGTATCTGATAAAGTTTGACCATTATATAAAAGATTCCAGTACCAGGACTCACCTAAATATCTTTCATTACTAAAATTACTGAAATCATTTGCATTTGTAGCCTGACCGATCCAGTAAATTTTATCTTTTTCGAGGTGAAGTATTTGTTCAGAATAATTCTGCTGATAATTAACGGGTGCATTATAAGATGAGTTCACCATCCTTAATCCGTTAGCTCCGCCCCATTCAATCCAGTAAACATTTGTATCTGAATTCAAATCATACCATTCATTTGTTGTAAACATAACCTGATTATCTGCATTATAAACATTTGACAGACCACCATAATTTCTACTACCATAAAAATCAACATAATCAGAATCATTAAAAAAGCCATCAGATTCACCTCTGAAATAGACTGGCTTTTGTTCACCTAAATTATAGATCTTAACAGTCCTTGGATCTATGTTATTTGTATTGATCCCGGCATTTGTAAAATCGGATTTTGAGATCCTGTAAATACCATCGTCGGCAATATATAATTTCAGGTAAGTTTTATTTGGAGTGATCCAGTTATAATTTTGAGCGAATGTAAGATCAGAAAAAGCAGTGATGATAAAAATGATGACAAGCAGAAAATTTTTCAATTTCATAAATTGGGTTTGCTTTATTAAAATAAAGTATGAAGTTAAATATTCACCTCCTTAAAGTATTATAAATTATTTTATAAATTTAAATCAAATTAATTATTATTATTTAAAATTAAAACTGTTATATAATTTCTCTTTTTAATAAATTATTTAATCAAAGAAATTTTAATAGACCTGCCGGATCCGTTAAAGTTCATTCTGCAAAAATAAATACCGCTGCTTAAAGAGGCAGCATTAAAATGTACAGTATGAGAACCGGAAGTTTTATTTCCATTAACAATTTCAGAAATGAATTCTCCTTTAGAATTATAAAGTTCGATCAACACATTTCCCTGAACTGGAATTTCAAATTTAATTGATGTTTCGGGATTAAATGGATTTGGAAAATTCTGATGCAGATAAAAATTCTCAGGAACTTCATTTACAAAATTATTTATTCCTGTCAAACCAGTCGCTCTTAAAACAAATAATCCATTTGAAATATCAGAAGCTATAATCTTACCGGACGGAAACAAATAAACAGCCCAACAACCTTCGTACATTGTTGAATTATCCTGTGGTCTTGTGTCATACCATGCTACTTCTTCAGGGTTTACGGGATCTGAAATGTCGAGGATCCTGACTCCTGAAGTATAATGAGCAACTATTGCATAGTTTCCATAAATTTCGACATTGTGAGTAATTGATGTTGTAATATTAGTCGGTTGCCAGTTTCTGATATAAGTTATATTGTCCAGATCTTCTATGTTATAAATTTCCAGTACACCAGGATCTTCATTTTCATGAGTTACAAATAAATATTTCCTGTCATCAGTAATGGCACAATTATGAGGAAAGCCTTGTAGTGTAAGAAAATTTCTGATCTCCGTAGGATTATCTTTATTTCCAGAATTAATTATAGAAACTCTTTGATTATTAATGTTGCATGTCCAGATTGTATCATTCAATATTCTGCAGTCATGAACATATCTTTCAGAATTGAAACCTCTTCTCACAGGGTTGACAGGATCAGTAACATCAATGATCTGAACTCCGCCATTTGGGCTTGCATTTCCACCGCTTAAATATAGATACGGACCCGATTGTGAAATTGCATGAGTATAAGTATATCCGCTGTAAGACCATGTCCTGACAAGATTTACTGAATCGGGAAGATACTGAAGATCAATGATCTGAAGTCTGCTGTTGGTACCTTCAGAAACTACATAAGCATAATGAGAATAAGTCTTCATTTCCCTCCATCCGCTGATTGGACCGGGAATAAATCCAACTTCATGTACATTTGATGAATCAGTAATATTTACAATAGAAGTACCATTGCTGCATCCAAGTATTGCATATTCATTTCCATCAGTATCAGTATAACCCCATAAAGCTGAATATGCGGGATAGTTATTTAAATTGGCAATGAGATGAATATTGTGATTAGGAAGTTGTGCAGACAAAGTACTGCACAATAAAAGGAAAAATAATATGTATAAATATTTTTTCAATTTATTAAATCAATTATTATTTTTAAAAAATATTTAACCGAATATAAGATAGAAAAAATTATTAAAATAAAATCCCTGTCTGAATTACAGACAGGGATTTAAAATATTTTTCAGAAATATGATTATTTAACTAATGCCATTTTTCTGATCTTAACAACTGATTCACTTACGGATGAGAACTCAAGCTTGTAGTAATAGACACCACTTGCAAGATTTGATCCGTTGAAATCTACAGAATAATAGCCTGAATTTTTATG